>Ga0194042_1000064_pt1 | contig 28253 bp, 19 predicted proteins | sample JunL4412m_MetaG_FD_148974 | JGI IMG/M metagenome (GOLD analysis project Ga0194042, IMG submission 148974) | Anoxic zone freshwater microbial communities from boreal shield lake in IISD Experimental Lakes Area, Ontario, Canada - Jun2016-L442-12m | ecosystem: Environmental > Aquatic > Freshwater >...
TTTGCGGTGCAGGTGGTGATGACGTTGCCGCCAGGGCAGTAGGAGTTGGCGGAACACTGGGTGCACGGGAAGCCATTCTGGCCGTAGAAGCCTGGATTGCACACGCAGTCGGACGCCGAGGACGAACCTCCCGGAGCGAGGGAGTTAATCGGACAGGTGCTGAGCTGGCCGCTGATGCAGATCTGCCCAGGCCCGCACAGCTGGCAGGTCTCGCCAACGCGCAGGAAGCCGGGGATGCACTGGCACGATGAGTAGGCAGAGGAGCCGATGGGCGAGGAGAAGTTGCCGGGGCACGCAGTGGAGATATTGGTGTTGCCTCCAGGACAGTAGAAGCCGGCCCGGCAAATGGGGCAGGGGCTGGTGCCCGCTTTGGACCCATCGCCTGCATAGCCTGCCTGACAGAGGCAGCTGTTCTGGGTGGATGAGAGGGCGGTGGAGTTGGCGTTGGTGGGACAGGTGTTCTGCACATTGGCGGAGCACCACGAACCAGGGGGGCAAGCCACACACAGAACCCCGCTGAGGTAGTACCCAAGATTGCAGATCCATGGACAATCCGACACCACAGTCCCTACCCCCGTGTAGGTTGCATACGCAGGCAGATTCGTGCACACAGGACACACAATGTTCGCCGACGTCGAGCACACCGACGCCACGTACTGGCCGCTGGAGCACACGCTGCAGTTGGCGCCGGCGGTGACGCCGCTGAGGCAGTACTTGTTGGCGGAACAAGGTGTGTTGGTCGAAGGATCAGGGCAAAAGTTCCCTGCAGGACATGCCAACTGCTGTGTCGATCCAACATCGCAGAAGTTGGGCGCCACGCACGCCACCTTGGACGAGGGCGTGGCACAGTAGGAGCCCAGCGGACACTGGCCCGCAGTAACCGTCCCGTTCGGACACCATTGACCCGAGACGCACACAGTCTGGGACGAGGGGGTGGTGCACACTGAACCCAGTAGACAGATGGTCTGGGCCGTGGACCCGGTAGGGCAGTAGTACGTCGAGCTACAGACAGCCTGCGATGAAGGGGTGGCGCAGTAGGACCCGATCAAACATTTTGTTTGACTGATTGAGCTGAGTGGGCAGTAGTACGTCGACGCGCACGTGACCTGCGACGAGGTGTTGCTGCAGTAGGAGCCTAGGGCGCAGGCCGTCTGCGAGGTGGAGCCGGGTGGGCAGTAGTTGCCGAGGGTACAGGCCGCATTCTGGGAGGGGGTGGCGCAGTAGAAGCCGGCTGGGCACGGGGCCTGGGCCGTTGAGCTGGAGGGGCACCAGTTGCCTTGGGTGCAGAGGATTTGGGATGAAGTGTTGGTGCAGTAGGATCCCAGCGCGCAAGGGGTCTGGGCCAGGGAGCCGGCTGGGCAGTAGTTGCCGGGTGTGCAGGCGGTCTGGGTTGATGTGTTGGTGCAGAATGATCCAGCGGCGCAGATGGTTTGGGAGATGGAGCCTGATGGGCAGTAGTAGGTGCTGTTGCAGAGGGTCTTGGTCGAAGGGTTGGGGCAGAAGTTTCCTGATGGACAGATTGTCTGGGATGGTGATCCAGAGGCACAGTAGTTTGTGGAAGTGCAGGGTGTAACAGTGGATGAATCTGGACATATTGAACCTAATGGGCATGTTACAGAGGCAGTTGAGCCAGCAAGACAACTTATTGCTTGACCCTGAGCAGCCACGGTGACTGTCTTCTCCTGTCCATAAAACCACATTTCCTGAATCATAATATAACTTAAACCAGCCCCTGAATACTGTTTGTTTATGGTCATTCCAATATACATATACTCAGCTGAACCTGGTGTGATAGTGGTATTATAGATCATTTGACCACCAATGTTAATGTCACTCACTGTAAGTGTTTTTGACGCCTGTGTTATTTCAGTAAATGATACCCCGTCATTACTGCCATATATTTTGTATGCTGCAGGACCAGCAGACCAAAATGAACTGTCTAGAAAAAATCCATAACCAGTTAGAACAATGGGGTTGGGGAACTTAATGACAATCCAATCACCACCATATCCATTCACAATGTAGCTGGACCCTACATAGTTTCCAGAAGAATATTGAGAACTCATCATGTTTAAATAACTATTATAACTACCCGAAGTAGAATCAAACAAGGAATCACCCAGAACAGCTGCATTAGCTGAGCTTTTTGAGCTGCAGTATATGCGATACACTCCAACACCATTTGAGATACCCGTTGAATTCAGGACAATATCCTCCAGATATGCACTCTGTCCCAAAAAAGTCACAATTGTCTCGCCACTAGCGCTATTAAACTTTTTTGGAGGAAACTTTCCATTAGCCCCATACGCATAGATGTCACAAGCAGCTGACACACTTGGTGTCACACACGCATACCCCGCTGGACACAGCTGCTGCGTCACAGTCCCAGCCGGACAATAGTACCCCACACCACACGCCACCTGCGACGAGGTGTTGCTGCAGTAGGACCCGATGGCGCAGATGGTCTGAGAGGTGGAGCCAGCAGGGCAAAAGTACCCAGCACTGCATGCAATCTGGGTAGAAGTGTTCGTGCAATAGGACCCAGCAGAACAGAGTGCTTGAGCGACTGTGCCAGTGGGGCAATAATTACCAGGAGAACACGCAACCTTGCTCAGAGCATCGCTGCAGTAGTAGCCAGGGGAGCAGGGATTCTGGGCCGTGGAACCTGGCGGACAGTAACTGGCACAGGCAATCTGGGACGTGGTGTTGGGGCAATAGTACCCAGTAGTGCACTGTGTCTTGGCGATGGAGCCAGTTGGACAATAATCACCAGAGGTGCACAGAGACTGGGTGAAGGTGTTGGGGCAGTAGCTCCCTGCCAAACACTTGGTCTGTGCCACTGAATTCGCAGGACAATAATACGTACTATTGCACGCAGTCACCGTCGCAGTCGCCTGATTCGGACAGAAACTCCCCTGAGGACAGGCAGTGCATCCGATTTCCGAGCCGACCGAGCAAAAGGACGAGACATACTGGCCAATGCCACACACACCACAAGTGCTGCAACTGGCTGCGTTGTTCGTGGTTGAGAAGCTGGTGAGCGCGGTGCAGGGAGAGCAAACAGTATTGGCAATCGCGGTGCAAACGCTGCTGCGGTAGGTGCCGGCGGAGCAGACGGTACAGGTGGCCTTTGCAATAGAACTCGCCAAGCAGTAATCCACATTGGCAGTGCACGTCCCAGTCACCCCCGTCGCAGGATTGGAGCAATAACTCCCCGCCGGACACGCCTGGCACACAACGTTGGCCGACACGATGCACGACGACACGGTATACTGGCCCGAGACGCAGGCGCTGCAGGGGGTGCACGATAAGGCACTTGATGTGGTGGAGTACGAGACGCCAGTGCTGCAGGGCGAGCACACAGTGTTGGCCGAGCTGCTGCAGTTGGTGCCGATGTAGTTGCCTGCGGTGCAGGCGGTGCAGGGCGTGGGGGAGGCGACGTTGGCCAGACAGTAGTTGCTGGCCGTGCAGGGGGTGACGGTGTTGGCCGTCGTGGAAGGACAGTAGCTTCCTGCCAGACAGGTGGTGCACACAGTGTTGGCCGAGACAGTGCAGGTGGTGGTGCGCGCTTGGCCCGTGGTGCAGAGGCTGCATGCCGCGCAGGAGGCCTGGTTGAGCGCTGTTGTGTAGTCTGTCCCAGCAGCACACGACGCGCACACGCGGTTGGTCGTAGCCGAGCACGCGGTGGAGATCTTCTGTCCGGCGACGCAGTCGGTGCAGGCTTGGCAGGCGGAGGCGACGGGCATGCCCGAGCCGGTAGAATACACCCCAGCGCCGCAGGTGGCGCACGTCGAGACCGCAATCGCGCCCAACACGGTCGAGTACATCCCAGCACCGCAGAGGGTGCACTGGTCTGCGGCAGGGAGCCCGAGCGACAGGCTGTACGTCCCTGCTGCACAATTGGTGCAGGTGGCGTTTGAAATGGCTCCCTGTGCAGCGGAGAAGGTGCCCACGCCGCAGCCAATGCAACCGGTGGAGACAGGAATGCCTGTCCCAGTGCCGTACGTCCCCGCCGCGCACAGGGTGCATTGGCCAGCAGACGGCAGGTTTGTAGCGATGGAGTACGTCCCAGCGGCGCACGGCGCGCAAGTGGCGTCAGCAGTTGAGCTGCCTGCCGTCGCAACATAGGTTCCAGCAGCACAGACAGTGTAGAGTTGCGACGAGTTGGTCGTGCACCACGAGCCCCCAGGACATGGACTTGGCTGGGCCGCGCTGCCTGCGCAGGTGTAGCCGGGCGGGCAAGTGACGTAGGCTGCAAGGGTAGAATTGTAGTACTGCCCCAGGGGCGCCGCCTGGCCCACAGAACTCCCACCGCACACCACCGCGCCTGCGTCGGAGGTCAGGCCAGAGGAGCACGCCTGACACGCGCTCGCGCCCGTGAAGCCCGAGAAGGTGCCAGCAGCGCAAGAGGCGCAGGAGGTGGACGAGCCGTCGCCATACGTTCCCAGTGGGCAGGGCGTGCAGCCGGCGACATTGGCTCCAGGCACCCAATACGTTCCAGACCCGCAGCAGACGGCAGAGCCCGTCGTGGTGCACTGGCTGTAGGGCGTGGGGTAGGCGCAGGTGGCGGAGGTGCAGGTGGTGGGGGTGCTGGTGTATAGTGCCCACTCATCTAGATTAGCATATTGGTTTCCAGGAGTAACAGCTAGAATAATCAAACGAAAGTACATAAACTTCCTGTAAACAGATGAGGATTGAATAAATGATTTGATTTGGCTTGCTGCCCATGGTGTAATTCCATTCTGAAAGTCCAATGCTGTCCATGATACACCATCATTGGACCCAGCTACTAGAAACTTAAAAGGTGCACCTTGGCCAGCAGCATTAGAATAGGCTTGAATAGAATATTGTCCCAAGTGTCTTGCAACACCAACCTGAAGCTGAGTCCATTCACCTTTGTACTGTGTCCCATCCACAACTGTCGTGAAGGGAGAAGCAGCAGTGTATGTTCCATCAGATGAACTGTATGCTGCAGAACTTATCGTCCAGTCTACGCTACTTTGTGAAAAGGCCCCATATTGGCCAGCACCCCCCACAGCACTTCCATACCAAGAGGAGCTGCTGGCTGTAAAAGTTTCAGATGGAGTCCCAGCAGTCAGCGTAGTGCTGCTCATCCCAGACGGGGGGTATCTGACCCCCTGAGCAAAATAGTACCCCACCGCCGGCACGCACCCCGCCACATCCAAAACGTTGGCGCTGATGGCAAAGAGTGACCACTCGTCAAGTGAGGCCATAGTGGCACCACCAGAAGCCATGTGCACCAGGCGAAAGTAGGTGAACGTCCTGTAAAATTTAGGAGAAGCAGGGGAAAGATTAAAAGATATGGTTTGAGCTGCAGCCCAGACAATATCTGCCCTAGCATCTAGCAATGTCCAAGAGAGTCCGTCATTGGACCCAACAATCACAAACTTTGTTGGTGCCTGAGTAGCAGCGGTGGGATGAGACTTGACTGAATACTGCCCCAGCTGCCGCGCAAACCAAACCTGCAGCTGTATCCACTCTCCCTTGTACTGCACCCCATCTGCTGTGGTTATGAATGGAGTAGCAGCATTATATGACCCATCTGTCGCGCTGTAAGCTGCACCTGAATTGGTCCAATCAGCAGTGCTGTAGGAAAACATACTGTACTGCTGGGATGCCCCAGCGCCATTGGTCCACCACGAGGATGCGCTGGCAGTAAAGGTCTCGGAAGGAGACCCAGTTGTCAACGTAGTGCTGCTCATCCCAGACGGCGGGAACCGCACAGCCTGAGCCAGATAATACCCCATTGCTGGCACACACCCTGCAACGCTTGCGCTGCTGCCTGTGTTTGCGGGGCATTGGGCAAGCACCCCACTGATGTCCTTGTAGTAGCCAGCCACAGCATAGCACATGCTGCTCCCCGCCGACGACGATGCGCCAGTGCCACAGTCTGTGCAGCTGGCGGCGCCTGCGGTGGCAGAGTACTTTCCAGACAGACAAGCAAAGCAAGTACCACCAGAGTTGAACGAACCAGCAGGGCATGTACCAGGATTCGCCACCACACACACCCCGTTCACCACCCCGCTCCCCGCCGCGCACGCCACACAGACGGCTGAGGTGGCTGAGGTGGAGTAGGTGGTGCTGGACGGGCATTTGGTGCATGCAGTCAGCCCGCCTGTGGTTGAGTAGGTGCCTGCTGGGCAGGGGAGGCAGGAGGTGGACTGGCCCTCGACGAAGTAGGTTCCAGCAGCGCAGCAGATGCCTGAGCCTGAGGTGAGGCAGCGGGCGGTGGATGGGGCAGTGCAGCCGGCGACGGTGCAGCCTAGGGTCATGAGAGCAGTGTTTGTGCTGGCTGTGTTGCCCTGGAAGTTGTAGATGGCTGTGATTTCTGTACTGGAAAGAGCCCTGTTATAGACTCGGAATTCATCAAATGCTCCAGTCCAATGATGGTTTGCGCTAGCGCCTACAGCCTTGGTACCTAGTGTATTGTATGGAAGGGTCATGAGTGATCTGGCAGAGGTGAATGTGACTGTAGCTGACTGTGCCCCATTAATCCAGGCTGTTCCAGAGGTTCCTGACACAGCAACAGCCAAATGATACCATCCTCCCTTGGTTGCAGTTGCTCCAGCAATGGCCAATTCACCTACTGAAGCAGAAGACCAAACATTGTTAACTCTTATCTGTGTGGTTGATGGATTGAGATATGATATGATATCATATGTGTCCATGACACTTGCTGAAAACGAATACAAGACCTGATAGTTAGGCGTAACTGACGACTCAATATAATACCAAGTACAGATTGTGAAAGCACTTGAAAATGTAATTGATGGTAGTGAAAAAAATTGTGAACTTCCACCAACAAATGCCACACTGTTTGATCCAGCGCCAAATGGGCCTGTTGTCTGAGATGTAGGCGATGAAGCAGATATTTTGAGCGAACCACTCAAACCAGACACATCAGCAAGAACGTTCCCACTGTTGAATGGATAGTACATCATCAAACTCCCTCCCAAATCATAATACCCTGCATTAGGCATACACACCCCATTTCCAGTACCAGCCCATGAATTCACACTCACTGACGAGCACAGCACACACGCAGTGGAACCAGGCGGCGAATAATAATTAGCAGCGCACTGCAAACACTCAGCCCCACTCCTCACCCCAACACCCACCGAATACGTCCCCGCCGCGCAGGGCGTGCACAGCCCGTTGCCGCTGCCGTACTTGCCGGCGGGGCATTGGGCGCAGGAGGCGGAGGTGGTGGAGGTGCCGTAGCCGAGGATGGAGCAGCGCCAGATCACAAGGCCAGATGGGGTGTTGAACTGGGCTGAAGTCCCAATGGCGTTATTCGCCTCTGCTGCAGTTCCATCGCCTGCAAAGTCTGTTACAACGCCTGCAGGATAGGTTACCTTGTAGATTTTGTTGGAACCAAGACCACTAACCACAACAAAGTCATCCAAAGCCCCCAACGAGATTCCAACTGGTGTGGCACTAGGTAAAGATGCCAAAGTGGTCACTGTCTGTGAAGATAAGACAATCTTCCTAATCAAATTATTGCCTCTGTCAGCCACCAATGCAAATGTCATGTCAGATGAGATGACCACACCCTGAGGATTCGTAAATGTTGCAGAGGAACCAACACCGTTGGCTGTACCAGACGCGCTAGACGTGCTCCCAGCCACCAATGAGGATGTAACCACTCCTCCAGTCAAAGTGAGTTTTCGCACCCTGTTACCACTGTACTCTGTTACAAGTGCAAAGCTTCCATCCGATGAAATATCAAGGGCAGCAGGATTATTGAATGCAATCGACGTGCCAGTGCTCTCTGTATACGCTGCAGATAAAGTGCCTGCAATCCTTGTCACAGAGGCATCCAACAGATTCAGCTTCCTTATTGCATGTATTGTATATTCAGCAATCAGGGCATAAGTTCCATCAGGTGAAATCCTGATACCAATGGGGCCACTAAGCGTAGCGCTCGTTCCTACCCCGTCTGTAGAACCAGAAGTGCCGCTGCCAGCAAGAACACTGGTGGTGAGGGATGCCAGATTGATCTTGTAAACACGGTTGGCATCATACGACGTAAACACAGCAAAATCCCCCGTTCTTGACACCGCAATATCATTTGGGGGAGTGCTAGTGAGGGATGACACTGGTGTAGTCACCCCAGAAGACGCAATATCCAACTTCCGAACAGTCTTACCCACCAAATCCGCCACCAACGCATACACCGGATACGCCACGGCGCACGCGCTCGCGCCCGCCGGGCTGTTGAGGCCTGCGGCGCAGGGGGTGCATGATACTGAGTTTCCTAGGCCGTAGGTCCCTGGGGGGCAGGGCTCGCAGGTGGTTGAGTAGCCCTCGACGAAGTAGGTGCCTGCGCCGCAGCAGAGGGCCGTGCCGGTGGGGGTGCAGCGGCCGTACGTTGTTGGTGTGCCAGTGCAGGAGGGGGAGCAGCTGATTCCGTCGGGAATCGTCAGGGCGTTGGTTGCGTAGGACGCATAAAGGGCAGCGGCCTTGGCGTCTGAAAACACTGTATTGTACATGCGGACGTCACTGATGTATCCAGAATAGCCTCTGAGCGAGGTTGCTGATCCCAATACCAGTTGGTTATAACCTGGAAAATTTGTAGCTGATGCTACTGTTCCAGTAGATCGTGAAACCCCATTGAGATAAATTGTACCCATGTAATTTCCACTGGAAGGCACATCGAAGCTGAGGATCACGTGTGTCCATACATTTGCAGTATACAAACTGTTTGCTGTGGTAAGCTGCAATGCCCACTGTGTGGGAAGAGAACAATACACTGTCATCCCCCCATCAGCAGAAGGACGTCCCATGTCGATATTGAATGCAGCTGTTGCACCATCACCAGTTGCTCTCAGGCCTGCTATAGTGTAATATGTACCTGACGCCGCTGGCCTCATCCAGAAGCTAAGTGTCAATGGTGCTGCATATGTATTTCCAACCATCAAATAATCAGCGATTGCTCCCCCAATCAATGCAGAATTTTTACAATTAAGCGTAGTAGAAGCCCCATCACACACATTGGCAGCATACGTCACAGTGCCAGACTTTGTGACAGCCCCGCCCAACGACCCAGTATTTGCAGTCTCGCTGCTCTGCATCGACAGTCGAATAGTGGGCACATCGTCCAGCATAAAATAACCCACGCTCGCCGTACACTTCCTCGCCCCCGCCACACTCCACGAATTCCCCGGACACGCGGCACACACTGTCGCGCCCGCGGGGGCGTAGTAGTTGGCCGCGCAGCAGACGGCTGAGCCGGTAAGGGAGGCTGTGTTGGCCGCGCAGGCGGTGCAGGTGGTGGTGCTGCCTAGGGCGTAGGTGTTGGCGGGGCAGGTTTGGCAGGTGGTGGAGGTACCCTCGATGAAGTAGGTGCCCGCGCCGCAGCAGAGGGCCGTGCCGGTGGGGGTGCAGCGGCCGTACGTTGTTGGTGTGCCAGTGCAGGAGGGGGAGCAGGTGATGGGCATGACGGGGGTCTTTGTGTCTGCATTGAAATTATAGATGGCCTGGACTTCTGATAGGCTGAGCATTCTGTTGTAGATTCTGAATTCATCGACTGATCCTGGCCAGTTGCCATTATTGGCAACTGAGTTCCTGCCGATTGAATTATATTGAAGAGCCAAGGAAGTTCTTGCTAATGTGAATGTTACAGTTGTTGACTGTGCTCCATTTATCCACCCAATTCCGCTTGTGCCTGAAACCCCCATCGCAATATGATACCAGGTACCTTTGGTGGATGTTGCAGTAGCGAATGATAACTGCCCTCTAGCGGAGCTAGACCAAATATTGTTCAGGTCAATACGTGTTGATCCAGTAGGCATGTATGCAATAAGATCAGCTGCACCTTCCACTGCAGTCTGAAATGAAAACAAGCTTTGATAGCTAGTGACGGTGCCTGTTTCAACATAATACCACATGGACAAGGTAAACGAATCTGAAAATGTAACTGGAGGGATACTAAAAAACTGTGAGCTGGTAGCAACAAATTGAGCACTGTATGACCCAGCCCCGAACGGACCAGTACTCTGCGACGTTGGTGACGATGCAGAGGCTGTTAGCGAGCCAGTAACACCTGAAATATCAGCCAAGATATTTCCATTGTTGAAAGGATAATACGCCATCAAGCTCCCTCCCAAATCATAATACCCCACACTTGCCGTACACTTACTTGCCCCCGCCACACTCCACGAATTCCCCGGACACGCTGCACACACTGTCGCGCCCGCGGGGGCGTAGTAGTTGGCCGCGCAGCAGACGCCTGAGCCGGCCACGGAGGCTGTGTTGGCTGCACAGGGGGTGCAGGTGGTGGTGCTGCCTAGGGCGTAGGTGTTGGCAGGGCAGGTTTGGCAGGTGGTGGAGGTGCCCTCTATGAAGTAGGTGCCCGCGCCGCAGCAGAGGGCAGTGCCTGAGGGGGTGCAGCGGCCGTAGGTGGTGGCTAGGCAGGAGGGGGAGCAGCCAGTCAAGAGCATGGTTGTGACGCTGGTGCCAGTGTATGACTTGACAGCGTAGACCTCAGCTGCAGTTAGGGCTTTTCTGTACATTCTGAATTCTGAAACCCAGCCATACCATGCTTGATTCCAGTCATATCCTATGTAACCATAAGATAGAGTGGCTGCAAAGTCAGAACCCAGTGTCTGGACTGTTGGTGAGCAAGTGGCTGAGGCACAATTAAAATACAAATTGACTGTCCTTCCAGAACAAGAGGCACACATATGTGTCCATGATCGAGAGAACATGTTAGCTACATAAGTAGTCACACCTGAAGAAGAGCCTGTTCTCACGTTCATCGCAATGTTTGCACTAGATGCATCTCTGCCAGCGATAAACATATTCACAATATTGGTCTGGGGGCTTGTAGTGGCTGGCAAACCCATCAACGCAAAAAATGCCTGATACCCTATTGAGTTTACAGTGCCAGCAGTCGATCCATCCTTTCCTCGATACCAACCACAAAACGTAAAGCCTGCCCCAGGTAGAGCCTGTGTTCCAAAAATGGATCCAAAATTCAGCCCCCCCCCCGGCAAATTAATAATAAATGTCTTCGCCTGCGATGACAACGCAGCCAACCCATTATTATCCAGAAGCGCTGCACCTGCGCCAACAAATGGGGAGGTCGTGGCGCCATCATACGTTGGCGCATATGTGGCCCCGTTGGTTGAGGTGAGCGTGTATCCATTACCACTTACGTCGTTGTAGATATTGTCAGAGCTAAATGGATGATACGCCATCAAGCTCCCTCCCAAATCATAATACCCCACACTAGCTATGCACTTCAGCGCCCCTGCAGTGCTCCACGAATTCCCCGGACACGCAACACACGCACCCGTCCCAGCCGACCCCTTGTACGTATTAGCACCACACGCCGCACACGTCCCAGCCACCACGCTATCATCCTGGCCAGCAGGACAACTACTCAACGCCATGGTCGTTTGAAACCCAAACCCAACCATCACAACAATCCACCACAGCGCACGCACAGCACGCCTCATGATGAGCTGAGCGTACCGTTGCATTCCGGTGTCAGGGGTGTGCGTGTCTTATATATCGTTGGATTTGGTGGCGGGGGTGCGGTGAGTGAGTGGTGTAAGTGGGGGTGTTGCGAACCAATGGTTTATTAGACCATAGTATGGTTTAGGGACTCTGGCCAGTGACACTACCAATAGGTAGCAAACACGCCACCATACCACGAATCACACGTGCCCTGACGATTTTTAGGCACAGGCTCTCTGCCCATATGCCTCTGGAATTGCTTATGAGGCCTGCAGTCCCTTAGACAGAGACTCCACCCCTCTTCCATCACTGTGCTCAGCCTCTGCAGAATGGTGGCACAGTTGATAAATAGGTAGAAGCGACGCTCAATGCCGTTGTAGTTCCAGCGAAGCTTGAGGCTGCGAACGTCGATGCCATCCTGTAGGATGACTATGCACACATGCGTCGTATTCAAGGGTGTGTTGAACCCAGACCCAAGCAGACCATACTCCCATTCCTCAGTCTCACTGCACGTAACAGTTCCAACCTCTGGAATGCACAACCTGACACCACTCCTGAGCCCCCGCGCCAAGAGGAGCTTGCATCGCTTTACAACATCAGCCTCCCTCAATATACACTCCAGCTTGTCTGCATGCTCGCGACTGCGTCTCAATTCATCTGCGCGCATGTAATTGTAAAACTCAGCCATCTCCCGCTGAATGAGCTCTTTTCTCTCATCGCTGTAGCACGCCAGCAACCATTGTATTGACCTCTTCAGCAAACAAGCGTGACATCTTCCCAGCCTGACCAGCAAATTTTCAAGCTGCACCACACCCCCCTTCCCAACAATATCCAAAACATCCTGCGCCCTGAATTCAGCAATCTTCAGCCCGCCTGCCCGCACAGCGCTGGCCTTTTCCTCACCAGTAAGGTGTGTGTGCACCACCTCCAGTGCAGCGACAGGCGTGTTGTCTCTTTTCAGCAGACAGTCATACCGCCACCTGCCGTCAGCGCTCCTCACCTCTATTGTCACGCTGCACCCGACTGTTTCTTCACACTCCTCGTCCCTGCACTGCAAGCACCTGAAGGTGGTGAATCTGTACTGGCCTACCATCTCACGCAGCACATGCTTGGCCCTGCGATGGAGATCTGATTCGCCCCCTGAGGCGCACGTTGGTGCTGGTGTGACACTGTCGTTGTCATGCGATAATTTCATTCGTTTCACGTTGTGGGCAAAGTAGTCACAGAAAGGGCGCTTGCCTAGGTCGCCTGATGGTTTGACCAGTCGCATCCTATGCCTGTCGGGACAGTCACAAAAGAATGAGCTGTATTTTTGGTATTCCGTTTTCTTGGCATCCACCCATTTGCCGTATACATCTAATGCATACCTATGGTCATTCATTGAACTCATCAGCATGCACGCAGCCGAAGGAGTAAGGGCTTAGTTGTACAGCCTAGTTGCATGCAACACACACACCAAAAAAACGATTTATTCACTCCACGGCGCGCCATCATAACTCAGAGCACCAACCAAAGAAATCCAAGAATCAAGCAACACCCAACCCAATAGGATCGCTGCACTACGCACCTGCACATTGGACAGGATGGGCTTCTCGCGACCCACTGCTCAATGCAGCAGCTATGGAACGTGTGCTTGCAGCGCAGCGTGCGAAGTGAGAGGAGACGGCTGCCTGCCACGCAGCGGCCGTAGACAGCGGTCGGAAGAGGCATGGACTCCATGCAGATGGGGCATGTGGTGTCTGCGTCGAGGGTGGAGGGATTGGCGTCCCATTGGAAGCTGTTGCCTATTCCAATGATTCTAATCCAATTTGTATAGCAGAAGACGCATAAACTGAGTAGGAACATGAGATTATACATAAGAATAGCCAAAAACGCAGTGAGCAGAAACGGTCTGACCATATCAATGAGACCAATCCCAGGGTCAACAATACGAAAGGAGTACATAACTATCATCATAACAGCACTCAATAGGATCATCCCGCACAGCTCTCTGAAACGGTAGAGCTGAACAATGTCATGTATGATGGACACTGAAGCAGTGCCAGCCGGAGCAAACGGCATGGGTTTAATCACCATAGGCCAAGAGACGAGCGCTTATATATCCCTTCATAGTGCGATCAACCTAGTTAGTAGCTTACTGCTGGTTTACTGCAAACCCTTACTGCTGGCTTACTGCAAAACCATAGGTGACGAGCGCCAGACGCTTAGACACAGAAAATAGAGTAACACAAAGCAATTTGAACTCCCACACCTCACTAATCACACTCCAACGCCGGCCACAACACGCTGACCAGCGAGCTCAACACACCATACGTCGACACCATGAACGCGGATTTCCTCACATCGTACAGCCCCATGACGAATTCCCGCCACCGCTTCACCTCCTGATCCCCCAGCGCAGTGGCACTGCAAATACGCTCACCGAATCCAGCGATCCTCCAACGGTTCTCCGACTCGCGGTATTCCGAAAAGGTCTCCGTCTCGCCAGGGGCGCGGTACATTTCCACGATATGCGCGTCCGTCTCCGGGAAAGTTTGGACGGATTGGATCCGCCCGTTGTTGCTGCCGCCCGTCTTTTTGAAATCCGTATGCGACACGTGCTTCACATCGCGGTGTTCAAACAGATTGTACATGGATAGGCCGTGTTTCCACAGAAGCTCGATGATGGCGTCGCGAAGCTTGCACCGACCATTGTGCGCGGCGTCTGTGTTTGAACCGTTGAAAGAATTGGCGACACACGAGAAGCAAGAGCATCTGACGACAGCAGCATTGTGCTCTATGATGATCTGCATGGCCAATTCAACCGATGCGGCCTCAAGAAATCGAGTCAGATCCACATCCATGTCATTGTCGCAGATGGATGGGGATGGGCTACGCTCGCGCTTGCTTCCGATGCTAGGAGCTAGCGAGATAGTGTGAGAATGTATGTAGATGGATCCAGCCATCCCTTTGCCAGCGAGGGGATTGTCCGACATGGTGTGATCGTTCAACCACTGAGGAGGCAGATAAGCAATTGATTTTTAATTCTGCAGCATATTAAAATATCAGATGGCGTGATCGAAGAAAAAGCGGACGTAAATTATAACAAGCAGTAGAATTTGACCATGATTTACAATGCATCAGCGCATGATCCAAGAAAAAGCGGACGTAAATTAAAACAAGCAGTAGAATTTGACCACGATTTACAATACATTCAATTATATTTAAAAATGTGACAACATCCAGCAGCGTGACTCAACCATGGCCGAAATTCCACTGAGCTCTGAGCGCACGCAGACAACGATCGAGCATCACGCCGGAGAGTCATGGCACAGTCAAGTTCGCAGTTTGATGATTTGTATCAAGAACCCGCAAAATTTGGAGGAAAACGAATTATGCTCCAGCAATAAGCTGATTCTTGCAGGAACAGGAGACCAGTCGGGCTTCACATTTCACGTCCAAGTGGAAAGAAAGAATGACAGCATTGGACTTTTTTCTTTCATGGTGTCCATTAAATATTATCCGCATATTAAAATCGCATTTCCCGCACTCGCATGATTCCAAACTGACGAACCGTGTTTGAGCAGACGTCGGGAATATTGGTATGGCATATCCGATTCTTTAGCGAATTCCCCAAAAAGTGCATCAATCAGAATCATATCACGGATAAGAATATTACTCCGCGAGGATATGGCTTCAAATTTGATTCAAACAAAAGCTGGGGAACACCAACGTTGATCAGACACCAGGACATAGAACTCTCAGCCAAGAATCACGCGCTCGAAGAGGCGAAAATCATATACCTCGAGCAACCCCCTCCAAAGGTCATTGACTACTGTATGCACGGGATGATCACATACCGCGTGATATCCGACGTGCATTGGGCCGACGTTCAAACAGACATAAAGACAAACCCATCGCGCTTCCTTTATCTTCCCGAAGGAAACCAGCTGTACCCGAAGAGACCAATCAATGAGTTCATGGTCACGCACGAGAGTCGGATGAGATTTCTTCTCGAAAACGTCGCAGATTTGACGGGTGGGGTCACCACGTTCATTGTTGGTCATGAGCAGGCTGAATTCAGGATAGATGACAAAGTCCTGCACTCCCTCGTCAAAATCCCTCTTGCATACGAAGGTATGAAAGAGGGGCAGTGCAAAACCGTCAGACTCAGAGAAGAGGATCCCGGAATGTTCAAGGTTTTTCAAAAATTCATCTACACCCTCGAAGTGTCCGATCACGACCTGAAAGAGTACGCTCTCCTACTGTTCAAGTTCGCCCACATGTACGAAATCTTCATGTTACGCTACATATGTGAATATTACATCTGCTGGCGCATCCAGAACACTGTTGTCAGCCCTGGCATTGCAGTGATTCTTCAAGAAGCCTGCGTGCATGATGCTCCTGCCCTCAAGAAAGCATGCTTCCAAATGATCTACACCTACGGGACCGCGTTCCTATCATCCCCTGAATTCGACAATCTGCCTCAGCAAATAGCAATCGAACTGCTGCGCTTTTTCGCCACACAGCGCGAAGTGCATATGCCGGAAGTGTTGAAGCAGCCGATACCGGACAAGGGGGAATCAAATCTTCCAGACCCATCCTCCGCTCGAAAGGAGCCACCGCCGCAGCCCCTACCTCAACAGCCCGGCGTGCTCTCTCCCGCCCAGCGCGCCCAGCTCGCGCGCCTCCAGATTGAGCAGCAGCAGCCTCCGCCGGTGCAGCAGCAGCCGCCTCCTCCGATCCACGCACCCCAGCCGCTTCCACTGCCTCCGCCGGTGCAGCAGCAGCAACTTCCACCTCCACCCCAGCAGCAGCCTCCACCGCCCCAGCAGCAGCCTCAGGTCCAGCCTGACCCGCTACCTGCCCCACCCCCTCAGCCGCAGCTTCAAGACCCGATCGTCGACGCCGAGCTCCCGCCGAGCGCCGACGCCGAGCTACCGCCGGACAGGCGTCGTAGGAGGGAACCAAGCGCGAGGGATCGATCACTCAACAAGAGGCACAGCAACAGCCACCCTTCATCGCGGGTGAGTGCACACGCGTGACAGTGGTATACTGGAGTCTCACAACCATTTTATTCTTTCATTTGCAGGAATGATGAAGAAAGCGCCGACGGGTTCAACGGAAAGCCATCGCGACCCGCCTCAACGCGCACATAGTGACACACCGCAGCGCTCAGCGCGGCCGGAAGTGAAGAGTGAACACCCAGCCGCGACCGGGCTCCGTGTCAATGTGCACCCGGATTTCTTCAAGGTCTGCCGCGAGCTTCTTATGGCGCACAATAAAAACCTTCCCCTCCTGATAAAGATTCTTACTTTTGTTGTGAAACACATATCTCGACAGATCATCCTTCTTCCCGTCCACCTCACACCGACGCTCTTCAGCCCGGCCCCAGTACATCTGGCCGTCGAGCTGCATTACGAGGTTTTGGTTCTCATCAGTGAAACTCGGCAGGGTCAGTTCAATCACTGTTTTCCCCAGACTGCTGTGAAGGCGGACGGTGGTGTCGGTCAGGACAACCATGTGCCTGTATTTGGCCTGTGCGTCCTTCACGCTCTTGTCCTGCACGCTCTTGGTGATGTATTCGGCCATGGCGTTGTTGACAAGCCGCAGGTTTCCAAGGTGGCGGGGGTCGAGCTTGGAGAAAAGCACGTCAGACATGAGGCTGATCAGAGGGATGAACATCGGGTGTGGAGTTAGGGTTGGTGCCTATGCTCAGAGGGTTGAATACTACCGATGCTTATATATACTATAAGAATAATTCACTTTTGTATTTTATTTTTGTTAGGTTCGATTGCACCCCTCCGCGTCTAGACCTTGCGACAGCAGGGGCATGACTCGGACGAGTCCCACCACCTTGCAATGCAGTCTGTGTGAAACGTATGGCCGCACTCAGTCTTCAGCCAGCCACTGCCGTTGGACTCGAAGCATATGGGGCACTCATATCCGTCCTCACCAGACAACTCTGTGAGTTCAAAGGCGATTCCTCGTGGAGGGGCTGCCGGCGATTCGTCGACTAAAAGGATGATGGGCTCAATCACAATCTCGCTCAGAGTGAAAAGCTGGTCATCCTGCATTGCTTCCTCAGCCGCAACGACGCGATGGACAACAAGCTGGTCATCCTGCATTGCTTCCTCAGCCGCAACGACGCGATGGACACTCATATCGACCACCGGAACGACCCTGATGGATACTTTGTAGTCCACACGCCAGAGAGGCAGCCGGCGATGCGGGTAGCGCATGGCGACATACACATAGAGGCAGACTATGGGCAGCAGAGCGAGGAAAATCCCGACTGCCACGTCCACCCCAATAGCAAAGACGAAAAGAACAAAAGTACGGCATGCACGCTTGCCTACAGTTTTGGGTTTCGCCCCGCACAAGATAAGCATGCAGGTGTACAAGCCCCAGCAGCAGGTCCCGATGCCAAAAAACACAAGCGAAAACATGTGATAGTTGGCATAATCGCACATTGTGATGGACTCTACATCAATCTGAATTTCTGCAAACGAGATGTTGCATTCTAAGGCACTGGCGTGTGCCATGCATAGCATGACGGTGATCAGGCGAATCATTTTGATTCGTGGGGCTGATGAAATGGATGGGCGTATCTTCTTATATAGTGCGCACAATCATCTCTGTTTCCATAAAACAGTGACCACTAATATCGCCAGCCATTGCACAGGTTCAATATATAAGCTGTGAATCCACGCCCGAACACCGCACCAGCCATGCTGCTCTCGGAAACCACGGGCATTCTGTACCAATCCGACCATTTCTGGGGCAACTCGAACCTGAACACGCTCAGGATGCTCATGTCGACGTGCAAAGAGTTCAACGCCGAGCTCCGCGGGGAGGCCAAGAAAAAGCAGAAGAAGGGTGCGCCACCGCAACCGGTGTCCCTGCCCATCATCGAGGCCGCGCTGCTGTCGATGATCCGGCTCAGGCCGCTGGCCAACAGCTCGTGGGGCCTGAGTTTCAACACTGCAAAGTACCAGTTCTCGCTGCAGGCCAGCGTCCTGATCGCGCACTGCAGCGCGCTGCCCGCCGCGGACAGGTTCCACCTTTCGGACGCGCATGCGGCTGGCTTCAAGGGCGGATACTACCATTTCGCCGAGATCAGCTTCATCGACGCGCACCGTCTGGCGTCCAAGAAGACGGGGCTGAAGATCGCGATGGCGCGCCGGCATCAGTTCGAGGTCAAAATCATCAAATCCGCTCGCGAGGTCATTGCGGCGGTGGATGGCCGGCTGACGCCGCTGAGGTGCAACGTCCGGGCCGCAGGCATCCAGCTGAAGAAGGATGTGGACACTCTGCGCAAGGACGTCGTCGGCAAGAAGAAGGTCCCCGGGGAGAACACTCTCCGCCTGAGGATGCGCATGCTCACCAAACTGCACGACGACATCCGCCTGTCCGAGTACAAGCTGGCATTCATCAAAAGGTCGCTCGCCGAAGGGTTCTTCAACATTGCGTTGAAAATCAAGGAGCTCAAGGCGCTGAAGAAGGTCATCGTCTGCCGCTACAAAAGCCACAGCAACTTCTGCCCCGTGCTGATGCCGCTGAGCTTCGTGTCCAGGATGGAGTAGAGTGGTCCGTGTGCTCACGCCCACCCCGTTACCTCAGGCGACTGCTTGTCTGTCAACGTTGCAGAGAATAAAGACAGACCATAGTATGGTTTAAGAAACCATATCTTCACACCATCTCCTCATCCTTCTTCTTCTTGTCCCCGTCCTCCTTCACAGCACACCACACTCCCGCAACCCAACACTGATCCATAATCTCCAAGCACACCAACCATACCACCAGCGCGCCGCCCACAATAAGCACCATCCAGTCCTCCCGCCACACCCGCGCATCCAAGACCACCGCAGCCGAGATGTCGCCCATGGCGATGCGTCCCCTGCCGCGGTCGCCCCATTGGTCTCCCCAGGAGTTCTGCACTATCCAGTGGGGCTCAGGCGCGGTTCCCCAGCCCAGGACAACCATGACATGCGGATGCAGGCGGGCCCCTGTGATGCTGTAGACGGGGAGGCGGGGGTCGAGGAGCGATGCACTGTCGCTGCTGCGATGCGCACCGAATAAGTGAGGATAGACGTCAGAGAACACGGATACTGTGTTTTGAGAATAAAGGGACATTTCAAAATCGGGGTCAAGGATCACAAGCAACGGATTATGAAACACATACAGCTCCGTCTTCAGCATCTGCACATCCACGTGGCGTATGGGATACACCGCGAGCCAGTGCGGCCAGCCAAGACGGAAGGGGGCGTAGTCCTGCACGTCGCTGGGAACATCCGCATCCGCACTATCACCGCCGCCATCAACCCCCACACACGGCCTCCCAAACACATGCGCACCCCCGACCTCATCATCCACGTCCTGCACCCCGCGATTCATCGCCCCGACCACGCGATCCACCACCGACCCGTTCGCGCAGTCTCCGCCCCCGCAGTCGAACAGCCGGTGCGGCGATGGGATCCAGTCCCGCCCATCGCGCACACAGCTCCGCACCGCCGCGGCCGTCGCCACTGCAAACGCGGCGCACGCGCCGCAGCCGCGCTGCGAGAAGGCCGGGCGTGTGAAGATGCGGCAGTGGGGGGAGGAGGGATGGGTCTGCAGGCGGGCGCGATAGGGGGTTGAGAGGTCGAATTCGGGCGGGAACGGCGGATGGACGTGTGATACGATCAGGGTGATGAGCAGGCGGAAGAGCTGCATGGGCGGTGGCATCAGAGGGAGCGGTTGGAGACGCAAGCAGGATGGTTGGGTTGTTTGTTTTTGATCATTGGTCGATTCGCGCATTCGGTTGATGGGGTGGGGGAGTTTGGATCCCATGCACACATTGCGATGTTTGGCACGGTGTCGATCCTGACGACTTAGTTCGCATTCCTCCTAACACGAACAATCTGCTTGAACTTCCCAGCATACACGGGGTTGGTCGGCATGTACAGCGTGCCTTTCTTGTTGGCCATCGACACCGACGAGTACTTGTCGAAAAAGACACTGTTGCCTTGCGCAAAATACTCCCCGAAACGGTCATTGTCCATGGCTCCGCGGTGCAGCTCGATGAAGAGCAGGACCTTCTCCGAAAACACATGGATCGGCTCAGAGAGGAAATCGGGCATGCCCGAAACCTCGACGGAAACGTCACCGACAGTGGCTGCGGCAGAAGCAGTGTCCACTGCCTCGCCCCTCTCACAGAGGAAGCGGTGAAGCACGTACCAGTGCGCAGTCGAGGCATGCCGTCCGTGGCGCGGGGAGGTGGATGCGTATCCGCCAAGCTCGGTTGTCAGGTACTGGAAGAAGGGCTCATACATGGGCTCAAGGAGCTTGGCAAGGCAGGCCCGCTGAACCTCGCTCGCAAGATTCACGTTCTGCAGCCCCATCGCCTCCACAATCTCATCGATCATTCTGAAGCACCAGCTCGGCTCTGCATCCCTGGTGTAATCATCGCCGATGAACATCAACGCGAAGAGACGCATGAGTGGGCATGCGAAGCGGGCGACGCGAAAGCCGTACAGATCGTTGGTGGGGTCGAAGAACAGATGGGAGAACATGTGTTGGCGTTGTCTAATAATATAACGTGTCAGTGCTTATATACGACTCCATCAAGCACGACTGCCTCAACGATGCAGACCAATGTCAAGTATCTCTTTCATGCCATTGGCCACTTTCCTGCAAACGAAACCAGGAACCCAGCCGACACCGCCATCTCACACACCTCATACTCCGACTTGCTCGCCCAGCTGCGCAGAGACGGAAGGGCGCTGCTCTGCATCTACCAGGGCGGAGTGCACGTCACCAACGACGAGACCTACTCACAGCTTGACGAGAGCCGTACCATCATCGCGCTCTACAGGGACAGGCATATCTCACCCCTGCTGTACAACGGCTTTCAGGGGTGAAAGTATTCACATCCAGACAGCGATCAATTACGATGCAACTCAATATATCCCACAGTATATAAACCCAACCACCCCACCAAACCACGACTGCCTCAGCCATGCGAACCGATGTCAAGTATCTCTTCCGTGCCATTGGCCATGTGCCAGCATATGAAACGGCGAACCCGATCGACATCACCGTCTCGCACACCTCATACTCCGACTTGCGCGCCCAGCTGCGCAGAGACGGAAGGGCGCTGCTCTGCCTCTGCCAGCGAGGATTCTACGTCACAGACGACGAAACCTACTCGCAGATCGACGAGAGCCGTACCATAATCGCGCTCTACAGAGACAGCAGAATCTCACCCCTGCTGTACAACGGCTTTCAGGGGTGAGGGTGTGTGCAGTTACGAATACAATGGACATCAGCGATCACATAACCATACATAAACCGCTGAGTGGGGCACTCCCACCAAAATGAATCCCGACAGCGCATGCAGCCCCGACACAAACCCCACAGCAGTCCCCAGCGAATACCCATACGACACCCGCCTGAGCCTAGACTACACCTACAGCCTTGACAAACTATCATGCGTCCGCCAAATCTACTTTCTGCACCTCACCTTCGCATACCTTGTCGTCCTCTCTGGCATCGCCTGCTTCGCCGCACGCGCCATTCCATCCCTCTTTCCCTATCATGCGCTCTTCGGCCGCACATACATTTTGTGCATGCTATGGTGCATGGCCACGTCACTCCTGGTGCACAACAGCGGCCTGCCTGTGGCGGTGCTCGTCAGCTTTCTGTTTGTGCTGGGCGGGCTGACGGTGGGGTGGGGGTGTGTGAAGATGCATCAGTATTTTTTTCTCCGGGAGGTGATAGGACGGATGCAGGAGAGGATGCGTGGGAGAGCCGAAACGGATGGAGCAGTATGGCTGCGTGAGGTGAATCTGAAGGAGGAAATGGAGAATGCACGGGGAGAGATCACAGGGGAAAAAACCACACTGCAACGCTTCCTATCATTGAAGGCGGCGCATGGCATGCTGATGTTTGTCTCGTGGGTCAACATCGCCGGGCGCCTGTTCGCCTCCAATCAGAGCGGTGACTTCACATGCCACACATACCCGGTGTACAAGCAGCTGGACTCGCAAAAGTTCAGCGGATTCAACGCCACGCTGACGTTTGTGCCGATCAATGATCCTGCGTACCATACGATGCCCTGGGCAAATTCCATTGTGCTTTGGGGGGTGTACCTAAGCGTAGGACCTCTGCTATTCGCAGCAGCCGGAGGGTGGGCGTGGATACATCGTGAGTATATTCTGCATGGGGTGATACACTACTACAAGCGGGCGGCCGGGGCAAGTAATGGAGAGAGTGAAGGGGTTGCAACCCGAAAATGTAACTCTCAATTTTCAATGCCCAAGATTGATGATTGGAATGGGAAGACCATTCACATCAGTTACAAAGCGCATGCAAACAAGCATGCTCTCAATTGACAACAACCCACTTGAGGAGACGAACAAAGAAGCTGGAAACCCACCAAACGGGATAAATGATCAGAGACATGCAATTACATGCGACCGAGTATGCAACAACCGAACCAATGAGGCGGGAAGTACAGTTAGCGACAATCGTTTTCAAAGAGGTTTCCGCCAGCATGAGATCAATGCTTTCGAAGCTGTACAAGTACTTTGCAACAGCATTAACATTGACAGCCAACACGATCAATAGGAGAACAAGCTTCACGCATGAAACAATATGGTAGAGCATATCCTGATATGATGGTTTGTCACAGAAAGCAAGACACTGCACTTATATATGTTAATCTATAAATCAAAGGCACAAATCATAAGCATGATAGGCCAAGACGACAAAGTCTATCCATCTCCACTGCAAGAGACACACGACTATAAAAAAGCCAAGGACAGACAACAAGATGATCTACGACAACCAGATGCACATGTATGAAACAATGCACACCAAAGGCTACCAATACGTGTGTATTGATAAACGAGAGCTCACTCCATACACAGATGTAACTGCAACTCTGGGAGTATCAGAGACACCAAAAAATGCATTTGTATTTACCAAAATCAACACCCTGAAACCAGAAACACTCGACCCATCAGAAAATTTCATCTTTGCACACCCTATAGATGGATGTCTTCTTTCGCACGACGACAGACAGATGCAGCAGTTTTCATACAAAAACGAAGATGCAGACCTGGACATAGAGCCAAAGCTAAAGTACTTTTGGCGAGGCATTGCATGCGTGTTAAATGCATCAGGTGTGGTCGTTGGAAACCCATCAAAAGAGTGCACGCTGATGCCAAACTCCATCATAGTGTGGAGAGGAAATGCTATGGCCAATATCCAAATAATAAACACTGCACATCTGAAGAATCATCAATCTCCGAGTATGAATGCGTAAAACGGCCCAACATATTCCAGGCTGCACATCTTATACACGGGATCAAACTGAACGTCATCCAGTGGGAGAGTTTTGACCTTGTCAGCTGAAAATCCAGCAGGGTAATCAACTGGAGCATGCTGTATGACACACGATAGCGGGCCCATCAAGTCGTCACCAACCTGTCTCTCTTTGACTAGGTCACGGGTGTTTTTTGGATAATCATTATGCTCTGGATTGATGTAAAGCAAAGACAGGGGTGCAACAGCATAAAGAGGTGCGAAGCACATCACCCTATTCCAGAAAATTGCCTGAGCAGACCACCATGAATTGTGATCAAGGTCTGATCTATACGGCAAAAGAAGTGGCAGTGCCTCACGTCTGAAAGAGTTCCATGCAGCATCAAACCCTTTTAGTCCCACCATGACCATCCCCACGTCCAAAGACCACCAACTGGTACCAATCAAAGCAACCACTGCTGCGCCCATAGGCATGGCACGAAGAGTAGAATCATACAACGAAAAACAGACGGACTGGTCTGAAATAGGAGCACTTCCTTTAGCCAACTGACACAATAATTCAATATCCCCATCTGCAAATGTCCAGAAGGTATACCTTATGCTGAGGCGCTTCTCTCGCTGAAAAGCCCGTTTTGCTAAAAGATTTCTACCATCCACCCACGAAGTCCCTGCGCACGAAAGACATTCTACGCGATCCATCACAGACTGACAGCCAAGCGCTCCGACTGGCTCGTCAAACACCCCAACCACCATATCCACATGACTCAACTCGACTGAGCCCATCACGATTTGCATCCATTTTCGGATATGAACACCCCTACCCATAACGATAAACAGGTGTCTGAATCCAACTGCCAGACCCCTCTCCTGCAAGACCAACGATGAAGCCGCACTTGCTTTTGCTTTTGTCAAATCCGCGTGCCATGCCAACGACAGCCTGACGTCTGTCTCCTCAACCAAGCCATGCGCGTATGCGTCAGTCCACGCTGCATGCGCATCGCCATAACTTGTATTCGACAAATACTCCACAAATGCGGAAGCTTGTTGATACAATGGAAGCTCCGCATCAAAATCCGCCAGGTAGTCGTGTGAATTCCTCACCTGAGTCACCCATGGAGCAGCATAAGCCAACGAACAGCTGAGCGTGGCGCTGGCCAGATATCCCCGCCAAATATCACTCACCCTTCCATGCACAGTGATTGGAAGCAGCAGGTTGCTAAAAGCATTCTCTGTGAATATAGTGGCCTGAGCATTAAAAGGGGCCATCTCTGCCAAACAAGCACTGTACCTGTTATCCGTGTGAAAATTAAGTGGGTAATTGCGATTGGTTAGCCTGTATATCGCATCCACGTCGGGCTCATGGTCAGCGATGGACTGGACTATGCATATCTGTTGTCTGTGTGGCAAATGGCCCAATGGAGCACCAGCAGATGGAACATCAGTAATCGTGTCAAGCGGCAGTCCCCGTGGCCAGATATCAGAGGCTCCAAACAGAGGATACGGGTTGGCTCCTGTCTGCTTCCAATTGCGCAAATGATTAAAGTTATAACTTCCACTGCCACCCCAATCGAGTGAGGCCCATGATTGCAATACATCTATATCAGAGATCTCGTTGTCGTCATCGGTATCATACACTATCTTGGCGCCGTGATGAATAGCAAAGATATAGCCAATGTTTTTACGTCCAAAGGAATCAAAAGGAATGAGCCCGATGATACTGTACTTCAATAACAGCTGTCGTTCCACGGAGAGATACACAAAACACCAAGCTGACGCACTGCTATTCGACCCAAGCTGTTCAATATAATCCATCTCATTCAAGCCTTTTCTATCAGCAACCACAACAGTGCACCACCCATCCAAACGCAGAAGCGTTTTAACCAACCTTGTGGGAGGGAAGATTGTTGTCACAACAGCCCATTTCAACCCCACGGGATATGAATCAAGGGGAAACACATCGCTCCCAGCGTCAGTAAAAACATTGTTTTCGGCTGGCAATATGCGTGTCTTGCGCATCGCAAATCGACTCCCGGATGTTGCAGTTCCAGGCCGACTGCGGGATACTAAAGATGGTGAATCACTGTGTTTACAAGGGACTGGTTCTGTAAGCCGTCTGGAAAAAGGGAATCGTCGAAACAGCACCCAGACAGCCAAAATGGTGAACAAACAATTCAAAACCAAGGAAATGAAGAAATTGATTCTCATCACGCCCCGGATATCCAACACCCAGCAATGCAATCCTTACCAAAATGTGTATGCTCTACAATATATTGATTTTTTATCCTTTTTTCCACCCCAGGCTCAAACAGCACCCGAGCTTTCACACTCATTCATCACATGCGAACACCAGATAAGGCAATGCTCATAACATTATTACTTACGGCCGCCGTCATAATGATGTGGTGGATTTTTATTCTCAAGGATAGCATGGCTCTACTTGCACCACTCACCCACCACATAAAATACCAACTCAACAGCACACAAAACCGCTCGGATACAACCAGCATACGCACAGACTTACCACACAGCACCACACCCTCTCAACCAACCCCCCCGCCAACGATACCAAACAACCCCACCGTATGCATCCTCATCCCCGTCACCTCAGCCGGCCAAACCCAGTGGTCGAGCCTCGAGCACACCTTTCTCTACAAATACCCATTCCCCACCATCCCCGCCACCTGCGAACCAGACAGCTTCGCCTACCACGCCCTCATCGGATACGACTCCGGCGACAGACTCTTCGACAACCAAACCACCCTCGACGCACTGCAGCTGCTCGCGCACAGCACATGGCCGCGCAACATAGCACTGACGACGCACTCGGTCGCAAACCCACGACGCAAACCGGGTCCGGTGATGAACCATCTGTCCAACGCAGCCCACGCCGCCGGATGCGACTACCTCTACCGCATAAACGACGACACGGAGCTGCTCACGCGATGGACCTCGGCCTTTGTCAGCACCCTGGCCTCATTCACCCCGCCCAACATAGGCGTCGTGGGCCCTACGTGCCACGAGGGCAACACAGCCATCCTCACGCACGACTTCGTCCACCGCACCCACATCGACATATTCGGCACCCACTACCCGGCAGAGCTGACCGACTGGTGGCTGGACGACTGGATCAGCAGGGTGTACGGGGAGAGCAGGACGCTCAAACTGCATAATGTGGTGGTGCTGCACCACGTGCTGGCAACGCGGTATGAGGTGACGTGGAGCTCTGTGGAGCAACTGGAGCGGTTGGTGGGGGGAGGGAACGAGACGCTAAATAATTTTATTTCGCATCAGCTGCTGCAACAACCACAACTTCGCCCTTACTCAATCAATCCATAAACCCATTCAGGCCGTAAGCGCGGCCGAGCGCGACGAGTCCTTATCGCCGGCGTCACGATCGTGTGCATAGCCCCCACCACCCTTCTTGGCGCCCGCATCACCAACAGCGGCAACCACTGTCGCATCCGACGACGACGAAGAGCTGATGCCACCGCAGAACACATCCGATCCAGCGATCGAGTCGATGGTGTTGGGGTTGGTGGCACAGAGCGACTTGAGCGCCGCGTGCCTCTCGATCTCAAGCTTGAGCATCACGTTCATGTTGGAGAGCACCTCCATATGGGCAGCCTGTGCCGCCTGGACCATGGGAATCTCGTTCTCCATCTCCTTCTTAGCCGAGATGTAATACAGTTTCACAGACTCTTCCATGCCCCCACGTTTTTCCATGCGGTATGCGATAAGCGTAATCAGGGAACGGACCACAGACTCGCCAAATGAAATCAACATCGCGCACAAAGCCAGAGAGAGCAAGTTCTCAACAGCCATCATATAGAATGCACACCCACTGGTGTGCGGGACATTGATCACGCATAGCATGCACACAACAGGCAGGCTGATGAACGCCAGACACAGGAGGGAGAAGATGGATGCGTTGCAATTGTTCATGTCCATGCCGCTGGTTGGAGTTTGTTTTGCAGTGGACGGACGGTTCCTTTTATTGGGTTAGAACGTTAAAAAAAAAAACCAGTCACGTGCCTTACTATATAGTAGTATGTAGACCATACGAATATCAAAATGGACAAAGAATGTCCATCTGACAGACTGGTGAATGAAGTCATTGTCTATATCGTTGCAATCACTCTTCTAATTGTCAGTCATTGGATGACAGTAGTATTATCCGATTATAGATGGTTTCAGCGAATTTTTTTTCGTATACCCGGCAACCATTTTGGACCTATGCAATCATTTTCCATGGGTCTTTATTTCGGCATCGTATTTGTGCATGCCAATCAGATGATTCCATTCCAAAAACTTCATCCATTCAAAGAAATAATCACTTATGTAGTTCATTGAAATCGTCAACAAAAACGCTCATTGCAATGGGGCGATATGACGCCAGATCAGGATGTGTTAAAAAAAAACCAGTCACGTGCCTTCACGCGATTCACGTGAAAAGCAACCCCCCCCTCACACATCCCACCACG
>Ga0194042_1000068_pt1 | contig 27988 bp, 23 predicted proteins | sample JunL4412m_MetaG_FD_148974 | JGI IMG/M metagenome (GOLD analysis project Ga0194042, IMG submission 148974) | Anoxic zone freshwater microbial communities from boreal shield lake in IISD Experimental Lakes Area, Ontario, Canada - Jun2016-L442-12m | ecosystem: Environmental > Aquatic > Freshwater >...
CCCCCGCACAGATCGTTGGCAAATTGCGCGAAAAGACCGGCCAGCGCTTGATGGATTGTAAAAAGGCTCTCTCCGAAACGCAGGCTGACGGAGCCAATGGCGAAGGCGTCTGGATCGAAGCCGCTGAAGCTTGGTTGCGCAAGAAGGGCCTCGACAAGGGCAGCGCGATGGCTGAAAAGGCCGCGTCCGAAGGGTTGCTCGGACACAAGATCACCAACGGTGGCACGACGTTGACGGTCGTTGAAATGTCCGCCAGCACCGACTTCTCCGCGAAGAACGCTGAGTTCGTCAAGTTGCTTGGTGAATTGGTTGAAATCGCCGACGCGAAGAAACTCGACAGTGTCGAAGCGCTCAACGCAGAGTTGATCAACGGCACGAGCGTCTCGGACACGGTTAAGACGTTGGCCGGCAAGATCGGCGAAAACATCGGCGTCAAGCGTGTCGTTCACTACAGCGGCGACATCGGTTTCTACATTCATCACGACAATAAGCAGGGCGCGATTGTTGAATTGAATGGCGTGACGGGCGACAAAGCAGCGGCTGTCGGCAAGGATATTTCCATGCACATCGTCTTCGCCAAACCAGCGTGCCTGACGCGTGAAGAAGTTTCGAAGGAAGCGTTGGCGAAAGAAACGGCCATCGTAATGGATAAGCTCAATACGGATCCGAAGAACGCGGGCAAACCGGCCGCGATTCTCGAAAAGATCGCTGCGGGCCAGGTCAACAAGTTCTATTCGACGCTCGTGTTGCCCGACCAGGAATACTACAAGGACGGCAGCAAGTCCGTCGCCAAGGTACTGGCCGAAAGCGGCGCGACGGTCAAGCGCTTCACGCGGTTTGAAGTCGGCGTGATCTAAAAATTGAAGAGCGTGCGCCGGCCAAAAACCGGCGCACTTTTTTGATCGATTGAAGAAACTCAGGATGGGGTAAAACCATAATGAAAAGAATTCAGGTCACGATCAAACAGTTGCCCGGCGCAAATCCGAAATACCCCTTGCACGAATATCTTTTCGACGCTGCGGAAGGTTGGGAATTCAGCCCAGCTGAGAGTACCGACAGCGACGATACTCATGTCTTGGTGTTTTACGGTCAATTCGAGCACGGTATCGTCGCCATGCTGCGAGACACTCCACGTCCGGATGAAACTTACGAAATCGCGGTAACTGAAATCTCAGATGCAGAGTATCAAGAGATAAAGACAGCGATGGACGAATTCGAAGACGATGCTGAATTTTTCGCACGAATGAAAGCCAAGTACCACTGATTCGTATTTTGTAAAACAGGAGTTTCATTCATGTACAAACGCATCATCTTGAAATTGTCCGGTGAAATGCTGGGTGGCGAATCCGGAAAAGGGCTCGACACATCGGCGCTCCAGAGCATTTGCGAGCAGGTCATTGAAGTCAACAAAATGGGTGTTGAGACGTCGGTCGTCATCGGCGGCGGCAACATCATGCGCGGCGAAAAAGCGGCGCAGCAAAGCGGTTTGCTGCACCGCGCGACCGGCGATTACATGGGCATGTTGGCGACGGTGATCAACGCGCTCGCGTTGCAGGACGCGCTCGAAAGCATGGGCGCAGAGACGCGCGTGATGTCGGCGATCAAGGCGGAAGAAGTTTGCGAGCCGTACATCCGCCGCAAAGCGCTGCGCCATTTGGAACTCAAGCGCATCGTGATTCTCGCGGGCGGCACGGGCAATCCGTACTTCACAACTGACACCACCGCCGCGTTGCGTGCGATGGAATTGAAAGCTGAAGTGTTGATGAAAGCGACGAAAGTCGCCGGCGTCTTCGATTCCGATCCGCACAAGAATCCGAACGCGGTCAAGTACGACAAGTTGTCGTACATGAAGGTGCTGCAGGACCGCTTGAACGTGATGGACACAACGGCGATTTCGCTCTGCATGGACAACAACCTGCCGATCCTCGTGTTCAGCTTGAAAGAGCCGGGAAATATTCGCAAAGCCGTGATGAAAGAAAACATCGGAACGATTGTGTCGGCCGAAGGTTAGTAAGCTGCGTGGGGTGGCGAAATTTTGCAACAGAATGTACTGTCAATTCAACCGAGCCTCTGGTAGAGTGCTCGCCCTTGATTGATATTCTTTACTCGAAAGGAAGCAACAGAGATGGCACAGAAGAAGCATACCGGATGGGAACGCAAGAAGGCTCGCCGCGCTGAACACCGCGCCAAGCGCAAAGAAGCGTTCAAGAAACTCGCCGCCTAATTTCGGCGCTTGTTGAATCCGGACGACTTGAAACAGGCTGAAAACACGACGATGTTTTCAGCCTGTTTTTATTTTGGATGGTTGACCTATTTCCGCATCATGTGCGATTCGCTCAATGCCCTTGAACCTCCAGCGATTGAGCTGTAGAGTTTTTACAGTGTGCCGTCTTGATGCTCGTAAGATATTGGTGGTCTCGGCGCTTTCCTGTACTCATCGGACGTTTTATGGAAATTCAAGTCGGCGGAAATTCGTTTCAACAGGATCGTCCCGGGACGCGCATGCGCATCGTCCTGCGCCCGGAAGACAGCCAGAAGCCAGGTCGTGTGCGGGTGGCCTTTTCGTGGATGTTCAAACTCGTCATCGCGGTCGCAGCCGGCGTCTTCTGTGTGGCCATCGTGTCATACGCTCCGTTCGGAGGCCCAGCCATTTCCGCCTTCGTCCCAACGCATTGCACCCTGCTGGTTCAAGCGCCCAGTGGAGCCGCATTGCACCGCGCTCTGGTCGATGATCCGGCGTTCAACGAAGCGCTCAACGATCCCGACACAGCCGCATTCGTCGCCTCGTTTTCTAAATCCCAATCACCGAACGACAGCGAGAGCGACGCAGCCGATGCCGCGCCGCGTTCCGTCCATACGCTAATTGACTCGGCCTTCGCGAAACTACCTTGGCCCGTTTCTCTTGTCATTCAGCCCAATGCGTCGGGGTTGTATCCGTTCGTCGGAGGCGAATGTGCGCTCGCGTTGGAACCGTCCGACGATCCCAGTTCGCCCGCGAAAAAAGGCGCGGCCAAAGCTCTGATCTTCACCCGCTTGAGCGGATCGAGCGGGCATCTCGCTCGGCTGGGACTCGTATTTTTTTCAGGAACGAAAAGCGTCGCTGTCTTCGATTTGGGAGGAGGTTTGATCGCCATCGGATTCAATGGTGCGCGACCCGCGTTTGAACCGCACGCGCCGCCGATGGTCGTCTCGACTCACACGACCGCAGCGCCACGTCCTGACTCGTCGCCCATGCCGCTGCTACGTGTTTCATTCAGCCCGAGAGCGCCCGGCTCGACGCCGGTTCCAAAAGAACAGCCCTTGGATTTAACTCAACCAGCCATTGGCCGATTGTTCGAAGAGGGTGTTCCAGAATCCGTGTTGAAAGCGTTGATCAGTCCGCCCACAGTAGGCGACATGCTGAATTGGAAAGCGCCACCCGCACTAGCCCGAATTGATTTCGTTGCCGGGACGAATGGCACGTTCTCCGCGCGCGGACGCATTGAAGGCGACGTTCCAAATATTGTACACAACAGCAACGCCTCGTCCGAAAAAAGCAGCGAACCACGAAGAGAAGAAAGCAGTGTCGATTTCCTTCCCGGCGCTCCGATGGCAGAATTTGTGTTGCCGATTGATCTTCGCGCGTGTTTTCTGAAGCACGTTGAAGGCGCGATGAAAATGGTCAGTGGCGCAACGACTTTGACGCGCGGACAACAGATGTGGTCATCACGATTTCAAGTGCTGGCAACTGACCGCGTGGACCTCGACGCGTCGCTCTGGCCTGCAATCGGGCATGTTGCAATCCTTCACATCAATGAAGCCAAAAAAGACGAAGGCGCGACACCGATGGGCACGATCAAAGCATGGTTGCCGAGTTTCATCCAAAGTCCCGAAACCTATTTCGCGCTGGCCGATTTGGCGCGCGCGCGTTGGGATTATGTCTTTGATCACACCGATCCGATCACGGTCAAAACGCAATTCGTCAAACGTTTTCGCGCCGAGAATCCCAGCACTGATCCAAGAGGTGATCGCTTCGTGCTGGCGACTGGAAAAATCAACGCGCCTGCGTGGAGCATCGGATCACGAGGGCTAAGAATCACGACCGATGCTGGGCCGTTCGCGCTCCTTCGCGGGCCAGACGAAACTGAATTCATCGCGCCTCCCGCCGCGCTCAACGCTTACCGCGCACGGCTCGACGGTGCGCGGCTGGCCCCGACAGTCGAATCGCTCGTGACGCTGTATTACGACGAACTCGAAGCTGAACTCGGCTCCCAAAAATTCCTCGCTCAAAATCCCGACCGCAAGTTGAACATCCGCCTCGCCAACAAAGCGTCATGCTTGCTTGGAAGAATCGCGCTCGAAATCGTTCCCGACACGACCGGAGCCGACATAAATGCTAATTGGAAACTTGGCAGCATTGCCAGTGCTGCGCCCAAAACGGCAGGCAATGCGATACCGTCGCCCGGGCAAAAAAAGGACAGTAAAAAGATCGACGACGATGACGCGCCACCGCCGCCACCTGGCAATTAAAGTGCTCCTTCACGAAAGTTATATTGATGAACTCCACCACGACGTTTCTTGTTGCAATCGTATTATGGAGTGTCGCGCATACACTTCATGCCGCTCAATTTGAACAGATTGTCATCCCGGAAAAGTGCCATCCTGCAGTGACCTCCGCCGCGCGCATCATGGCCAAAAAACTGGGCTTGCCTGAGACGGCTATTCGAATCTCATCGCGCGCTGAAACGCCCGCTCCCGGGGTGCTCATATTGATGGTCGTCGCCAACCAGCCCGGTATCGCACACGATGGCTATTCGTTTACGTCCGGCAACGGCGGGGCAATCATCGCAGGTGTGCGGCCGCGTTCGCTTTTATTCGCTGCGGGCGACGTGCACCACTGGCGCGACAAAGTCGGCGCAGTGTGGCTCCGCGATCCTGCATTTGCAATCCGTACCGCGTCGATACATGGCCGTCTCAGCATTGCCGAATACGTCGCAAAACTGGGCGTGAATGTAGTGCTCGGCAGCCGAGGAAGCAGTGTCACGTTTGAAAAATCGATGCCCGAAGTGTTCAGACATCTCGACGCGTCCACGCAAGCCAAATTGCGCAAGCAGCAGGCTTCGGATTCAGCGCATCAAGCAGAACTCGCTCAGGCGTGCCGGGACGCGGATGTGGACTATTTCCCGCTCCTATACGGCAACGATTTCGCGCGCTGGTCGCCCGCGCTTTTGGACGCCGTCCTAAAAGAATATCCCAGCGCAAAAGGCACACCCGCCCCAACATCGTGGGAACGCGCGTCGTTGTGTTTGTCGGACCCGGCCACCGGGAAAATCATCGAAGCGTATGTACGCGAATTCGCCGAACAAAGTCACGGCACCGGATTGTATGCGACGTTCTGGGATCATTATGGCCTGTACTGCCAGTGTGACCGCTGCATCAAAAATGGACTGACTAAATTCCAGAATGAACTATTCGAATGTGTCAAACACTATCGCGCTGCAGTCGCACCGTTGAATCAAAAACTGGTCGTTCGAACCTGGTCATCCGGCGTTCCGCACTGGCTCGTAGACCAATGGGTTCACGCCCCAGGATACGACAATTTCGGCGGGACGGGTATCGATTTATGGTCGCGCGTCATCCATGATCTTCCACCCGACATCGTCATCCAAACAAAAGTGTACCACGCCGATTGCCAGCCCGACGCACGCTTCTCGACACTCTTGGGCACGGCTAAACCGCACACAGAAATCGCTGAATGGCAGATCACCGGACAGACCACCGGACGCTTTTATTTCCCGGCATCGACCGTCAACCACACGGTGTGGACGATGAAAAAAAGTTTCGAACTGGTCGGTGCGTCCGGGGGCGTGAGCCTCTTTCCGGGCGGAACGAAGCAATCGAATTACACCCTTTTCGATGACATCGCCAACAGCATCAATGTGGCCTCCTGGCGCGAACTGGCATGGAATCCTGGCGCGGATATTCAAGCCATTTGGCTCGACTGGGCTACGCCGATTTACGGCGAGAAGGCAGCGCCGCACATCGTCAAAGCGCTGCAACTTTCCGAACCCGCCGTGAACCGTTTGTTCTCGACGCTCGGCATGGGTTCGGACACGAACTCTGGATTTGCGAATACGATTCAACGCCGCGAAACGTTGTTGAAATACACGAACCGATATTTCCTTCCCGAAGGACAAAAGCTCCTCGAACCCACGCTCGAAAATGTCGAGCGCGTGATTGCAGAGAAGCGCGATTGCGAAAAGCAGATCGCCGACATGTTCCACGAATTGGAACTCGCCAAACCAGATTTGAAAAAGGAACAGTACGATGAACTGGCGACTCGCTTCGGATGGCTGCGCGAATTCGCTATCGTCACGCGCGAGTTGGACTCAAGCCTCTGGCGCTACCGCTTCCTGCGCCATCAAGCAGAGATGTTGACAACTGATCCCACCCAAATGAAATTCCTAGCACAAGCATTCGACACCGTCAAAGCGCAGCAAAAAAAGCTCTTTAAATTCGACCCGGCCCAGCGCTTCAGTTGCTACGATGTTCCGCTCGGTGAATTGAAACAAAAACCGTCGCTGGGAAGTCCCATCACATTGATGCGCGAATTGTACGCGGCGACATTGCAATGCGTGGAATCCGAAGTCGGCCCGGAAGGCGTCCCAGCCGAATGGCGTCGTGCCGATGCGCGTCCCGCAAAAGTAGATATTAAGCCCAGCGTAGATGCTGACAAAAATGCGGACTAAACGTTCGAAAATAGCTCGGCGTTCAGAATCTCATCCTTGCCTAGCCCTTGCATATCGTCCTGGCACGTTGGTCGAGATTGAATGGACCGCACCAATTCGTCCGGCGCTTTTTCATACGCGAGTTTGTAATACGGTGCGGGTGATTGTTCGAATGGATACGCCGCCAACAACGGCTCCAAATCGCTCCACTCAACAAACGCAGTTTCACCGGGCGCGTCGTCTGCAATCGGCGGCTGAGCTAATTCGTTTCGAGCGATGATGACCATGTCCACGCGCGGTAAAAATATTGGAATAGCATCGGGCCAGACGACGACCGATTTAACAACGCCACCATGTTTGATGTACATGATCGTTGGAATGAAGACGTCGATCATCAACCGGTCTTAGCGCTCGACCACGTCCACATTCCAACGCCAATTTCGTTCCATCAAGTCCGTCGGATAGTGGTTTCGAACGCGGTCCTTTTCGTGAGCAAGAGCGCCGCAGGCCAGCGCGTTGCCGTGGTTCCATCCGCTCAAAAATCCTACATCTGTGAACGGCCCATGCCCCATTCCACCAATTTGCGGGTCGTCAATCGCGAGGTTGAAATGGTCTATAAAGGCGCGGATTTCACGCAGTGCTTCCAGCGCGAAGACGTGCGGCCGCGCGTAGTTCATGTTGAAGACGACCCAATAATCATCGCCCTCTTCTTTGGCTAGTTGTGCGGCGGATTCATCGTCCGAACCGAAGTCATCGTTGTCACTGGCCGCGTCTGAAAGCTCGAACGAGAAATAGACGCCGGTACTATCGTTCTCGTACCAGACCGCCGTGTCGTCAATCGAGTAGTGCCGACGGTCATCGAAGTACTCTTCGAAATCGTGGCGGTCAGGCTGGCGGTCGGTTGCTTTTAAAAAAAGATCGTAGCTCATGCGTAATTTCCAAATCGGGTCCGGGGTCCACTATACAAACGGACCCCGGCCCCTAAAAGCAAAGACAGTACTATTATTTGTGAACGTGGCCGTGTTCTTCAATCTTGACGTTGTACTTTTTTCCATCCGGAAGAATGATGACGATGCGACCGTTCGGCTCTTCCTTCAACACGTCGTCGGTGGCTTCCCACTTCGAATCTTTGCCCTTCATTTCGATCTGCTTGTTGCCGGCCTTCGAGGTCAGATTCAGCTTCGGCGCTTCCTTCGGTGTGTACGGTGTTTTCTGATCCGCGAGCAGACAATACACCGTCAACGTCCCGGCTTTGTCGTCGTGAATCACTTCGACGTGATGATCGTCGGCGTCGCCAACTTCCACCAGAGCACCGCCGTTCGGTCCCTTGCCGCCGTGCTCGTGCTTCTTCTCTTCCGCGTACGTGGTCGAGAACAATCCCAGCGCGACGCATGCCAGCAACGCCGCAAACAAACTCTTCGACTTAACCATGTGCTATGTCTCCTTTGAGTGTGGGCGGCTCGACTGACACGTCATCCGAAAAATCCTCGGCCGCCCGGTCGAGGTGATGCGGTGTGGCGATGCGCTCGGCACCGCGTTTTCCAAACGTCCAGAACACTCCGGGCGTCACGATGAAATCCAAAAGCGTGCTGGAGATCAGCCCGCCCAAAATCACGGTTGCGACAGGATACAGAATCTCGCGCCCGGGTTCGTCGGGAGTCAACACGAGCGGGACGAGCGCGATGCCGCTGCATAGCGCGGTCATCAACACCGGGACCATGCGTTCCTGTCCGGCACGAATAATCATCGCTTCGCTGAAGGGTTCGCGTTCCTCGCGCATGAGATGGATGTAATGGTCGATCAGCAAAATCGAATTTCGCGCGGCGATGCCTCCGAGCGAAATCAACCCCACCAATGTCGCGACGGTCATCGTTTGTTTGGAGACGACGATGTAGACGACCGCACCGACGAACGCCATCGGGATGCTCAACAGGACCTGTGCGCTGAGGTTCACGGATTTGAAGTGCATGTACAAAATCAAAAACATCGCGACGAACGAGATGATGCTCAAGATAAAAATGAGCCGCGTCGCTTCAGCTTGCGCTTCAAATTGCCCACTCACGCGAATCGCATATTCAGGCGTCGTCGCAAGTTTCGCCCGGATGGGGTCCAGAACTTTCTCAACATCAGCGACGACTTCGCCGAGCGAGCGCCCGGCGACGTTGCATTGCACGACGGTGCGTCGCGAGACATTTTCGTGATTGATGTTGTTCGGCGTCTTCACCAGGTCCACGTCTGCCACGTCGGATAAACGGATCATGTCACCATTCGCGGCGCGCAGTTGCAACGCACGAATCCCAGCGAGATCATTGCGGCTTTTTTGCGCCACCGTCACAACGATGGGGTAGCTCGCTTGCCCAACGATCATGCGCGAGACTTCTTCTCCGCCGCCGCTCATTTCAACGAGTTCGCCCACATCTTTTACGGACACGCCGTAGCGTTTCATCGCGTCGCGATTCGGCTTGATGGCAAGTTGTTCGATTTGAATTTGGGACTGCTTATATAAATCTTTTACGCCGGGAATTGGTTTCAAAGCGGCTTCGATTTGATCCGCTGTGCGGCGCAATACTTCCAAATCGGGTCCGAATACTTTCACGGCCACTTGAGCATTGACGCCCGAGAGCAGATGACTGAGCAGATGCGACAGCGGCTGATCGACTTCAGTTGCGGCTCCGGGAAATTCGATGGCCAGCTTGGTGCGGATTTCGTCTTTGATCTCTTCAACTTTCCGCCCCGCCGCCGGATCGTACGTCGTGATCGCTTCGGACGCGTTGACGCCTTCGGCGTGTTCATCGCCCTCCGCTCGGCCCGTGCGACGAGCCACGTGTTTGACACCTTTAACTCCCGTCAACAATTTCTCCAAGCGTTGGCCGAATTGGTTTGATGCTTCGAGACCAGTATCGGGCGGGAGAATCAGATTGACCTGCGACACGCCTTCATTCAATGTCGGCAGGAACGCGGAACCTTGCGTCGCGAGCAGCATCACTCCAATGGCCACGCTCGCGATCAGTGCAGCGAGAATCGGCATGGGAAATTTGAGACTGAAACGAATCGCGAGACCGGAAAGCTTTTTCAATTGTCGAACCAGCCAGCCATCATCGGCGTGTTTCGCAGTGACACTTTTTCCGAGCAAGTAATAGCACAGCACCGGAGTGACTGTCATCGACACGACGAGTGACGCAAGGACGCTGATGATGTACGCAATGCCGATCGGCGTGAACATGCGGCCTTCAAGTCCCGACAAATAAAACAGCGGCAAGTACACGACGACGACGAGCAGCGTGCCGATGACGATAGGCTTTCGCACTTCGCTCGAGGCTTGGAAGATCACTCGCAGTGGATTGACAGGTTGAGGAAGCGTGGCGTTGTGGCGCAGTCTGCGGAAGACGTTTTCGACATCGACAATCGCATCGTCCACGAGCGCACCAATCGCCACAGCGATGCCGCCGAGCGTCATGGTATTTATGGAAAGACCGAACGCGGCGAAGATGATCGCGGTCATGGCGATGGACAATGGAATCGCAGTGAGCGTGATGAACGTCGTTCTGAAATTTAGCAAAAATATAATGAGGATCACGACGACCAGAACCGCTCCGTCGCGAACGGCGTCGAAGACATTTTTGATCGCGCGGTGAATGAAGTCCGCCTGTTGAAACAAGTCACCGATGACGTCGTAATCCAGCGGTAACGTCTTCTGAATTTGATTGAGTTCTTTTTGAACGCGTTCAGTCAACGCGACGGTGTCAACACCGGGCTGTTTGAAGACGACCATGATCACGCCGGGATTTCCATTGATCCCGGCATCTCCGCTCTTAATGGCGGCGGGTCCGAAATCGATGGCCGCGACATCGCCGACGGTGACGGGCCGGGCGGCGTCGGACTTGATGACAGCGGACGCAATTTCAGCTTGAACGGCGACGCGGCCGGTGACCGTCACGACCGGGCCTTTCGCGCCGATCGTGATGAAGCCTCCGGACGCGTTGACGTTTGCGGATTTGACCGCGTCAACGACATCCATCATCGTGACATTGTGAATGCGTAATTTGTTGGGATCGACCGTGATTTGAAGTTGCCGAGCCGCTCCGCCGATGGTGACTACTTGGGCGACGCCGGCCAGAGACATCAAGCGCGGTCGGATATTGAGATCGCAGAGCGCACGAATGTCGGAGATGTCTGTCTTGCCGCTTTTGCTTTTGACGCCGACGAGTTGAATCTGGCCCATGATGCTGGAGATCGGGGCCATTTGAACATCGACTTCTTTCGGCAGCCGCGCTTGAGCGAGTTGCAGTTTTTCCTGGACGATTTGGCGGTTGCGATAGATGTCGGTTTCCCAACCAAATTCAATTTGAATCACGCCCAGTCCCAGCCCGGATGCAGAGCGCACTCGCGTTACGCCGGTTGCGCCGTTGAGGGCTTGTTCGATCGGTTGCGTGACGAGACGCTCGACGTCCTCGGGAACCATCGCGTGAGCCTCGGCCATGATCGTGACCGTCGGGCGGTTCAAATCGGGGAGCACGTCGATGGGCAAGCGCAGGGCCGTGTAGGCACCATAGAACGAGATCAGCAACGCTGCGGCAACGATGAAGACGCGGTTTTTCAGTGCAAAGGCGATGACATTATTCAGCACGTTTTTAACTCCGAAGAGATTGCAATCCGAACACGATTAGTGGTTGTGCCCGGCATGGGGATCGATGGCGCCGCCGCTGGATTTCAGGGCGAGACTCAGGCCGAACGCACCGCGTTGAACAACGGTGTCGCCCGCAAAAAGCTCAGACGTTTTTGAATCCAGCACAACGACATCGTGATCCTGGAACAAAATCACAACCTTCGCCGGTTTGAATGAATCACCGTTTTGGATATAGACGACTTTCTCGGGGCCGTCGTCCGCGACCGCATCAGCAGGAAAAACGTAAACATCTTTGAGCGTCTTGACTGGGACGCGAAGTTGATAGCGCGTTCCTTCGTGTAGTTTCCAACTTCGGAATTTGGCCGAATCGGTGGCACCGGCGATTTTAAAATCCTGCGATCCGGACGCTTCGTTTTGCACGGGAATATATCCAAACGCTCCGGCAGAATGCGGATGTTCGCCCGATTCATCGCTCCCGACGTAGAGAATGTTCAGCGCTTTGAGGCTGGGGCCAGAACCGTCGATCAACGGTGCGGCCTCGATTGCCTGATGTGTGCTGTACGCGGCGGCGAGCGTTTGGAATTCGTCGCCGGTCGGTTGCGCTCGGAGGAACATCTGGCGGGCATCCGAAAGCACCACCAACTTTGCTCCCGCTTCAACTTTGTCGAATGGTTTGACGAGAACTTTTTGAATGTCCCAATCCGCGACGCCGGCGAACGTCGGAATGGTGACCTCAACGACGGGATTGAATGCACCGACTGCATGCAGCGATTTGATGTGCGTAAGCGTGTGGCCTTGTTGCAGCAGCCCGGCGATATCAGAAAAGTGAGCGGCCGCTTTGGAATCGGACTTCAGGAAATCGATGAGTTCTTGAGTTGCGAGGCCCATGCCGGTGAGTTCACCCAGCACGGCGATGGTCCAGGCGGTCTCACCATCAGTGCTGTGCAGCAGTGCGTTGATGGCGTCGGAACGATCATTCCAGAGCCCCCCTTTTCGCAGTGCGCGCTGCCAAATGTCGCGGTTGTAAAGCGAGATATTTTTACCGGTCTCGATTTCAGCAATTTGCTCGGCGGTGAATCCGTGGAGGTTCAAATTATCCCGGGCGTTGGCGAGGTCCTGTTCGTTCCGGGCCAATTCGTAGCGCAGATCAATTTCAGTTTTGCGCGGAAGCAAGGTGGGTTCGCTCGATGCTTTTGTGAACGCTTCGACGCGTGTCAATTCAGTGCGTAATAATTGTGTTCCTCTCAAGGCGCGACGAACATCGGAGACGGCGGAGTGGATTTGCTCGTTCGCCGGTTTGATGATTTCGTCCGTGAGCTTTAATACGGGACGCGGGAAGGGTTCGCGGAGCAGTGTCACGACGATGGCTCCATTTGTAGCGACGGTGCCAGGGCGTACGCGAACGTCGCGAACTACGCCGGAAACGGGCGCGACGACAGGTTGCGTGGCGTTCGGAGAATCGACGACAGTTGCTGGGATTGTTTTGTACAGCACGTAGTCGCTGGTCTCGGCGTCTTTCATCGTCACGCCGAGATTGAGAATCGTCTGCTTGGACAACCCGCTCGGTGCAGCTGCAGCATGCGCGGCGTGATCGTGACCGCCATGTGAATGACCGTGAGCATCGCCGCCTTCTTCACCGCCGCTGCCGCCTGATTTACGGCTGCCCACAACCCATCCACCTGCGATGCCGATGGCCGCGAAAAAGACGCAGAGAAACAACACATAAAACGCTTGATTGACATTCTTGCTCATTTAACGGGCTCCTTGCAAATGGGGCAGTTTACGATCGGCGAAGGGGTGCCGAGCGGCGGGGTGTCTGAGGGCGATTCGTTCGGAAAAGGAAGCAGCGGGTAGCCGATGGCTTGTTCGAGTTCGACCCACGCGCTGCGTAACGTCATTTCTGTTTCAAGTACATCGAGTGACACAGCGCGTTGATTACGTTCGGTCTCCAGATATTTCAGCGTGTCGGATGTACCGGCTTCGATGCCCTTCTTGGCGAGCGCGGAATTCTTTTCAGCGCGAGGCAGGACCAGCGTTTTGAGCATCTGAAGCTTGTCGAAAGCGAGCTTGTTGTTTGCATACGCACGGTCGAGCGCGGCGAGTGCGCGATTGGCAGCGGCTTCGAATTTGACGCGGATTTCTTCGCGCTTTTGTTTGGCCGACGCGATGCCCTGCTGGTTGCGATCAAATAGAGGAATGTCGAGTCCCAGGGTCAGGCCGACAGTCGTCTTTTTCTCGCCCTGGTCATTTTCGAATTTCGGGCCGATTTGAAAATCAGGATATTGCTTCGCGAGTTGCAGATGGAGTTCGCGTTCGGCCAGTTCGTAACGCGCTCGGATTCGCGCGAGGTCCGGGGAATTGTTGAGCAGAATTTTGCGCAGGTCGTCGAGTGACGGCAACGTCTCGGGAAGCTTTGGAAGCATCTCATCAGGAAGCTGCGTGAAATGATCGGCGTGGACACCAATCGTCTGCGACATGTCTCCGCGAATGTTGGAGAGCTCAGCTTCAGCGGTGAACGCTTCGGTTTTCAACTTCACGTGTTCGAGTTCGATGAGGCCAGCATCCAATTCGGTGGCGAGTCCGGCTTCGATAAGTTTCTTTGTCAACGAGGTGGACTTTTCTGCGGAATCGGCAAGGTCCCGGCGCATGGCGCTGCGCTGTCGTCCCAGGGCAAGGCGCGTGTAGCTCTTGCGCAGTTCCAAATACAACTCGCGGTGCTTGGCTTGTGACTCGACATACGCGGCTTCAGCGGAAGCTTGATTCAATTCGTCCTGACGCTTCAAGCGTTGTCCGGTTGGAATCGAGAAGCTCAACGAGCCGAACGGTTGCAGGCGATAGAGCGAGCTGACTTTCGGGCCGAAGCCGTAGAGCGGTCCGGCTTCAAAAGCCGGATTCGGTAACGGCGTTTTGACGGACGCGAGCGCCTGCATTGTATCGTATTCGGCGCGGAGTTCCTTGAGCGCAGGGCTGTTGTCTTTCATCAAGGCGACCGCGCGCGAGAAGGTAAACGAGACGGGCGCGATTTTCGCTGAGGCGTCGGAACCTTCGAGAGACTCGTCATTCAGAAATGCGGCGTCAGGCAAGCGGCGCTTGCGCTCGACGGACGCGAGTATTTTATCACCGATGAGCGGGCGTTGAACATACCGCTCGCAGCCTGAAAGCAAGACAAGTGCGAGCGTGACAACGAAAAGTCTAAGACCTGGACGCATGGAACCTCCGATGCGAAAAATCGTGTGCTTGAAGCGCGGAGAACACTCGCCGCGATTCGGAATTAGAAAACGGATTGTGAAACGAGGTGTTGGACGGACATGCCGGGACTGAAGGCCGGCAGAGCAGAGGACGATCAGATCAAGTACGCGTGAGTGAGCTGGAAGAGTGGCGGGTCAGGAGGCTTGAGTCGAAGGAACGCGTTGACTTCAGGAACAGGTGAGGCGAAACGATGGGCGCTAGCTAATTGCGCCAAGCCAAACACCACCTGCATGTCTTTTTTATGAGAATCCAATTTTGGCGCGAGTTGCGTTTGGGCGGAAAGAACATCACAGGGCATCACGATGCAGAACGTGTGGTGGTGATGGGAATCGCTGTCGTGATGGTGATCGCAGTCGTGATCGTCGCCTGCATCGTGTGAATGCCCGGGCAACTCTGCGTCGTGCGATTCAGCGCAACACCCGCCGGACAAGCCGAGAAGGCAATTGTCTGCAGGAATGGTGCCGAGAAGGGCGGCGGCAAGAAGCAAAAGTTTTGAAACTGTTGACATCATCGAGCGGACTTATAAACGAATCCTGGCGAATTGCAACAAGATGTTTTTCATGTACGGTCGAGGCAACCCCATGTTCGCCATCAATCCGCTTCACAGTTGCCAAATCCCGGCACTTCCTCTAATGTAAACGACCGGCGAACCTGTCCGTTAAACAGATCCGCCGGCCGTCGCCGTACTGGACGCGTAGACGTTTCGTTCTGTCTGTGTGGTTGAATCTACCGGAGTCCGCGAGCGTGCCGTTAACACGCTCGCGGCTCATCAGGTCGAAAGAGCTCAGAGTTTCCTTCGATCTGTGGCTGATTCCTGTCAAAACGCCGCGCCTGTTGCGTCCCAATTAGAATCTCAATCCCACACCTAATTGAACATTCCAGCGTTGTTTTTGATGCGTTCCGTTTTCGTCTTGAATGACCGGAATCGGCGCTGTCAGACTGACGATCAGCCGGTCGTTTGGCTTCGCGGAAATGCCTGGCGTCACATACATGAATCGTCCGCCGTGGTCGGGAGAGACTTCGCCGTGATCGACGGCGTGGCGTTCGATGAAGCCTTGCAGCCCTGCGCTACCGTAAAGTTTCCAGGAGCAGCGCGTCGGCGACAAAAGTCGGCTGGCGCTGAGCGTCAAATGCGTCACATCGCCCTCGCGGAATTGCTGGCTTCCGACGCTCTTTTTCGTGTAACTCGCCGAACCCGAAACGCCCCACTTCTCCCAGCCGTGCGAGGCCGCGATGCCCAACGTTCCGTTCCAACTACCGGTGCCGGGCTGATCTTCAGTTTCAAATAAATCGCCATTTGGCTGGCGGTTGTTCGTTTCGCCGAGCGGCGTCTTCAGGGACGCAAACACGGCGAGGTCGAGCGGGAAGCAGTCGGTCTGGTGCATGAATCGGTACTTGGCGTCGAGCGTCAGGCCCGTCGCTCCAGTGCTGGTCTGGTGCTGGCCGATGCGGTCCGGATCGTCAACACTCAATTTATGCAGGCTACGAAACCCGGCGGAAACGCCGACTGACAGGTCTTCGTTGATCAGATAGCCGATGTGTTCATTCACAAAATAATCGTAGCGATACGCGTGCTGGTCGTGCCCGGCTTGCACAATCGCAAATGAATTCTCCGCGCGATTCTCTTGGAATTTGCGGTACTCAAAAGTCGTATCGAACGACCAGCGGCGCAGTTTCGAATCCGAACACCCGTGCGGCTTTTCCTGGGTGAAGTCCGGGACGGCACTGTTCGCAATCGGTGTTTCCGAGGCGGAGTTTTTCGAGTCCTCCATTCGTTTTTTTAGAACCAGATCTGAAAACGCGCCGCGTATTCCGCTGGTTCCTGCCGTAATCCCCGAACCACCGCCGCGAGCTGGATCGCCAATTGTTATACCACATTGATCGCACGGAAACGCGCTGACGAGCAGGCCAAGCACACAGAATGTTGCAACTATAAATCGGTTCATCATGATGCGTCAGACTTTCATAATTTACACTGGCGTGGAGATAGTCTCAGACACGCTAGAAATCAAGAGGAGCCGAATGCCTGATGGCACTGGCAGAAGACTGCGAAACGAATGGGTGAATTTTGAATGGTCACCAAGCCAAAGGAGTCATGCATTTCGCAGCGGACACGCCTCTACCTGCGTCGAAACAATTTCGCGAACGACGCATTGCGTGAGATCACTGAAAAGCAATGAAAACAGATGGCGATTGGGCCGGTCTGAACCTGTGCTAGGCTTTGGGTGGGGGTGTGGGAATGTCGGTAGAAATGGACATCAACTCATTCGCAAATTGGACAGGCCTCACCGACACAGGCTCTTCTGAAGTCCGCGCCAAAGCCATGTCGTGCGGAGCAAGCAAACCACTAAAGACCACATGAAACGCGGTACCCAAAGTATCTGCGTCAGAGATGGATGTTGTGACTAACATTAAATGACAGGTGGTATGCGCTGTTTTCGAAGCAGGAGTGTGGCACGAATTACAGGCGTCAACCACCGGTTCCGGTTCGCAATTACACAGCGCTTGCCCGCAACGACCCGCGACTTTCGGAATCAAACCGCCGGGCATGACGGCACACGCCAGCGCCGCTAGCAGCGCCAAGCCTCCCGTCATCCCGCGAATCCATTTGGCCCGACTTTGTATCACGTAGAAACACTCCCTTATAAATCGATGGTGAAGTTTACGCAATGTTTCGGCCAGTCAAGGTAAGAACAAAAATAATCGGTCAATTTACGTCCGGCATGTTGCGGCGATTTGCCAACATGCCCCGCCCCATTATAATAAGCGCATGACCATCACCGAAGCCATCCCACACCGCCCACCATTTCTGCTCGTGGACGACGTCGTGTCCATCGTAGGCCACACGATCCGCACTCGCCGCCGTGCCGATCCCGAGGACCCTGTCTTCAAAGGCCATTTCCCCGGCAACCCGATTATGCCCGGCGTACTGGTCTGCGAATCACTGTTTCAAAGCGCTGCGATCTTGATGGCACACCTGATTGAAGGCGCGACGGACAACGCGGTCCCGGTTCTCACGCGCGTCTCGAATGCCAAATTCAAACACCCGGTCAAGCCCGGCGACATAGTTGAAATGGAAGTGCTTTTCAAAGAACGATTGAGCAACGCCTGCTTCTTTAATGGCACGGCGAAAGTCAACGGAAAGACGGCAGTGTCGATTGAATTCGCGTGCGCAGTGGTGTCGAAAGAGGCGGTCAAGTAGCCCCACGCAAATTAATTTTTTCCACGTCGAAGTCGGGATTCAATTCTTGGATTGCATCTGAACTGTAGTCTGGTTCGTCGTCACCGTACGCACGCGAAAGATTCTCCAATGCAAATCGCGACCACTCGATGCGATCATCGTCTAGCAGAATCGTTTGAATAGTGTGTGAGGCGAACAATTTAGAATTTTGCATCGTCATTCTCAGCCATTGGACTCTCACGTTCAAACGCCTCACTTCCCGTTATCCTTCACCGCAACAATCTCAAACTCCTCCGCCCCAATCGTAACGGTCCCCTGCTTGAAAGTCGCTGAACTCTTCGGGCCGTTCGCGTAGTCGTAATAAATCGTGTGCGATAACACCGTCTTTGTTGGGGTCGAGTACGCCATGCGTTCGGGCGTGATACAGACTTGGCGCAGACGCGTTTCGGTTACGCCGGGAGCGGATTCGACTTTGTACTCCTCCGTTTTGTATTCAGCGAACTCCGTCGTTGAAGCGATTGACACCATCGTCTTGAGCGGCGTCTTGTTGTCCGTCAGCATGAATACCGTGAAGTCATCCTGGGTCCATTTGCACAGCGCCAGTTCTTTGCCTGCTTTGTTTTTCAGGACGACTTGTTGGCGTGGCTCCGTCTTAATGAGCTGGCGAAGATTCAACAAATCCATCGCCGCCGCAGCGTCTTTCGGAGTCCCTGCGCCCAGTGTTCGGATATTTTTCTCGGCCAGGACGATGCCTTCAACCACCGGCATCGACGCACCCAAATCACGCAACTGCAACATCTCGCCGGGACTCACGTCGTACGGTTTAGCCGCGCTGCTGACGAGTCCCAGAACAATGTCGTCTTCAGCGTTTGCTTTGATCAATTTCGAAAGCGCGACAAATCCCGGCGATGGCGCAGCCTTCGACTCCAACACCGGTTCGCCACGCTTCGCCCGGCCCTGATTAATGGCCGCCGTGATGACGCGCGGCGATACGTTCATCGCATGAAGCCGCAGGATTTCAGCGACGCTCAGATCATACGCAATCGACGATGCGTCGATGCGGAACACGAGGGCATCGACTGAAATTCCGGACGCCGCCAGCTTGACCAATTCGTCAAACCCTTTCGACGTTTGCGCCAACGGAGGCACCTCCGTGGCTTTCGTTTTAACTGCTTCGTTCGCCGGGACGAGCGCGATTCCACCTGCTTTTGCGCGAGCTGCTTTGCCTTGTTCGACAGCCTTCGTGATCACACTCATCGGGCATTTTTCGGACTTCAGATACAGCAATTCATCGACACTTAAATCATACGCCGTTTTCGACGCGGCGATCTGGGCCAGCAGCGCGTCTTCAGATGCTTTCGATTTCAACGCCTGGACCAGTTCTGCAAATCCCGGCGAGCCTTTTGTGGTCGGGCGCGCGACGGGTTCGCCGCGCTTGCGTTTTCCGTGGCTCAGCGCAAACGTGATCGCGCTCGGAGCCATGCCGAGGTCCGTCAACGCGACGATTTCAGCGACCGATAAATCGTATGCAATCGGCGATTCTTGAATGTGTTTAAAGATCGCAGGCTTGTCCGCTCCGGACTTCGCCAACTTGATCAGATCGTCGCCACCTTCCGACGCGTGCGACTCTGCCGCAATGATTACCATGGCGCTGAAAAGCGGCACACACCACTGAAATCGCATGAATGCTGACCCTCCATCCCGGACGCTACAACCCGACGCATGTCGGACTAACACACGATTTAACGCGTCACACGGTTCGCTCTTACGCTTTTTCTTCCCACAGCTTTGCGAGTTCCACGACCGTCTCCGCCGCCTTGCACATATCCTGAACACTGACCCATTCGCGCTCGCTGTGAACATAATGGAAGCCCGTGAACAGATTCGGCGTCGGAAGTCCGCGCTCGGTCAGACGCGAGCCATCGGTCCCGCCGCGAATCGGTTCTGTGACTGGAACCAGCCCCACACGGCGGACGGCCTCCATCGCGAATTCGACGGGGCGCATATCGCCCTCCAACCAGTAGCGCATGTTGCGGTATTGTTTCTGAATATCGAGTTCAATCCGCACGCGCGGTTCTTCGGCACGCAACCGGGCGATGACATCTTCGAGATGCTTGCGCTTGGCGGCGAGGCCGTCGAGTTCGAAATCGCGCAGAAGCATTTCGACTCGCACATGTTCGGACGATCCCGACACATGCGCCGGATGAATGAAGCCTTCGCGCCCAGACGTGTGTTCCGGCGACATCGCGGCTGGAAGTGCATCAATAAATTGCGCTGCAATCCGCATCGCGTTGACCATCGCTCCTTTCGCCCAACCCGGATGAGTCGCGACGCCATAAATGTCCACCGCTGCGCGATCCGCGCTGAAGGACTCGTAATCCACTTCGCCGAGATGATCCGCGTCGAGCGTGTACGCCACCGCCGCGCCGATTTCACTCAACTCAATTTTTTCCGTGCCGCGTCCGATTTCTTCGTCGGGATTGAAACACACGCGGATCGTGCCGTGCGGAATCTCAGGGTGCTGAAGCATGTGCCGCACCGCCGCCATGATAATCGCGATCCCGGATTTATCGTCGGCTCCTAATAAGGTCGTGCCTGAGGCGGTGATGATGTCCTCACCGATTTTGTCTTTCAACAGCGGCGTGTTCTCGATGCTTAAGATTTGTTTCGGGTCGTCCGGCAACACAATCGGCTGTCCGTTGTACTTGCGATGAACAATCGGCTTGGCGAGGCCCGAGCAACTGTCAGCGGTGTCCACGTGCGCAAAAAATGCGACGACCGGCACGTTCGCTTTTTTCGTTGTCGCTGGGACGGTCGCGAGCACGTAGCCGAATTCGGTCACACGGACATCGGCCAGGCCGAGCGCCTTTAATTCCTGTTCCAAGTTCCGGATCAGGTCCCACTGTCCCGGCGTGCTGGGCGTGGCGGCCGAGTGCTGATCGCTCTGCGTGTCGATCTGAACATAGGACAGAAACCGCGCGAGCAAATCGCTTGCATCAATCGTCATGAAAACTCCTGTTTTGATATGCGTTAAACCACTTTTAAGAGCGACTGCCCACGCGCTTCAACTCGCCCGACTTCGACCGCGTCTGCAATGCCGCGCGCTTTTAAATCTGCCAACAGTTCATCACCTTTTTCGGGTGCGATGGAAATCAACAATCCGCCCGACGTCTCTGAATCGTAGATGATGCGGTGCAGATTTTCGTCGAAATTCGCGGGCAATTCGACCAAGCCTTCGAGCAACTCCTGATTTTGTTTATACGCGCCCGAGAACATCTTCCGCCGCGCGAAATCGTAGGCTCCATCGATGAGCGGAATCGACGAGGCGTTGAATACAATCGTGACGTTGCTGGCGGCGGCGATATTTCGTGCGTGGCCCAGCAACCCGAATCCGGTGATGTCCGTCGCTGCGTGAACGTTCGCTCCAATACCCATCGCGCGCATCGATTCCGCACCCGCTTTGTTCAACGTCGCCATTTGCTTTAACGCCACATCCATCGCTTTGGGCGTGATTGCTTTCTTGCGATACGCCGTTGTGATCGCGCCAATTCCAAGCGGCTTCGTCAGGAACAAACGGTCGCCGGGTTTGGCTCCGTCGTTCGAGGTAACGTGGTCCGGATGAATCGTTCCCGTGATTGAGAATCCGAATTTAATTTCAGGATCACTGACCGAATGCCCACCGACAATCGTGCAGCCGGCCTCCGCGCATTTCTCACCGCCGCCACGCAGAATCTCGCCGAGGATTGAGAGGGGCAATTCTTTGTTGGGAAAGCAGACAAGGCTCAGCGCCGTCAGCGGTTCGCCGCCCATGGCGTACACATCGCTCAACGAATTCGCAGCCGCGATCTGTCCGAACATAAAGGGGTCGTCGACGACGGGCGGAAAGAAATCGACGGTTTGGACGAGCGCCAGGTCCTTATTAATGACGAAAATACCCGCGTCGTCGAACGAGGCCGGTCCGACGGTCATACGGCTGTCAGTGATGGGGGGCAAAGCGCGCAGAACCTGCGCGAGTTCCTTGGAAGGAAGCTTGGCCGCTCACCCCGCGCACGACGCGTAATCAGTCAACTTTTTCTTGTCGAAAAACACACCAACTCCTTTCATGCAGCGGTCGATCACGGCGTCATCATGCGTGACGCGACGGGTGAATTCAATGCGTCTTTTATCCCGAAGGGATTGGAGCCATTAGCCGGTGGTTGAGGCTGAAAGCCGATACCACCGGAAACGTCGCGAATGCGCACACATCCCAGAGGGATGACAGATAGTTTCAAATCAAGCCGCTGTCATCCCTCCGGGATGAGGGCTTTACTGAAATTTAAATCCGGTGGTATCGCGCTTTGCGCTCAGCCACCGGCTAATGGCTTGGACCCCTCCGGGGTAAAAACATCTACGCCAGCGCTTTGACCGCCGCTTCGATTTCATCCGCATCGCCGACTTGCAAGGTTCGCGGATCGATCAACACGCGCCCGTCTTGAATGCGCGTGAAGATTGGCGGCTTGCTGGCTCGCAATCGCGCGCCCAATTCGTCCGCCGAGATCGCCGCGTGCCGTAATGCGACGACGCGTGTCGGTATGTTGCGCTCGGGCAAACTGCCTGAACCCAAACGCGATGAATCTTCCAAACACAATGCTTCAAGTCCCGGTAACGCGCGGACCAAACGAGTCGCCAGCGCGGCGGCTTCGATACCGATTTCGGCGAGCGGTTTGCGCAGCATTCGCAGCGTGGGAATTTCGCGTACCCGGCGCTCGGAATCAAGATAAAGCCGCAGCGTCGTTTCGAGTGCTCGGAGCGTTGTTTTGTCCACCCGGAATGCGCGATACAGCGGGTGACGCCGCATCAATTCGACCAGGTCTTTGCGTCCCGCAGCGATGCCGCCTTGAGGCCCGCCGAGAATCTTGTCTGCTGAAAAAAGCACGAGGTCCGCACCGTCGTCGAGTGCCGCTTTAACGACCGGTTCTTCTCGTAATTCTACTGCCAAATCCGGCAGTAACGCACCGGAGCCGATGTCGTGAATCAACGGAAGGCCGTGCTTTTTGGCGAGTGCGGCGAGGTCTGCGACGCTCGGTTCTTCGGTGAATCCGACGATGCGGAAGTTGCTGGTGTGGACGATCATCAACGCGGCAGTTTCGGGCGTGATCGCCGCTTCATAATCGCGAACGTAAGTGCGGTTGGTCGTGCCAACTTCAACCAGCTTGCAGCCGCTTTCGCGCATGACATCCGGGACGCGGAACGAGCCGCCGATTTCGACGAGTTGCCCACGGCTGACGATCACTTCTTTTCCGCGCGCAATCGCAGCGAGCGCGAGCATCGTCGCAGCTGCGTTATTGTTGACGACCGTTGCGTGTTCGCATCCGAGCAATGTGGTGACCAATTCGCGCGTCGTGTCGTCGCGATGACCGCGTTTGCCGGATTCGACATCGACTTCGACCGCCGCGTAGCCGGACAATTCGCGCACAATTTCCTGGATCGCCGCTGGCGGCAACACCGCGCGCCCCAGGCCCGTGTGCAAAATCACGCCGGTGCCATTGATGACGCGCCGAACTCCGCCGGAGCATTTCTTCTCAATCCGAGCGAGAACCCGTGCGATGGCCTCTGCGCGTAAGTCTCCGCCGCTGTACCGCCCGCCCAGAATCTCCGCACGCAAATCCGCAAGCGTCTCACGCGCTGCGGCCAGCACGGCCTCGCGGCCAAATTGTGTTTCAAGCGATTTGATCGCCGCGTCGTCCAGCAGAATCTGGACAGCTGGCAATGTGCGGAGGAGGTCGTTGGGAGTTGGAGTGCTCATTTGCTCCATGATAAGCAATGCGGGGAATTCGGCAATCGATTCTGAAATTACCAAAGAGTCGGGACACCGTACTTTTCAAATTGTGTATCCCGTGAAATCAACGTTAGTTTGTTCGTCATCGCTTGCACAAGAATCATCCGGTCAAAAGGATCGCGATGATGAAAAGGTAATTTCGACAGTTGATGCAAATCGTCGAACTGGATGGGCAAAACTTCTATACGGTTGGCTTCAAGTTGGAAAGGAAACATACTTTCAAAATCGCTCGCCAAAACCAGCTTACCTAACGACGTTTTGATCGCAATCTCCCACACGCATACCATACTGATGAAGACTCGGGAATCTGGCGACTCAATAGCAGCCAAAGCACGAAAACTCAACTGGGGGCTATTCCGTAGAAACCATAGCAAGGCATGGGTGTCGAGAAGAAGTCTCATTACATGTAGTCTTTAAAATCATCCAACGGTTCGTCAAAATCCGGTGACATCCAGAATGTACCTTTTAAAGATCCAGCTTTACGTCCTGCAGGTTTGACGCTTGCGGTCAAATCATTGACCGGTGGAACTATTTCGAGAGTCGCCACCAGTTTCACTTTTCCATGACGTAACTCGTCGGGAATAGGAACGTGGAGTGTGCCGTCGGGTTGGGGCTCGAGGATGGCGGTAATCGTACTCATGGCGTATACGGTAGCTCAACGATTTCGAGGAGTCAAGACTTTAGTTTTCACTACCGCGTCCCTTCACGTAAAAAAACATCGACCCCATGTCGATGTTTTTTCATTCAACAATATCCGACTACAATCCGTTCTATCGCTCGCCGCGCAGCTCCGCCGCTTTCCGCGCGAGTTGGATGAACTCTTTGCGGTAGCCGCCTTCGTCATTGCCACGGCTTTCGTCGGCCAGATCGATCACTTTTCGAAGCGTCGCGTTTTGGACGTTCGGCGAATGCTTGAGAATCTGGCCGAAGAGTGCGACGGCGGTGCCGAATTTGAAGTCCGTGGAGGCCTGCTCCAACGAGCCGCCTTTATCCGTGAACGCAAATTCCAGGCGCTTGCTGACGGCTCCTTCGGGCTGCTTGTAGCGGATCTTCAACGTCAGCATTTCCGGGCTGGCTCCATCGGCTTTCACTGGAGCGGGTTCAGCGGGTTTCTGCTGATACTTCAGCGGGTCGACGCCTGATTCGACGCTTGTGCCGGGGACGACTTCGTAGAAGGCAGTGACCGTGTGGCCCGCTCCGACTTCGCCCGCGTCTTTCGTGTCATCGTTGAAATCCTTCGCCGCCAACGCGCGCTTTTCGTAGCCGATCAAGCGGTACGCGGAGGCGCGGTTGGGATTGAATTCGACTTGGAATTTCACGTCTTTCGCGACCGTGATCAACGTGCCCTGCATCTGTTCGACGAGCACTTTGCGTGACTCTTCTTCGGTGTCGATATAGGCGTAATTTCCGTTGCCTTTGTCGGCGAGTTTCTGCAACGTTGCGTCTTTGTAATTGCCCATCCCATAGCCCAGCGCGGTCAGGAAGACACCGGATGTGGCTTGGTCGGCAACCATCTTGATGAGCGCATCCGTGCTCGTCACGCCGACATTGAAATCGCCGTCCGTCGCCAGCACCACGCGGTTGATTCCGCCTTTGATGTAATTCTGTTTCGCCGTCGCGTACGCCGTTTGAATTCCTGCACCACCGTTGGTCGATCCTGCAGCTCGGAGCGAATCGATCACGCTGATGATACGGTCTTTCTCCGAGCACAGCGTCGATGGCAGGGCCACGCCTGATTCACCGGCATACGTCACGATGGCCACGCGGTCCGTCGCTTCCAATTTGCGGACGAGCGCTTTGATGCCTTCTCTGACCAGCGGCAATCGGTTCGGCGCATCCATCGATCCGGACACATCGATCAAGAAGACAAAGTTCCCCGCCGGGCGTTGACCTGCTGCGATCTCTTGAGCGACAATCGCCACGCGCACCAACCGGTGAGCCGCATTCCACGGACACGCCGCCGCTTCCACATTCACGCCGAACGGATCGTTGAACTTGATCGTGTCGTAGCGGTACTTGAAATAATTGATCAGCTCTTCCGTCCGCACCGCGTCCACTGGCGGCAATTGATTCGAATTCAAGAAGCGCCGAACATTGGCGAACGACGCGGTGTCCACATCCGCCGAAAACGTCGAGAGCGGAGCCGTGCGCACGGATTCAAAACCGTTCTCCGGATAGACAGCATACGATTCGCCGGGAACCGTCACCGGAGGCGGCGTGACGATGTGGGGGAGTTCGATGGAAGCCGGAGCTGGCGCGGGAGTCAGGCCGGGGATTTTGGCATCCAGGCCTTGATCTTTGCTTTTTGGATCGCTTGGTGGTGGGACTGCTTTCTTGTAGCCTTCTTCTTTATCTTTCTTGAAATCATACGCGAGATGGTCGCGGTGTTTTGTGTTATCAATAGTCGGCATCTCAGGCGTCAGTACGGAAGCCACTGGCTTTGATGCGGGAGCGATTATTGCAACGGGTGCCGGTGCTTTTGCAGGGGAATCATTTTCGTGATTTACAATCGAATGCATTTTCTTAACCGGTGCTTTTACTTCAGGCGGATCTATTTTCCTAACGGTGCCTCCCCTATTACCGAATGAGCTACTCGAGTCACCGATACCTCTGCCAACACCTCCCGGTATAGGCTTCAAAGGCTTATTCGCAGGCCCATCAAACACTGACTTTTCTTCATTCTTAGCGATATGTCTGTCGTAATCCGTATTGATCAGACCATCGACTTTATCCTTATCTCTCATCGATCCGTTTTTATCATCCGCCGAAAAAAACAACTTCGCATCGGGATTTCCATGCGCTGAAATGGAGTCGGGCCGTGTCAAATCTACCGTTTCAAAATGATCGCCAACCCTCGCTTTCTCAACAATGACTGGCGGAACGACGATGGCCGAACTCACCGGTTGATTAGCTGTCTTCGATTCGTCTAAAGGGATAAGTACGCCCGAGCCAACCGCTGATGTGTACTGCGGCGTCTTCTGTGCCACCAATCCGTCATGTTCCGTAAGACGCATCCGTGGTGAATCTGGCGCCACACTCTTCAACGATATCATTTCCGCTTGCGAGCTGCGCTTTGAAGAAATCATCGGTTGCAGATACACAACCCCCACCGCCAGCATCGCCGCACACGCCGCTGCGTAGGCGAAGAAACGCCGCGTTCGGTGCTCCCTTGCGCCGACGAGGCGGACGACGGGCTTGCCGGACATCGGCACCGGGCGCACGGATGCTGAGCCTGGTTTCGCGGGTTTGGCGCTGGCCAAGGTGCGCGTCAATTCGTCGAGCTTCTCCTGCTTCAATTCGGTTTCGAGCACCAGCGCGGTGGCGCGGATGTCGGTGATGTATGCTTGAGCGTCGGGATCGTTTTTCAACTGCGCTTCGACCGCCTCGCGTTCACCGGGGTCCAGTTCATTCAGCGCGTAAGCCGTCAAGCGCTCCTGCAGTGTGGTATTGGTTTCCAACATGATGAAAGTTCCTTTGATTAAGATGTGAAGTTGTTTTGTGTCGTAGAACGGGCTTACCAGCCCATTTGAATTTAGTTCTTCTCGCGCATCCGCTCACGCAGCGTGCTCATGCCGGTGTGCATCAGAAATCCGACGTTGCTGACCGTCATGCCGGTCACGCTGCTGATTTCTTTGTACGAGAGGCTGTGCTGGAATTTCAATCGGATGACTTCCTGCTGATTCGCGGGAAGGGTTTCAAGGTGGTGCGAGAGCTGCGCGCTAACTTCCTTGCGCTCAGCGATCGCGGACGGTCCTGCCGCTGGAGTTTCGAGGCGGCAATCGGGTTCGGCCCATGCAATCATGCGACTATCCTTTCGTTTCAAATCCAGCGCCCGCGATCTGCAGACACTGAACAACCATTCCTTAATATGTCCTTCCACCGTCTCGCGCTGAACCTCGCACAACCGAACGAACGTCTCCTGCACGGCGTCGCGCCCCCGTTCAACACACCCGGTCAGGCGGACGGCGTAGAGCGTCAACGGCTCTTGATAAAGCCGCACGGCATCCTGCACCCATTCGGAACCACGGGTAGAATTTCGGGCCGTGTCGGTCGGCAAGTCAGCTAACAAAGTGGTTAGACCTTTTTTTTAAAAGCGTCGAATTCAAGTGATCACGTGCGTTCGATCTGACATCATGAGAACGGATGAGTTGCTGAAAAAATAGTAAAAATATTGGAATTTGGAATTCGTCGTCTCGTTGTGGCTCATTCATTCGCCACGAGAACGGCGCAGAGACTCATTTTCGCCCCCGTTTTCTCCGCGGCGAATCGGATGCACCCTGGCATGGGGGTGCATCACCGGACATGCAGTTGCCGTTCCCTCTCCCCTTGAGGGAGAGGGCGGACGAGCGTACTCGCTCGCCGGGTGAGGGGTGGGCGTGGATACATTAAACGCGCTGGGATCAATC
>Ga0194042_1000071_pt1 | contig 27625 bp, 19 predicted proteins | sample JunL4412m_MetaG_FD_148974 | JGI IMG/M metagenome (GOLD analysis project Ga0194042, IMG submission 148974) | Anoxic zone freshwater microbial communities from boreal shield lake in IISD Experimental Lakes Area, Ontario, Canada - Jun2016-L442-12m | ecosystem: Environmental > Aquatic > Freshwater >...
GCCCGCTCGGATCGCTCGTCAATCCCAGATCATCACCAAGCCGGCCACCCGGTTTGAATTGCAGCAACTTCGGATTGTTTTGCGGAAACGGCTGCGCATCGACGCGGATTTCCTGCCCGCCCGGATGACTCGTCTTCCACGATCCGGCGACGTGGTACCAGTCGCCCGAATTCAACGTGATCGGATAAACGAATTCGACCACGTGTTTGAATTTATCGCTCGGCAACGTCGAATCCCAAATGCGGATCACAAGCCCGCCTTCGCTGGGATCGTACGAAAAATTGACGCGGTTACGGTCGTCCGCCAAGCCTTCATCATAGAACGTGCACTGCCCGCCACCTTTCGGACGGAACCACAATTCGCACGACGTGGCCGGCGTCGCGACTCCGCGAAAACCATTTCCGCGCGCACCGGTGGCCTGCACCGGATCCAGCACGAACGCCGAACCTTTACTGATGTCATAACCTTCTTGCTTGAAGCGTGAATCCGTTTCATCGTCGCAATGATTGAGATATTCGTCGGTGACACTGGAGCGCCCCTTGAGCGAGCCGCTTTCACCCACAGTCAACCGCACATTCCCGGTATCCACACGCGGAAAGCGGTCTAGCGGAGCGCCCTTCCGGAAACGATGAGTGCCCAACACTTCCGGAAACGTGGCGACTCGGGACGACATACCTTGATCGATCAGCGTCTGGAATCCAGCCTGCCAATTGATGCGGTATCGCCCCGGCAACGGCGTCGGAACCGTGACCAATTCCCGGACCGTGTGCCGCGCCAACTGCATCCCCGTGTCCGCATTCGCCACGCCTGACCCTTCAAAAATGTAGCTGCCGTGCGAATGACAAATGAACGGAACCGTGCACAAACTCAACCGCGAACTGTTCGGCTCCGTCGCGTTGATCGCCAGCGCGTCGCGCATCGGCAGCGTAATAATCCCGGCCTCAAACGCGCGGTAAATCGCTTTGCGAATATCCTCCGCCGTCGTAAACACACGCCGTCCGCCCGTCCCCAGTCCCGGCGTCCGCCCGCGCAAATAATCAACCAGCGCGATGGCGATACTCTTCGGCACCGCCGTCTTGCTGCCCCGCGCGCAGACGCCGGTGAACACCGCCGCCAGCACTTCGTCCGATGCCGTATTAATGTTCACCGGATGTTTCATCTGCGGTTCAACATACGTCCCGCCGACAGTCGTTTCGTCGCCACCGCCGCCAATCGGTTGCTCGAATTCAACATTCGCGCTGCCGTCCTCTTTCATTTTAATGGAGAGGACGCGGCCAAAACCCGTCGCGTTACCGTTGGTCACGATGCGGACGAGCGTGCCGGGACTGTAGCCCTGGCCGTTCTTCAATCCCACGCCGGACATGTCGCCCGACAGACTCGCGTCGCCGATCCGCTCGCCGTGTCCCCACGTCGGATTGCCCATCCCGTTTTCGACCGTGATATGCCGTTCGATCCGCGCAAAATCCTCCGGGGGCAACGCGTTTTCAGCCGTCAATCCTGGAGCTGTCTTGATTTCAAAATTCGATCGGTATGGCGCGAACGCCGGGCCACTGGGCATCGTACCATTGCTGATCAAGCGCCCTCGTCCATCAAAAATCAGCGTCCCAACGCCATGCGAAAATTCGAGTGCTTGATCCAGCTGAATACTGCCCCGGCTGGCGCTCGAATAATGCAGTGGCGCGCGCTCGCCATTCATGCAAATGATGCCACCGGTCGGATTGAATTCGCTGGCATCATCCACCGAAAGCGACGTCTCGCCTTTTTGCACGCTCTCGGTCAACAGCGCCGACGCAAGCAAATTCCCGATCAAAGCAGGCGGAGCCGAGTTCACATTAATCTTGCCCTGCTCGTCCTCCATCTTCGCCGACCACATCATCCCGCGCGGATTCTGAAAATTCGTATCGAGTTTGTACTTCGAAATCATGTCGTCCGAAATCGTGATGCCCATGTCAACGAGCAAGTCTTTCGGCGTCGTGACTTCAGGCGGAAGATCCACGTTGAGTTCAGAAGCGTTGTGCGTCCCAAAAAACGCGAGGTCCTTGCGCTGCCGGTCGGCGAGCGCGTGTTGAATCGAGGCTTCCGAGCCTTCTCGGGCGATCTGTTGGCTGGCGTCGTTGCGCGCTGATTTACCGTGCTGCAGCATCGAAAACACAAACGGCGTCACAATGGCCAGCAGCGCAGCCAGCACCGCGATGACCATCAAAATGGCCACACCGCGCGGACGCACATATCGGATTTCGCGCATCATGGTTTCACCGCCTTCGCTTTCGGTTTCGGCTCAGGTTCAGGAGTTGATTCAGACTCGTCCACCTCACCTTTTTTCTTCAATTCAAGTCGTGTCGGTGTGCCAAACATATCGACTGCAACGCCCCGAATACGCCCTTCGCTTTCAAGCGTGATACGGACCGGACCGCCGTGGAACCGCATATCCAGCGCACCGTCGCTCCCAAAATAAATGGCGTTCCACGGGGCCGTGTTATGCGTGATCGTCACGGTTGGATTGACTTCCAGTTTGTTCCCAGCAATGGCCGCTTGGACGCGCACTTCATCGACCAACCCTTCAAAACTCGACGATTCGCTGCCCACAATAAACGAGTTCGAATTGACCGGCGGCGTCGCGCCCGGACCGGTCGCGAGCACCAAATCATCAGCCATGACGCGCGTCACATTCCGGTCCCACGCAAACGCCACTTTCGTCCAGCGCCCCGGCGCAATTCTATATGTCTTGCTGAACACTTTCGTCAGCGGTCGTTTTCCGTCGCCAGAAATCTCACCGATCAGCACACCCTTCTTGCCGATCTTTAACGAGAACGCGCCGTCTTTGGAGAAGATGAAATTATCGCCAGTGAAATCGCCCGAGAGCGGACGTATATAGGCTTCGATGTAGCCACCGTCTTCAAGATCAAAATCCGGATCGTTGCCGCCATCCACATAATTTCCGGGAGCCAGTCGCGCACACTTTCCGATCTTGCCGTTGCGATCATGCTTGGCGCCGCGCAACACAGCATTATGCCGGGAGCCGGTGGTGTGATTGAAATCGTCGCAATCTTCAAAATGCCACAGCGCAACAGTCCGCGACGCCCACGGCGTGATGCGACGAGTCTCCGTATTAATCTCGACCCACGCAGGCGATTGCGATCCAATCGCTGAATTCCGGACCTGCCGCAGAATCACATCAATCTGCGACGCCGCACCTTCTTCTTTGTAACTCTTCGACATCGCAATGTACGAGCCAACGCCCATTCCGAGCAGCAGCGTGATCAAGCCGATGACGACGATCATTTCAAGCAGCGTGACACCGCGCCCCGGGGCGATGTCATGTCGTACCGGTCGAGCCGCGTGAATCATCGAATGTCGAGGGCCGACGGACATGGCTTACTCCGGCTTGTCTTTGTTCCAATTCACAATGTCGTCGCTGTTGCGATCACCATCTTCGTAGCGCCCGTTCGGACCCCACGAGATCAATCGGAAATCGTGCTTGTTCGGAACTTGATTGTGGTAGTCGCGGTGGTGCAGGTAATAAATAGGATGCTTGAACTGATCCGCGAACGCCGTGTCGCCGTTGCCGGTCGGATCCACAGTCGGGATGTCGCCGGCCTGAATATACGGCCCGCCTTTTTTCGTGGTCGTCAAACACGCGAAAAGACTCTGCGCCCCCTTCAAGGCGTCGCCCTCAGAAGGCGGGTAATCATCAAAATCACCGACGTAGCGATCCAGCGCGGATTTCAGCAATTGGAACTGCGTCTTAGTCAAATTGACGCGCGTATTGCGCTGAATCGCGCCCATGGACGCCATGATCGCCGCGCCCAAAATAGCGATGATCGTGATGACCACGAGCAATTCCAGCAACGTGAATCCTGAGGGCGTCCTGCGCATGTGTTTTCGAGCTCCAAAAAGACCCTGTACCGCCGGCGTCTCGCCGGCACGTTCCGCTTATTTCTTCTCGTCTGTCTTCTCAGGCTTGTCAGGTTCAGCGATAAATTTCACGTCGCCCGTGTTGTCTTTCATCGTATCCGAAGCGCCGCGTTTCACGATGGCAATGTTATTGATCGTCGCGTTAATGGCCGCGTTCGGCGTGGCGATCAAGAAAACACCCATCGACAACGTCTTTGGAACCGCTTGGAATTTCAACGGTACGCGCCCAATGGTGACACCGTTCACGATCACTTTGCACAGGCCTTCAGTCGGCGTGAACCCTTCCGTTTCAATTCCCAAACGAACGCGCCCGGACGCCGGCCATTCCTTGCCCGTCGTCTTCCATTCCGGATTCATAATCGAACTGTCTCGCACCCAGACTTTTAGCTCGTTGCTCGCGTCTTTTCCGAACTGAAGTTCAAACGCAGGCGATGGTCCAGTGCCCGACGCGACACGCAATCCAAATTCAGCTGGCGTGTTCGGTGAGATGTTCAAATCGGCTTCGAGCCGTTCGAATTTCGACGCCGGAGCAAACTGCCGCGCGAGGTCCAACCGCGTGCCCTGCGCCTGACCTTGCGTTCCAATAATCGCAGCCTGCCCGTTGCTCAACACGAATTTCAATTGCCCCGGATTGAACGGCTTCCAACCCTGGGGCCATTCGCTGCCCGAGAAATGCACGTACTCCATTTCGCGGTCGTCCTGCTTATAAATCTGCTGCAACGCATTCGCTGCATAAGCGCAATCACCGTCGGACGCGAGCGCCTTTTGGAAGCCATCAATTGCACGATCCTTGTCGCGTTCCCAATTGGCAATGTAGCCACGACCGCAATGCGCCGGAGCGTTTGTCGGATCCAGAGCGAGTGCCTTTTTAAATAGCGCGGACGCTTGTTCAAAGTTCCGCGATTGCAGCAGTGCGAGACCCTGGCCGGCAAAATAATCGGCTGCATCCTGCGACGTCGAATCGCATTCAATCGCTTTGGCGAACGCAGCTTTCGCTTCGTCATATTTCTTCCGCCGCAACAACGTCGCGCCCAGCGCACCATTGGCAGGCGCGTAGCTCGGACTGAGTTTGGCCGCGCGCTTGTACGCGTCCTCCGCTTTACCCAACGCGGTTTCGACAACAGCCGGTTCGTTGCGGCGCTTGGCTTCCTCAGCCTCACGGAAGCGACGTTCTCCAATGAAATACTGGATGTAGCTGTCCGCCGCATCACTGTTGAGAACCTCGTTCAACTTCTGCGTCGCCGCGAGCTTTTTGGGTAACCCGGCACCGCCATTCGGATCTTTATCCTTCGACGTTCTCATCTCGTCAAATTTCGCCTGCCGATCCAGCATCGCAGCCCAAGCCAACAGCAAGCGCGGCTGATTCGGTTTGGCTTCGAGCGAGTCTTTGATGTAATTCTTGTCGTCCACCTTCGCGAGCGACGCCGGGTCACCTTTGTAGATCAACGCCATGGCTTGAATCTGCAACGCTTCGGCGCAGTTGTTGTCGAGATTCAAAATGCGATTGCTATCCGCGAACGCGTCGTCGTAGCGCTTGTTCATCATCTCCGCCGTAGCCAGGCCGATCAGCGCGTTGCGGAATTCCGAGTTGATTTCCAGCGCCTTTTGAAACGACTGCTCAGCCGCCGGAAATTCACCCGTCCGAATCTGAACAAACCCCAGCCCCGACAGCGCCGACGCGTTGCGCGAATTGGACGCGATCACATCAGTGAAGATCTTCTTTGCAGCGTCCGCCTTGCCCAAACGCAATTGCAAATCAGCATACGCCAGCACAATCTCGTCGTCCTGGGGCGCGAGTTTGTAAGCCGTCGTCAAATCTTTCTCAGCCGCTTCGACTTTGTTCAGCATCGCGAGCGCTTTGCCGCGCAGCATCAAATTGCGCGGCTTTTTCGGATCGCGATCCACCAGCTTTTCACCAATGCGCAGCGCCTTGTCGGCCTGATCCGCATTCAAATACAGCGAACCCAGCAACTGCGAACAGCCCTCATCATTGCGCGCCGCGACGAAGCGTTCGAGAATCGGAATCACGCGCGCGTTGAGATTGAAACGCGTCGTCGCCTTCGTGGCGATGCGCAGCATATTGGGCCCGTCGCTGGCATACTTTTTCGCCAGTCGATCCAACTCTTCTTCTTTCGTGGCCTTCTTGCGAACGACGCTGATTTCACTTTTCTGCAGCGTCCGGGCAAATCGTCCGCCATTGAACTGGTAGCTGCCGTCGTCTTGCTCCGTAATCCGGCCCAGTAGCTTTTCGCCGCTCTTCAGAATAATGGTGTCTTCTTTGAGCACATTGAAATCAGAATCATCGTCCAGCGCAAAACACGACGTCCCAACGCTCCCGGCCAGCACCCAGCACAACGCGACGGCGAGGCTGCAAAAGCGGGGGCAGAAGACACAGAAGGGTGGGGGAGCGATTGGATTCATAATAACCACTAAGTTTGAGACGTAAAAATGAAGCGCCGCACTGCGTGAAAGTAGGACGGGCTTTTAGCCCGTCATTTAGGTCCAGACGTCTTGGGCGGCGGTGCCAAATCCGCTGCAGACGGCGGTGTGAATTCATCACCGAACTTCGGCAACTTGTCGGCACCTTCCAACGACGGCCCCGGCTCAGGCAGAATCTGCGGTGGACGTTTCACCGACACCGGCGGGATGTCCAAATCGACCGGCGTGAATTGCTTCAGCACTTTCTCCGGAACGAAGACAAACAATCCGGGGACGATGTACGGGTCAATGCCGCCGGACGCGAAATATACTTCCTTGTCGTCCTGCAATTTCGCATTCGTATCGACTTCGACATAGACCGGTTTGGCCTTCGCCTCCGTCAATTCTTTCGGTACCGGAGCGTACCAATTGGCATAGACGCTCCACCCAGTCCACGCCAGCGCCACGACCAACAGCACGCGTCCCAATTGTGCGTCGAGAAATTCGATGATCCAGTCTTTCATAATGGTCCTAATAAGATTCCACTTCGCGCCGACTGCTTCCTCGACCGTCGCTTTTTAACGTGATGCCAAGCGCTTTGATTTCCGATTCACGCAACAACGCCGAAACGGCGACGCTCATTTCAAGCAATTTCTCACCCGTGCTGGCTGAGGCGTTCGACACCGAAACGTGAAACCCTTTTACGCAGAAATAGCCGCGCCGGTCTTCACCGTCGGGCCGACCGGATGTGGGCTGCCCCAATTCGTACAGCAATTGAGCCATGAAACGTTCGGGCGCGCGGACCAGCACCTTCATCGGAATCGCCACGAGGCGTTCAATCTCGTCGGCTTTGTCCGCATCCTTTTCCTTATCTTTATCCTTCCCCTTTGCCTTCGGTTTTTTCGTTTCGGCGACCTCTTCTTCGTCGCTGGTTTTTTCCTTCGTCTTCTCAGCATCCGGGAGTTGGATGATTTCAGGTTTGTAGTAATCGAGGCCTGCGATCTCTTCGATCTTGCAGTCCTTTGTGCTGGGATCTTTGACGTCTTTGCACGCGGTCAAAAAGCGGTCCACCATCGCGAGTCGCAATAAATTCAACGCGTCGCTCGTCGTGTCCTCACCAAAGCGAACTGACAGCTTTTCAGCCTCAAGCTTCACGCGAACTATCGCGTTCGCGCGGTCCTTCGTCTGCTTCAATTTCTCGTTCAGCAGATTCTTCGTGTCGCCGTTCTTACCGACGGATGCCACGCTGAACGACCGCAGCGAGTCCTTGGTTCCGAATTCAATTTTTCGCAACTCTTTCGATTTCACATCGATCACTTCGCTGGCACGCGTCAAATCCGCTTCAGCTTCCTTGCGGATTTTGAACTCGTTCTTGCGCTTGTCTTCCTTGGCTTCTTTGCGTTCCTTCTCCGCATTCGTGGACGCTTCCCACGCTTTGCGTTTAGCTTGAGCCGCCTCCTGAGCCGCCTGAGCCTGCTCCCAACTCGGGGCGACGAGCGTGTAAAACAAAATCACCCACAGCAGCGCCACAGCACCGGTCGCGATCATAAGGTTTTTATTTTTTTCAAAAAACATAACGGTTCCAATTCTAGTGCAATGCAGCCCCAATTACGGTTCAAATTCCCTTGCAGTACAGCCCCAAAGGGGCGACCTAATGTAGCCCAGGCCGTAAGGCCTGGGTTTGAACGTTCATTGATTGTTTGCCCTGAAAGGGCGGCATAAATTGCTCGGTTCGCCACCCTTTTATACCGCCCTTTCAGGGCTAACATTTAGCACACCACTTTCACACAGGGCTTACGCCCTTGGCTACATTATTTCGCCCCTTCGGGGCTAACAGCAAACAACCTAATCTCACTCCTATGGCTTCGCCTCTTTCGATTCGCGCGCAGCCTTTAACGGCGTCGCCGGGTCGCGCAATTTGATCGTGGCCTGAAACGGTTTCTTGCCTTCCTTATCAAGCTTGGCTCCCAGCGCGGGATCAGTGTCCGCCAGCGCGACGAGATTCGCTTCTTTGACGCCCGGTACTTTCAACAATTTGTCGCGCATGCCTTCGACAATGATCTTGTCATCCTTGTCATGCTTACCGTTCCACGCCTCATTGATCGTGATGCGCGGCGGCGCGGCTTGCTCGGGGTATTCTTCTTTGTCGTACGATCCACGAATCACGAAATCAAGAATCGGCTGATCCGTCGCTTTCCACGAACCCAATCCGGTACCCGAGCTTTCACCAATGGGCGGACCGACATAATTCAGCATCACACGCTTGGGCGTCGATTCGCGAACGACGCGCAACAATTCAACATACACGCGGTCCATGCGCGTCTGCCGAGCATAATAATCCGCCTTCGCCGCCTGCATCCGTTTTTGTTCAACGAATTTCGCGTACTCCTTCTTGTCTTTGTCCGCAGTCTTCTGAAATTCGTCAAACTTCGCAACGACGCTGGCGGATTCCGCCGCCGCTTTTTGAGCGTACAAATATGGCGGCACCAGCCCGGCGATGAGCACCACGCCAGCGGCAATTCCAACCACCGTTTTGCGCCAGAATGAGCGGCGGTTGAGAATCGGTTCGGGCACGAAATCGAAGTGGACGGCTTTGTGATCCGCATCGATCACCGCCAATCCCAGCGCGACCGACATATCCGAAATCGCGTCTTGAAAGAGCAGCGCCGAGTCCGGGCGCAAGCCACTGAGGTTGACGCCCGCAGCCACATTCAACGGCTGGACGGGTCGCGCGAGCTTCTTTTCCAGGTAATCGCACAAGCCTTTCAAACGCGCGCCACCGCCGGATAAATACACACGCGTGAAGTCCAGCTTCGGCAGTTTCGCCTGTGTTCGGCAGAACATGATCGACGAGCGAATCGCGGCAGCGATGGCGTCGGCCCCTTCGCGCAAAGCGGGCTGGAAATTCTCGTCCTGCTTGCTGCGCATCTCCGCACCTTCCGGATAAATCCGGGCGCGATCATGCTTGAAAACCGCCGCGCGTTCGGAGCCGGTTTGCAGCACTTTATCGAGCGAAAGATTAAACTTCTTTCCGCCCCCAGCGGCACTGCGGGCAAAGAGAACGCTGCGGTCTTCGATGACTGCAATTTCAAGCAAGTCGTGGCCCACATCGCAGAGCACGACGGTTTCGCCCGGCGGCGGTGTCTGAGTGCTGAGATACGCATTGACCAATCCGAACGCGGACGGCGTCAGCGTTTCAGCAGCGATGGATGCTTTCTTCAACAACGCGTGGGCGCCGAGCAGAAAATCGTTCTTCGCGATCCCGGCCATGATCGTCAGATCGCTTTTCAATCCGCCGCTGACATTTAAAATGCGCCAGTCGTACGTGACCGCCGGCACGTCGTCCTGAATCTTTCCACCCGTGAGCTTGCCGGCCAGTTCCATGTTCAAAAGCATGCGCAATTTGTCAGGCGGAACGGGCGGAACGCTCAAGTAGCGGATGTTGACTTCACGGCCAGTGACACCGACCGTTCCCGTCGTAGCAAATCCAGCGCTTTTAATCAGTGCTCCAAGCGCAGTAGGAACAAAAAACGCGTCGCCACTCTTCTTCTCTGGCTTGCCGTCAGAGCCAGCTTTTTCCGGTTGAGTCGCGTCGGCGCCCAACGCTGGAGAATTGCGCGGAATTTTCATCGCGCCCGTAACCGCAACCTTCCCCCGCGATACGGAGACGCGCACGATTTTGATGGAGTCGTTACCGATGTCAATGCCGATGCCCGATGCCATGACGCCTCATTTGAAAGGAATTCGCTTGTCGCTATCTGTATTGACTTCATTTGTGCGTAAAATAATGCGGCTGATTACATAATTATTATAGTGCCGATGTGCACGAGAGCAAGCAGCGGAAAAGCATCCCCTCTCCCCTCGGGGAGAGGGCCGACACACGTACTCGTGTGCGGGGTGTGGGGGAGGCGTTGATCAATCCAAACGCTCACATATCACCACACACTACAATTTCGCATCCATCAACGCCAACGCCAGCATCCGATTCGTGCGGTGCCCGGAGAACCGCGCGATCAAATGCGCGTGCAGCGGGCGTCCGAGCACGTACAAGTCGCCGATCAAATCCAGAATCTTGTGCCGCACCGGCTCATTCGGAAAACGCAACTGCGTATCAACAGCTTTCTCCCCATCCACGATGACCGTGTTCTGTGTGTTCGCGCCTTTGCCGAATCCAGCGGCACGCATCTTCTCCGCTTCAGGCCGAATCGCGAACGTTCGCGCCGGGGCGATTTCAGAGCGATACGCCTGCTCCGATAAAACGAAATCGTAGTTGCCTTGCGCCAATGAATGGCCGGGATAATCGAGCGTGTACGTGATACGCAAACCGCCTGCGTTCGGCAGCGCCTCGAGGCTGGCCGGCCCGTCTTGAATGACGATCTTTTCGCGCACGACCACCGGCTCGACAACACGGTTCTGCATCGCTTCAAGTCCGACGCTCTGTATAGCTTCAACAAAATGCAACGCACTGCCATCCATCCCGGGAATCTCCGGTCCGTCCGCTTCAATCAAACAATCAGTCACCCCCAGCGCGGCGAGCGCGGAGAACACATGTTCGACCGTGTGGACTTCAGCGGTTCCATTCTTCAAAGCCGTGCGAAACGGCGGACAATTCCGGTCCACATCACAGGATTGAATCATCGAACTTCCGGGCAAATCCGTCCTAACAAATCGAATACCATGACCGTCGCGTTCAGGATTCAGTACCAGTCGGACAACCTGACCGGAATGGAGTCCGGCTCCGGACAATTCAACGCTCTTCTTAAGGGTGGTCGCCTGCACTATGAATTTCCTTCCGTGCTTCTATTTAATGGGTGCGGAGTGCTCATCTAAAGTGTAGTGTACAAAAAATGAAGCCTAATTTCCTACACCCTTCCGAACCCATGATGAAAAACTTTTCGCTTGCCATGCTCGTTCTCTCCATCACCTCTGCCGCATCCGCCGCCGATCCCGTCGCGCTGGATTATGCCAAAGAAATCCGCCCCATGATGGAGGCGCATTGTTTCAAATGTCACAACGACAAGAAGCAAAAAGGCGGTGTTGATTTCTCGCTCTTTGGCGACACAAATTCAGCGCTGAAGAAGCACAGAATCTGGCGCAACGCTCTGGACCAAATCCAAACCAAAGAAATGCCGCCCGACGACGACGGCGCGCTGCCCGACGCCGAACGCGCGAAGCTCGCAGGCGCGATTCGGTCGTTGCTCACGCGGCTTGATTCCAACGACCCCAACACCCGCGACCCCGGCCCGCCATTGCTCCGCCGCATGACGCGCGTCGAATACAACCTGACGATCCGCGACGTCACCGGCTTGGATTTCGACGCCGCCGATTCGGTCGGAATGCCGGACGACACGCCCGTCACCGGCTACGCAACCTTCGCCGCCGGGCAGACAATGTCAGCGGCGTTGATGGAAAAATACTTCGCCGCAGCGGACAAAGTCGTCGAGCGTTTCAAAGCCGCGTCAGATCCGGCGGTCAAGAAATCAGACAAAGACCGCGTGGCTCTCGAAGCCCTCTTTCCTGCGCCAACCGAAAATGCCAACGACCGCATCGCCGCCCAAACGTTCATCACTTCATTCGCTCGAAAAGCGTTCCGCCGTTCCGCTCGCCCGGACGAAACCGAGAAGCTGATGAAACTCTTCGACGCGCTCACGGCCAAGCAAGAACCGTTCGTCAAAGCCTGCCTCGCAATGATTAAACCCGTACTCGTCTCGCCTACATTTGTGTATCGCACAGAGAAGGAGACAGAGTCCAAGAAACCGTATCGAATTTCCGATGTCGAACTGGCCACTCGTCTCGCCTATTTCCTTTGGTCCTCACCGCCAGATGAAGTGCTTCTTACGCTGGCCGAGAAGACTAAATTAAGTGACGAAAAGTCGCTCGACGATCAGGTGAAACGCATGCTGGCGTCACCGAAAGCCAAAGCGTTGACCGAGCATTTCGCCTCGCATTGGCTGCAATTCCGCAAAGTCAAAGAAGCGCGCCCGAGCACGGAGTTCTTCCCGGCGTTCAATGGCCAGATGCGCTCGGCAATGTACAACGAAGCATCGACGTTCTTCGACAAGTTGCGCGAAGATGACCGCAGCGTCTTGGAGTTGCTCGACTCCGATTACACCTACGTCAACGAAGCGCTCGCGAAGCTGTACGGAATCGCTGGAATCAAAGGCGACAAAATGCAGCGCACCGCCTTGAAACCCGAACAGCATCGCGGCGGCTTGCTGGGTATGGGCAGCGTTCTGGCGATGACCTCACACACGAATCGCACCAGCCCGACGCAGCGCGGAAAATGGGTGCTCGAAGTCCTCTTCGACAACCCGCCCGCGCCACCGCCTGCAAACGCCGGGATGTTCAAAGACGAAGGCCGCAACAAAAAAGATCCGAAGAATTTCCGCGAGAAACTGGCGATGCACGCGACCGATGCAACCTGCGCCGGATGCCACAAAAAGATTGACCCACTCGGCTTCGGTCTGGAAAATTTCGACGCCGTCGGCACCTGGCGCGAGAGCGGCAAAGACATCGACGCCAGCGGCCAACTCCCCGGCGGAGAGAAATTCAACGGAGCCGCTGAATTGAAAAAGATCGTGTTGAAACACCAGGACGATTTCGAACGCGGTATGATCGGCAACATGCTGTCGTACGCCATCGGCCGCGAATTGGAATGGACCGACGAACGCGAAATCTCAGCGATCAAATCCGCGATGGAAAAAAACGGTCACCGCTTTTCGACGCTGGTGCTGGGAATTGTGAAGAGCTATCCGATGCAATGGCGGCGGGGTGTAGAGTAATGGCTCGCGAGCCCTCTTCACCGTGAACGCGAAGAGGGCCAGACGGAATGACGTTAGAAGTGAAACTTAATGGATGCTCGCCGCAATAATAATCGCAATCCCGAGCATCACCGACCCCATCAAAATCGCCAGCGCCGTGTTCTGGTCTTCTTCGATTTCCTTGTGCATCGGGAACATCTTGCCGAAGACCCAGTACGTTAGCGCAAAGAGCATGATGCCCAGCAGCGTGTACAATGCGGATTTAAAACCGTTTTCAGCAAAATCAATAAATATCTTGTAAAGTCTGTCCATCGGTTACTTCCCTCCTCTTAAGCCTGAATGCCAGAAATGAAATGAGCGATAGCCGCCCGGCGATGTCCGCGCGTCAGCCGGCAACTTTTCGCGCGGCACGGGAGCGAAACCCCAACCCAGCATCGTCGCCGCACCGAACAACGCCAGCGTGCCGGCGGTTGAAAGCCAATAAAATTTGATCATCAGTTTTCGCCTTTCTTAATCGTCGCTGCCACTGCTGCTGGAACCGTACATGCTTTCGCTCCAGCGGTTGCTTTCGAACATGAATTTCGTGATCAACATGATGCCGGGAATGAGCGAGACGCAGAACAACGCGAGGAACAAAAACACCGGATCAATCGACGTCTGCTCAGCTTTAATATGCACCGTCTGCGGCTGGTTCATGTGCTCCCAATGGCCTTCGAGCCGCAGCACATACTTGCCCGGCGGTTGCGCGGGAAGATAGATGTATCCGTCCTGGCTGCCCTCGGACCAGCTACCGTCTTCATCAGTGCCGCTCCAATATTCGACATTCACATCGAAGGGCTGGACCTGTCCGTTCGTTTCATCAATCAACGCGCCATCCACCGCGATCCACGCGTTGTTCAAAGTCGTCTTGACACTCAGCGCGAACTTCTGCTTTCCGGTCAATTCAAACGGCTCGCTCAACCACACCGCGCCGGCTTCGGCTGTGGATTCAGCAGGCGGCGCTGGCGTTGGCGTCGTCGGGATGTCCTGAATTCCCGGCACGAGCGTCACGACAGGTTTTTCGGGCACGACCATTTCGAGTTTCACGTCTTGATCGAAGATGGTGCGGTCGGGACTGATGCTTAAAAACACAATAAGCAACGCAATCACGGCGGCCAGTCCGGCCAACCAGCGCAGGCCCCAACCCTGGTGCGGATTGGGCTGGCACGATCCGACAGTCGTCGGGCGTTTCAATGCCTTCAGCTTGAACTTGGTTTCGATTTCTTCAGGCGTAATATACTGACCGAGGGACCACGCAATTTCGCCGCCCTCTTTGCCGAAATTCGTTCGCTCGCTCGAGATCATCTGAGGCGCGCAAACGAAATCGCTGGCGAAGACTTTTTCGCCGACAGTGACCTTCCAATAAAATTCACCGAGCACCGATTCAACGACGGCCTGTGCGTCTTGAAAGCGCTTGAACGACTTGCCATAATAGTACGCGATTTTGCCTTTCTCGCGGACTTGAGACGTCTGCAACGCCTTCACGTACGACCAGTGATTGTCGCTCTGAACCAGCCAGCGGAAACTGAGCGACTTGCTATAGAGAAGGTATTCGGCCCAAAAATATTTCACGCCTTCAACGATGCAACTGCGCTTCATGAACCCGATCACGATTTGCTTGGTGCCTTCGAATTCAGCTTCCGAACCGAGCGGAATCAACGGCTTCTCACCCACCGTTTTGAGCGCTTTCAGCAGCGTGAATTTGCCCTGGGTACAATCGATCAGCGAACCGCAGGACGGACAGCCGACACGTTCCGTGGCATCCGGTGCGAGGAGGTTCAACGCACCGCCGCAATTCGGACAACCGAGATTTGTGATTGGCGTTTTCTTCGCGGTGGGTAATTGCGCGGCACCGGCATCCAGAGCCAATTCGTTCAACGTCACTTCGCGGCCGGAGTACATGACCGGCTCGAAGTCCGTGTAATCGATCGTGGCAAACGCGCCGTTGTCGCCGCTCAAATCGGCGTAAATCAATTGCGATTCCGGGACCAGCGCGTATGGGATTTCGCCTTGCGCACCGGCGTAATTCGCGGTTCCTTTTTCAGATACGACAAATGGCGGCGTGAGCATCGGCACGCTTTGGCCGATGATGAGTTTGCTGAAATCCGGGAGCGTTTGCTTCGGCTTTTCGAACGAGATGTAGAAGCGGCCCTGCGCCTCGGCAAGCCAGCCCCACTGCCCGTCGCTGAACGCGGCGTACCACTCGTCCCAAACGCCGCCCATCGCATGGCGCAATTGCGCACGGCCGGTCAATTGAAAGGATGTGCCGTTGAATTTTCCGGCGAGTCCGATGGCAAGAGGCGAATCAGTTTCAACGAGCTCCGCGACGGTGCCAAGCGATTTGAGATCGCGATCCGTCCGAGCCACGGCGGATTTGCAATACGGGCAGACAACAAGATACGACGAGCCAATCTTGAACTCAATGGGTCCGCCGCAAGTGGGGCAGTTGGCTGTGGTCATCGTCTCGCGCGCCGAAGTCATGATCGAAATGGAAGATAAAATAGATTAGTGCATCGTTCAATATTTTCAACGTGCTCCACAAAAATTGCATGAACCCATGTCGCCGCCATCGGTCCCGTTTGCGAATTCGCCGGGATGCTTTAAACTCGTCCGAACGTTAACCCTCAATTTCAGGAGTTTTTATGGCAGGCAAAATCAAACTGGTGAAAAGCAAAAAAGTACTTCAAGCGCGCGTCTTCGCCGTCCACGATGAGCAGTGGCAGGCGCCCGATGGAGGCATGTTTCAGCGGCACACAATTTATCATCCCGGTGCTGTGGCGATCATCCCATTTGACGCGGACGGCAACGTGCTGTTGATCAAACAATTCCGCCCGGCCGCAAACGACTGGCTCGTCGAAATCCCCGCCGGAACGCTGGAAAAAGGCGAGGCTCCGCTGGCGTGCGCGAAGCGCGAACTCATCGAAGAAACAGGCTTCGCGGCGAAGAAGTGGAAGAAGCTCGGAGCGGTGCTGCTCGCCCCGGGATATTGCAGCGAAGTGATTCACGTATTCAAAGCGTGGGATTTGAAACCCGCGACGGCTGAGCAAGATGACGACGAGCACATCGAGCCGCCGATTCCTTTCTCGCCCGAGCAATTGCGCAAGGCCATCGCGAGCGGAAAAATCCGCGACGCAAAGACGCTCAGCGCGGTGCTGTATTGTCACTTGAGTTGAGACAAAGTAGGACGGACTAAAAGCCCGTCCTATTTTGTGATTTTTCCCGCGTTGGGTTTGGCTGCGGGCAACGCGCTGACTGCGAATATCCCGGCGCTGAAGCGATCGTCGTGCGGGACTTCTTCTGCGGCGAGCGCGTTGATCGGATCGAAGCTGAAAGTCAGCGATTCAAGCATCCGAGCGCTGTCAGCTGAAATAACTTGAGCGCACATTTCAGCAGGCTTGTCGTGAGTCGTGAGCGTGGCAACCGCGACCGTTTCGCGCGGCGCGAGCGGCAGGCGGAACTGTGGGTGCCAGTCTTCGATTTTCAGCCACGCGACATCATCTTTCCCGGACGAATAATGCAGCGCCACGCGGACACGCCCGTCGCCCCAGGAACCGCCGTGCAAGACGACGATGTCAGAATACTTCTCGCGCTGATTCGCAGGTAATTGCAGCACCGCCGGCTTTGGAAAGCGACCTTTGGCGGGTGTCAACATGACGGCGTTTTTGGCCGGCGGCATCGTCAGTGAGAACACGCCGGGCGGCGTCGATTTCGGGATGCGCAGTAGCCCGTCGTCAGGTATTCCGGCATCCTTTTGTTCTTTCTTCTCTTTCGCGCGCAGCCAACTGGTCGTAGTCCAACTGGAAACACTGTCAGCCTTGAAACTGTCCACCGCTTCATGTGTCGCGGTTGTGATCACGTCGGCGTTACAGATCCCCGAGAGATCGAAGAGGGTGAACTCGTTTTGATACGGGCGGATATCGGACGACACAGTCGCCAAATCAGTTCTTATGCGTGGATCGTCTGGAAACGTGAAGCGCTTTTTCGTCGGGCCTTTTTCGCGATGTGCCGGATCATCAATGGGGGGTGCAATCACCGGGAAGGATTTAACGACTGGCGTTGATGCGGCAACAGTAGAGGGCTTGTCTTCCGCAACAACTTCAACTCTGAAATCATCAACAAACACATCGCCTTGCAAGTCGGTGGTCTTGATAAAAAATTGAAGCGATTGCGCGTCGTCGGGGACTTTCACGAGGCGGACGAGTTGCTTCCATTCCTTCTCATCGCGTTGCAAATACATCACATGATCCGACCGTTTTCCACCCTTTTCAAAGACCGCGGAAAGAAGGGCTGGACGGTGGTTGGGCGCGTCGTGGAATGGTACGAACCCCTTTGGGCACGCGACTTGAACCGTCGCGAGAATGGTGCGGCCGCGAATCTTTTTGACGTCGAGCGAAATCTTCAACCCCGCTTCCAAACCCTTATCCGTTGGACCCGTCGAGATCTTTAAAACGCTGTCGCGTTCGGGCAGTTTCTCAATCGACAATTTCTCGCGCGACAACGCAACAATGCCCGGTCGCAGTTTGTTCAAATCAAGCTTCTTAAAATCCTCTTGAAACAATAGTGTGTTTTCGTCGGGATTGGTGATGGGTTTGGTTTCTGCGACGGCTTCGATCAGCGCAGTCTGTGCCGGGACGGTTTCAGGCGTTGTCGCGATGACCGTTCCGGGGCGCTCATGCCGTTTCATACCATAGAGGGAATAGCCGACGATGGCGATGATCATGACCGCGGCAGCCCCACCGGCAATCACAAGCGCCCGCGATGTTTCTTTGATCGTCGCGACGGTGTTCGCATTGATCTTCGCCCCGGGATTTCGCGAGGCGATAGTCTTGCGGTTGCGAAGCGCGCGCATGCCGATGCTCGTTTTTTCAGCATCAACATCCGCGTGTTCAGGCATTTTCCCGGCTGCGGCCAATTCCAGATCGCTGATGACTTGCGCGCAATTTCCGTAACGATCGCTCGGCTCTTTCGCCATCATTTTGCGAATGACCTGCACGATTGGGTCGGGAATCTCCTCATTGACGTCCTGCGGATTGGGGAGCTGATCGTTCAAATGTTTCAGCATTACCATCGCAGGCGTCGCGCCCTGAAACGGGGTCTCGCCGGTGACAAGATGATAGAGCGTGGCACCGAGTGAATAGATGTCGGAGCGCCCGTCGAATTCGCGTTCGCCCTTGGCCTGCTCGGGCGAAATATAATGTGGTGTTCCCAGCGCGGTGCCACTGACCGTGTTGAACGATTGCTCGGAATCCCTGATGTTTTTCGACAAGCCCATGTCGAGAATTTTAGCGACGCCCGCGCTCGTGATGAAGATGTTGCCGGGCTTGATGTCGCGGTGGACGATGTGTTTGTCGTGCGCGTGTTTCAAGCCGCGAGCGACTTGTAACGTATAATCGATAGCCTTGTCCCAGGGCAAACGCTTTGCGCGTTTCAGCAGCGTGTCGAGCGGATCGCCGTCACAATATTCCATCACATAATAATGGATGCCACGATCTTCGCCGGTCGAGTACGCGGCGACGATGTTGGGATGGTTGAGCTGCCCGGCGGACTTCGCCTCGCGTCGGAAACGGGAGAGAAAATCGGCGCTGCCCGCGTAGCGTTTGGGCAGTACTTTGATCGCAACTTGCCTGCCGACAAGCGTGTCATCCGCAAGATAAACGGCACCCATGCCGCCTTCGCCAAGTTTTCGAATCAGTTTAAAATGCCCGATGCTCTGCTGCTGTCCTGCGGGCATGGAGTCGGCGACGTGCTCGACTTGCTCCTGCGTCAGGACACCTTGTTTCACAAGCACCCGCGACAGCGGCATAGTCTCGCCGCTGGCTGAGAGCATGGCCTGCTCAGCCTCCGCCGCTTCAAGTTGCTCGGAGCTGACGGCGCAGGTGTGCAACAGGTGCTGCGCGAAATGGTCGTCGGACGGTTCAATGGTCATACGCTGTGCTGTGTACACCGGACTCGAATCCGCGCATCTTAAGAGAGACGGAGCGATTGTACAAGACGGGTTGCAGAGACTTCACAGGGCCGTCTTCACCGCCATCATGCTCACTTCTTTTTCTTGGGCGGATTCTCGGTGTTCACCGTGCCGCTCATGCCGATGCGGATGTCGATATCGCCAGCTGTGCCCGGTGCGGTCAGGCCCAATTCTTTGCCCGGAAGGGTGATCCATGCGTTGAGGTTCACGGTGTCGACTCCGCCTTCTTTCGGGCCGTGATATGTGAGTGTCACGCGCGGCGTGACGGGCAATTTTCGGTCGCCAAGCACGAGCGTGCCTTGACCTTCGTAATAAGTGAATGTGCGGGATTGTGGGTTGCCTTTCCGGTCCACGCTTGTGACCGTGTGCGTCTTCGCCGGGCCCAGCGAATTCAATGTGAATTCGAATTTCGGCGGTTGCTCGCCTTTTACAAATTCACCGAGAATTCTGCGGCTTTGATCCCCGCGCGGTTGACAGACGGTCGAGCATGCGACGGTGAATGTCGGCTCGAGTTGTCCGGCTTTGAAAAGGAGTTCACCACTGACCGGTTTCCCGGACATGAACGTCGGCCAATAGTTTCCATCTCGGTCACGGAATTCAGCGTCAACCGTGACCCATTTTGGAACGTTCGGATTGACATGAAATGTTGTCCCATCGGCGGGAACGAGTGGCGTCCCTTTTGATTTGCCGACTTTTGTAATGGCTCCAATCTCGAAGCTTGCAGCGGTCGGTTTCGGGCCGGGCACAGTCGCGGCTGGTGCGGCTGCTGGCTTTGATATCTCCGGCGCTCCAGTCGACAAATCGAGGAGCACGATATACCCGTCCGACATCCCGCCGCCGAAGTCGGATTGCAGCGCATTCTTAACGGGCGTCTTCGTTTTCACGCCGTAATTCTCTTCGTCGGCGACCGCACCGCTGACGAACAACGCGCGTTGTTTTCCATTGACCACGCCTGACGCGATGCCCCAATTCTGCCGGCCATCGTTGCCGATTTCGGTTGCACCCGCTCCGGGGATCACCGAGCAAAAACGCACCCCGCCCATGTCCGGCGTGAGCACCGTGATGTAGTTTCCAGCGGCTGGCGCGTCGGTCAATTTATTCGTCGTCTGCCACAACCCGTTCGCTGAGACGCCACCGAAACAGACCGAGCCGTCGCCTGCGTATCCGAGCGCGCCGATCCACACGCTGTTGGGTTTGTTGTGATTGAACGCGAGCCAAAGTGTCCAACCGATGGCCTTGTATTCTTTCGGTTCAAGCTTGATCAGGTACGCGCAACTTAAGACGCCCGCGCCCGCCGTGGTCAAGCCGAGGCCGCGCGGCGTGGTTTGCTTTCGGACGTCGTTGGGCTCGAAATTCATGACGCTGTTCCCGCCGTCGGACCAAGCGTAAATAAAAATGTTTCCGTCCTTATCGTGTGTGACCGCGCGGACGGCGGAGTCGGATTCCAGGCGCAGGTTGTCGAGACCGATGTACGGGCCGCCCCAATCGTAGAACTGATAGTTTAACGAGCCGTCCGGCTTGTGGATATTCAGCGTCGGGCAGCGATAGGGTTCGCGACCGGTGGGCCAGTGGTGTTCGCCACCTTTCACGATGCTGCCATCGAGCGGACTGACGGACGTTTTTTCGTTCATGCCGCCGGGGACTGAAATGGTCTGCTGCAATTTTCCTTTGGTATCAAGTACACGCAGGTCCTGCGCCGCGAAATTCAGTGCACCGCTTTCAGTAAGTGTTACACGTGGAGCATCCGAGAATCCGCGCATATGGCGGAGCCAGTCGGCTTTTTTTCCGTCTGAGGAAAGCTTAGCGACAAACGTGTGCTCGCAGCCACCGCCTTTGCGCGTCGCGTCCACTTCAACTTTCAATTCCTCAACGTTTCCGCCGATGCTGCTGATCGAGTCGCTGGCTCGTCCGGCGATATAAATCGATCCATCTTTCCCGATGGCCGCTGATGTCAGTGCGCCGCTGCCCCAGGGCAAACGCGTGACGGAGAGGATCGTTTTCAAATCGCTGCTCAAGCGCGCGACGAAGCCGGTGGTGCCTTCATGTTTCCAGGAGGGTTTCTCCCAAATCGGTTCGCCAGTCTTCTTGTCGGTCTCTTGTTTCGAGTCCTTACCGCCGGACATTTTTGGAACTCGCTTGGTCGCGGGAGGCGGCGGCAAATCGGTTCCAATCACGGACGTAGGAACACTCAATTCAAACACCGGTCCCAGCACATTTCCGACGACGACGACTGCCCCGTCCGGCTGAAACCCACCAGCGACAAGCCACTCATTTCCCTTTCCGCCGAGGAAAGTGGCGTTGAGAACTTCGGCGCGTTCGGGGATGTCCTTCCAAAATTTGGGGCCTTCAGCAGCGGCGTCTGCGCTGTGTACCTGGACGGAGATTAACGCAAACAATCCGACTGCACTCAGTACCGCGTTTTGACGATTCATTCGAGCGATCTCCAGCGTGTTGATTCGAGAAAGGAGTGAAACTTACTACGTCTATTTTTTGAGGTCAAAACCGGAGTTGTCAGCGACATCGGCGTTGGCTTTTAACATCATCGGCACTGCGGTTTCACCGACATTCTTGTTGCCTTTGATTTCATTTTTCTCAGACGGATCGCCCGAAAGAAGTATCCCGCCGAACTGGACGGTGTTCTTGATGATGCTGACGTTTCGAATGGGAAAGCGGTCCTTCGTCCGGTCCGCGCTGACGAAAATCGCGGTGCCGTTGGCGATGGTTTGCCGACCGTCGCCGAGGCGGATGTCGTTGCCTTCAACTCTCAATCCGTCGATACCCGCCGTTTTGTACAACGACAGATACGTGTTGCCCCGGTTGTTCGTGAGGACGCTGTCTTTGATGGTGGAATTGACATGATCCTCGTGCATCAGGCCTTCGCCGTCATTGATCTTGTGCTTCTTTTCAAAGGCCCAATTGCGATGGACGATGTAGTCGTTGCCATCGACGAGCCAGCGCCATCCGCGCATTTCGACGGCGCGATTGTCGTTCGTGGCGGAGCCGGTCGTGAGGACTGTTCCGGTGACGGTCGGCCGCCAGATGTCGTCGGGAATGCGCACCATATTATTGAGACACTGGACGCCGTCTCCACAAAAACTGATGCCGAGTCGCCCGGTGTTGAAGATGAAATTATCGCGGATCACGATGCCTTTGCGAAAGCCGTAAGGATGCGTTTCAGGTGTGCCGTCCGGCCCCTGTCCGCCGGGCCCGCCGATGCCGTAATGGTTCACGTACATGCCCGGACGGTTGTCGTAATCAAACACGATTCCGTCGAGCACTGTCTCTTTTTTCTTGGTGTCTAAAATCACGTAGCCCTTCATCGTGAAATTGTCATCGCCGGATTGCGGGATGCGGTTGTTGGCCACGAGAAGATTCGCGCCCGCTTTGATGTCGATCGCCGCGTGATGCCGGGACGTGAAGCGCTGCCAGCCTTTTTGATTGAGCTTGAGATTTGGAACGGAGTCGTCGGCTACGGCGGCGTTGCGCAGGATGCAGCCGAAGATGACGCGGTTGTTCCCGGCCTTATGCGCTTCGGCACCGTCGTCGTCGAAATGAATGTGTCCCCGATTGATCTCAAGATTGATCACGCCGACGTTGGCTGCGATCGCCGGTTCAGCGAGATAAATTCCTTTGAACGCTGTGCTGATCGGCGCGCCATCGCCCTCGGGCACGAAGTCGTATTTGGGAAATTCAAACTTGGTTTGTAACGCGTACTTTTCGTTTTGAGCGGACGTGATTGGCGACGGATTTGCACCGCGCACGATGACACCGTTGAGTACCTTGATCGAGTCTTTAAAGGTGTAGACGCCTTCCGGAAAATACGCGACGCCGCCGCCTTGGGTTGCTAGGACGGCTTGAGCCGTCGCGAGTTTTTCGTCGATGGTGGCACCTGGCTGGCGAGTCACGTCGATGACGTTCGACCACGCCAGTTGCTGCGTCCAGTCGAGTTTCAAACTGGCGAGTGGATTGTCGTTGGGGGCGTCGGCGGCCATCACGCGGGCTTGCGCGAGGCACCAGCCCAGCGACAGGCCGGACGTCATAAGAAACCTGCGGCGGCTGTACGAGTCTTCGATCATGGGTACTCCAATTTCAATTTGAGAAAATTCTGTTTGCGAGAATGCAAGGACTTGTTGATCGAATCAGTTATACAAACCACCTGCGGAAGGCAAAATCAAAAAACCAAATTTGAATGGAACGAAAGCTGTGTTAGACTTGAATCTTTGCTCGTCGCAGAGGGTGTCGATTCGTTGGCCTGAGCGACTACACGAGGACTTTTCACAATGCCGTTGCCGCCCCTTTCGCATCAGTTGAGTACCTTTGAACAGATTGAAATTCTGCGCAACGAAATTGAGCAATTCGAAGAGGAATTTAAGAAGACGGAGTCACGCATTCGCGACGTGTTGTATCAGGTTGAAAAGCAGCGCTTTCTGACGACAGTTCATCACATTTTTCAACACGGCCAGACGTTGCCGGAAGCTCAGGCATTACCCGAATTGAACAGCACGCGTGAAACGCTGGCCAGCGCATTGGAGGCGATGAAACAGGCTCTGTCATCCTTGGAATCCGCGTCCGGCGGAGCACCGATCCGAGTGCCTCAGGCGCGCCCGGCGCAGATGCCCACGCGCTCGGCCGCAGTGGCTCCGACGTATCAACCCCTGGCTCAGCCACCTTTTCAATCTGGAGGCCAGTCTGGAGGGCAACCGGGGGCGGCACCAGTGCGAAAAAACCGGTTTGATGCCTTTTAATTTTGCGCAGCGGCTCATTGAGGTTTCGAGAGTTTTCGATTTTTCAATACCGCTGCAATGACCCGCGCCGGGTCGGACTGCAGCCTCGCGCATTTCAGCGCACAGCCCGCGTCCACTCCCCAGCGCTTTTTTCTGGAAAGCAATGCCATGAAAGACAAGTCAAAAGATCACGACAAAGAAAAGGAGCCGGTTGGCAAATCCAAGAAATTGTCGCCGCCGTCCAAAAAGCTGAAAGCCGTCTCGAAGCGCTCCGCCAAAATCGACGTCAAAGATGACGAGCCTGAATTGGATGGAAAGCTCGAGGAGCCTGACGAAGACGATCTCGAACCCGTTGATATTGAACCCGACGAAGACGAAGAAATCGACCTTGAAGATGATATCGAAGGCCTTGATGTCGAAGCAGAAATCGCCTTGCCCAAAGCCGGCAAAGGTCGCCGCAGCGGACGCCTAACGGCTCAGCCTGGCAAGAATGGCGTGGACCCTGCAAAACCGCAAACGCGGTTGGGCATGATCCGTGCGCGTCACGAAGCCATTAAACGCGAGATCGAACAGATCCGCGAGGATTTGGACTCCGACGAAGAAGAGTAACGTTGAAGATCATGGGGTGGGACAAGCGTTCCGCCCCACTTTTTTTAAATCGTTTTGGCGGTGTTTACTGAAATCAAGTTTTCGACCGAACGCACCCCTGCCTGCATCCGGGCGAGTTCTTCACACAGCTTCTTGTCCAGCATCGTCGGAACTTCGCCGCGTAAACAGACCCGGCCATCTGCGCACGACACGGTCACATCATCCATCTCAAAATCATCACAATAGGCCAGCGCTCCTTTGACCGCGCGCGATGCCGCTTCGTCGCTGATTTCTTCGAGCGGATCGACGATCAAGGTGTTGATCACACCCACGACACCCCGGCAATGGCTGGCCACATTTTCAGCCAGAAAACGCTCTTCTGCGGAGCGCACATTTCCATTCAGCGTCACGACACCTTCATGCACATGAATCACAGCGATGCCGCAGGGCAGTTCGGCGTGGGCGTCCAGCGCCTGGCGGATATGTTCGGCGACTTTTTTATCGGCGATGCTCTCAGCCGGATCGACACGCAGCAGATCTTTCAATGCCTTGACACCGCGCAATCCCATCACAAACCGGTGGATCAATTCCTTCTGTCGAAACGAGCGGATGCCGCCACCAAGCGTGACGAAGCCATCGCACACAGCGACCTCGATTTGGCTCATTTTATAAACGTCACGAACATGGGCCAGAATGGCTTGCCGCAGCTTTTCATCGCCGGGCTTGGGCGTTAATCGGCCGGAAGTACGGGAACTGACGGACGACACCTTCGATTCGCGTTTGATCATAGTTCCACGAGAATAACCCATCCCGCCACGCACTCAAGCAAAACGGCGGCAGGAGTGCCGCCACTCCTGCAAAACACTATGCCGTCTTGCGGTCTTCCAACACGTAACCCACACCGCGAACCGTGTGAATCAACTTGTTGTCGAACGGATCGTCGGCTTTGGATCGCAAGCGGCGCATGTGAACATCGACGATGTTCGTGCCGCAATCAAAGTTCATATCCCAGACTTGTTCGGCGATCAGTGTTCGCGACAACACTTCGCCTGCGCGGCGAGCCATCAAGGACAACAACGCGAATTCTTTCGGCGTCAGTTCCATGCGCTTGCCTGAGCGGTGGGCTTTGTGGCGGACGAAATCGATCTCCAAATCGCCGATGCGCAGAATTGTTTCGGACAGCGTTTTTCCGCGCCGCAACAGCGACCGCACGCGCGCGAGCAGTTCTGAAAACGCAAACGGTTTGACGAGGTAATCGTCAGCGCCGAGTTCCAATCCTTTGACGCGATCATGAACCGCGTCACGCGCCGTCAGCACCAGCACCGGTGTGTTGACTTTGACTTCGCGCATTTTTTCCAGAACTGTCCACCCATCCATCGTGGGCAGCATCACGTCAAGAATCACCAAGTCGTATCCCGTAGAAAGAGCCTGCGTCAACCCGGCTTGGCCGTCGTTGGCAACATCGACCACGTAGCCGTTTTCGCCCAACCCTTTTTGAAGATAGGTTGCAGCCTTCAGTTCATCTTCGACAACCAGTAGTTTCATCAGCTGTAATTCCTCGTCTGTTCCATTCATAATACATCACGTCCAAGAATACGTCGGGCCTAAATACTCGGAACATGCGTCTAATTTCCACGCACGTTTCAAAACCATCTAGATGGAGTGTTCCTTCAGTCATAGACGGACTTCCCAACATTTACTCTATGAAACTATTGTCACAATAGGAATAATTTTTGCGCGTGAAGTTCACATGGATAGCGCTCTATAAAACGCGGCGGCTTTCAACTGCGTTTCATCGTATTCTTTTTCCGGATCCGAATCGACAACAATCCCCGCCCCGGAAAAATAGCGCGCTTCCTGTTTCGCCTCATCGCAGACAGCTGTGCGGATGGCGATGTTGAGGTCGAGATTGCCGTCGAGACCGATCCATCCAATCGCTCCGCAATAGGGGCCTCGCGCTCTCGTTTCAAGTTCCGCGATAATCTCCATCGCACGCAATTTCGGCGCACCGGTGATCGATCCCCCTGGAAAAGTCGCCGCAAGCAAATCGCCCACCGTCGTTCCAGCGCGAAGCCGCCCCGACACGGTGGCCGTGCGGTGCAGCAGTGTCGGCAATTCTTCCACGTCGCCGCTTGAATCCACACGCACAGATCCGTACGAACACACTCGACCGAGATCGTTGCGCAAAAGGTCCACGATCATGTTTAATTCCGCGCGTTCTTTTTCGCTGCCTTCCAATTCGATGCGCGCAGCAGCGGTTTCAGCGGTTGTTGTGCCACGGGCGCGCGTTCCTTTTATGGGGCGCGTCACAACGACCCCGTCACGAGTCCGTAAAAATAATTCCGGCGAGATGCAGCACAAGGCCTGTCGATCTCGGTCTAATCCCGCGCCCAAAAATGCTCCGTACTCCGCCGGACTCTGCTGGCGCATTCGTAAATACAACTCCGACGCCGTGCCATTCCAGGGCATTGTCGAGCAAAGTGCAATATTAACTTGATATATATCCCCGCTTTTTATATACATTAACGCTCGCTGAGTTGCTTTTATAAAGTCTGTTTTTGCACGTAATGCATAGTCACATATGATTTTATGCGCTGAGAGCTGAGTCGTGTCGTTCCGCTTGCGATTTTGGGCGCTACGAAGGATTTGAGTGACGACAGCCCGCCGTTTCTTAGCTGATACGGGTGTAACAAAATTGGAAACGAGGCTCCATGTTTTCGCAGCGTGAGAATAAGCAAACACGTTCTCAAAAAAATGCGCCTGCATGGCTGTTCGAATTAAAGCTCGGTTAGCGGAATACGGAATTGTATTTGCTGGATAATTGAGATGTGTGACCCAACCTCCAGAAAATGGCGGTTTGTTACAGGAATTCGTTCGAGGTGTTGTATAGTTTGTGTGCATATCCACGGGTAATTTATACACAGCGGACGACCGAATGGATCGCGCGGGTTGGATCCCGATGTAGCTCCACCCACTTGCACTTGCTCCTGAGTCCAGCCAGAACACGCTGGGATCGTGGGCGAGTGCAGCAAAGAGATCAGATGGTGTGAGTGTGGACCAGAACGCATCCGTAAGCGGCAAGACGACAGCCCGGTTTTTTCCATGTCGGGACGATGACGAATCGGATCGTTTAGTACTGTGGCATTGACCGTTGATATGAACTGTATAGTTTAGCAAATTCATTCTTACTTGCTGGCAAACGTTTGTTGTGGAAA
>Ga0194042_1000072_pt1 | contig 27602 bp, 25 predicted proteins | sample JunL4412m_MetaG_FD_148974 | JGI IMG/M metagenome (GOLD analysis project Ga0194042, IMG submission 148974) | Anoxic zone freshwater microbial communities from boreal shield lake in IISD Experimental Lakes Area, Ontario, Canada - Jun2016-L442-12m | ecosystem: Environmental > Aquatic > Freshwater >...
TTCCGCCGGAGACTCCCTCCGACAGTGCAATTGCGCCGTCGGAAGTCATCGCAAAGTTGACGGATACACGCGGTCGATCCCTCTTCACTTGGGCCTCACGGAACCAGTCGGCGAGCAGTTGCTCAGCGTCGACCGCCATCGGTGTTGGCCAGAGGCGATCAAATCGAACTTCGTCAGTTGAGTTGTTACTGGCGGCGTGCACAGATTGGAAGCTACCGCAGCTTGTTGAAGTCGGTCCGGATTGTGCGACGATCGCTCAATGACTGAACAGGTAACGATTGGGCTAGATGTCGGCGGTACGAAGGTCGCCGCGGCGAGACTCGCAGGACAGCAGATCGTTGAGCGATTGACTGAGCCAACCGACACCTCGTCTGGTGAGGCTCTGCTCGCTCAGATGGTCAGGCTTGCCGAACAGCTTCGCACGCCTGAGGTAGTCGGTCTTGGTGCTGGGATTGCCTCCGAGGTCGAGTGGGAGAGTGGCCATGTCCTTGGGAGCGTCAACATCCCGCTTGGCGATCTTCCGGTTCGCGACATGCTTCAGGAATCCACGGGTTTGCGAACCGCAATTGACAATGACGGAATTGCTACGGCAGTTGCTGAGGCGATTCGTGAAGATGGCTCCGTTGTGAGCGAACTTGTTGCTATTGCAATTGGCACGGGAGTTGGCGGTGGAATCATCATCAATGGCAAGCCATACAGGGGCGTTACTGGCGGCGCCGGCCACTTGGGTCACACGATCGTCGCTGGCGATGCCGCCGCCGAGCGCCACCTGACCCCATTTCCCCGTCCAGACTCACTTGAAGCGCAAGCTTCAGGGCATGCACTTGACAGCCTCGCTAGGGCTGCTGCCGAAGCTGGTCGCGGCAGCTTGGGTGCCAAGCATGACGCTGGCGAACCAGTCTCTGGCCGTGATGTGGTTGATGCCGCCCAGGCCGGTGATCAACTTGCTGTTGAACTGCTTCGACGCTTTTCCGAACGGATCGCACCTGGCGTTGCAAATGCGATTCTCGTGTTTGACCCGCAGGAAGTTGTTATTTGCGGAGGAGTTAGCGCCGCTGGCGATCTGCTGATCAACCCGTTACGCGAGGTAGTTGCGCCGCTTGTGCTGCCCGGGGTGGGAACGAAGACGACAATTCGGGCGGCTCGTTTCGGTCCTGATGCTGGGGTGATCGGCGCTGCGATGCTGCCTCTGCTTGCCGATCAGGCTGGCGCTTCTTGAAGCTAAAGATTGAACCTGACTCAAGTGGCTGCGCGCGTTGCGCAGCTTCACTCGTGTCTGCGGCAATCAGCTCAGCAATCGCCGATCGGGGAGTGGCAGTGGTGGTATTGGCTGGAGGCAATACTCCGGCCTCCGCATACCGGCTACTGGCCCAATTGGAAATCGATTGGTCGAATGTCATTCTGATTCCCGGAGACGAACGCTGCGTGCCGAGCGGTGACCCAGACGCCAATCAGACGATGATCAGGCGTGAGTTGATCGATCGGCTCGACCCGGCTGCCTTACCGCGCTACCTAGGTCCGCCACTTGGTCTAGCGCCGAAGGAAGCCGCACTTGCTTGGCAGCAGGAGCTTTCGGAATTAGGCGAGAGCCTCAGCGGTGGCTTGGGAATTGACATCGCCTTACTTGGGCTCGGTGAGGACTGTCATACGGCGTCGCTGTTCCCCAACTCTCCACAGCTAAAAGCGACCGGCCTTGCGGCGCCGGTTAAGAACGCTCCTAAACCGCCGCCTGGCAGGGTCACTCTGACCCTCGAATTTCTCGGGTCCGCGCGCGAGCGGGTTCTGCTTGCGGTTGGTGCGGGAAAGTCTTCTGCTGTTACGGAACTTTTTTCTGGATCAAGGTCCGAGCAGTTCCCGGCTTCGCTACTGCCTGATCAGTCAACGACCTTACTTTGTGATCAGGCCGCAGCCGCCCAGCTGACCGCCTAAATCAGGCCGTCGGAATACCATTACTGAACATGACCGCACAAACCCCTTATTCAGCTCATTCCGACCGTAACCTCGCGCTCGAACTTGCTCGCGTAACTGAATTCGCGGCGATGGGAGCAGCTGCTTGGATCGGCCGGGGCGACAAGATCGCTGCCGACCAGGCGGCCGTAGATGCTCTTCACTACGTGCTTGGCAGTACTCCAATTTCAGGTGTTGTTGTATCGGGTGAAGGCACCAAGGATGAGGCTCCCAAGCTCCACCACGGCGAAGAGATCGGCGCTGGCGGCCCAGAGGTTGACATCGCGATCGACCCGCTTGAAGGAACACGCCTGACGGCAGAAGGCTTTCCGGGCGCAATTGCGGTGATTGCCGCTGCCAAGAAGGGCGCGATGCTCGCAGTTGGCGATTCGGTCCCTTACATGGAGAAGATGGCGACTGGCCCAGCCTACGCCGACCTGCTTGACCTTGATGATCCTGTCGGGACTGTCAAGCGAATCGCTGAGCGCAAAGGAAGCGGAACCAATCAGGTGGCGGTCGTAGTCCTTGACCGGCCGCGCCACGCTGAGACGATCGCTGCGATCCGAGCTGCAGGCGCGCGAGTAAAACTGATTCTTGATGGGGACATTCTTCCTGTCCTGCTTGCCGCCGACAGCGATTCGGCAGTTGACATGCTCTGGGGAGTTGGTGGCACGCCGGAAACGCTGATCGGCTCGGCCGCCTGCAGATGCAATGGGGCCCAGTTGCTCGCACGCTTCTGGCCACGTTCGAATGAGGAGCGTGCCACGGGGGCTGCTGAAGGGCTTGAGATGGATCGGATCTACACGGCCGAGGAGCTAGTCGGTGGCGACGATGTCTTCTTCTCCTGCACCGGAGTGACTAGTGGCGAAATCGTTAAGGGAGTTCAGTTCCAAGATGGTGAGGTGCGGACTGAATCGCTCACGATGCGAAGCCGCAGCGGCACGATCCGTCGGATTAGCGGTCGCCACGATCTGTCGAAGATCGATTCGCTGCGTAGCGCCGCAGCCAGCCAGGACTGAGGTTCAGCTTTTCGGTTCGGTAGTTCCTTGCTCCGCAAAGCGGCCGGTAACCGATTCGGCAAGCTTTCCCTTTGCCAAGTGTCTGAGGAACCCGTAGGTGACCAGAACATGGATCTTTGACTGAGTCCAGCTGTAGAGGTGGTTTGAGATGCGGGCCGCGATCGCCGGATAGAAGTTGCGTACCTCTACATCAACTCGCACCGCAGCATGCTGCTCCGATTGGCCGGGAAGCTTTGAGTCGATCCTCTGAACAGTGATTTTGAGCTGGCCCTCGTTTGGACGAGAAACAAGGATGCCACCGGCAATCCGCCAGGTAACGCTGCCGCCGTCAGCCGCTAACTGATAATCCGGAGTTGAGAATGTCAGCAGTCGAAACGGGCGAAAGAGAAGGACGACATCGCGACCGGTCGGCGTGTAGATCACTCGAATCAGTCCAATGGTGATGCGCGTCAGGTAACTCCAATAACTGCGAGCCAGCCGTTCAAGCGAACTGGCACTCCAAAGCATTTCGAGTTCAGACTCGGGCAAATCGACTGTCGCTGACTGGATTGACAGCACGGCGCCGCCGGCGTCCATGAGGGTTTCATCCTCAAGGTCGGTGACTGCTGCGTGGATTTTGCGGTTTCGTTTCATCGCTTTGATGCCAACAACTTACGCAGGAATGAGCCCACAGGCTCCCGAACTCCGTAGTTAGAGGTGTTAGATGGCAGAGACAATGACAATTAGCGAGGTGTGTGAGCGCACGAAGCTTGCACCCGGAACGATCAGAATGTGGGAACAGCGCCACGGTTGGCCGATCCCGCAGAGAACCGCAAGCGGCTACCGGAAGTACAGCGAAGCCGATGTCGTGATGATCAAGCACGTCGCCGCATATCGCGCACGGGGCATGAGCGTCGGCGCGGCGATTGAGCGGGTTAGAAACAGCAACTCGCCGCTCGAGCCATCGATCTACGCAGCCGTCGCTACGGCGCCCGGAGCGCCAGCTCCGCAAGTACTTCGCAAGAGCACGCTGCACGCACTATCGCGAGCAATGGAACATGAGGCGCTCGCCCAGAGTGGCGCCGCCGTGTGTTTCGGTGCATTCCAGCATGAGTCGTTCTATCGGCCGGTCGAAAGTCGCTATCGGCAGATAGCTCGTACTGCCGAGGCTACGGTTGTCTTTGCCGATTTCAAGAAGTTCACTGATTCAGGCGCTCATATTCCCATTGAGGTTCCGATTGCGCCTGAGGATGCTCTTGGTAACGAATGGGTTGTGATTGTCGACTCACCTGGATATTCGGCATGCCTGCTCGCGTGGGAGCAGCCGGCTGATGCCGCCCATGGAGGAAGGCACACGGCTGAGCGACGATTTGAGTCGCTTTGGACGGTTAACCCAGCTGTCGTTCGTCGCGCCGCGGAGGTAGCGGCAAAGCTTGCTGGCCGAAGCAATAGCGAGCTTGGCGAGCGACTTGACAACTTGCTTGCGACGCGGCCGATTGCAACCGATGATCAAACTGCTTCGCTGACTGCGCTCACAAACAGAATCGTCGCGTACGTCGAATCTGCCTAGCTTTGCTTTAGCCCTGAAGCGGTTCGACCGAGACGATTGCGCCTGCCTCGAGGTATCCCTCGCCGGCCGGTAGGAGCGCCAAACCCCAAGCGCCAAGCAGTGAGCTATTGCGGTGCGATCCTTGGGCGCCGGTTGGTGTTGCCAGGGCAGGCCCACTGGCGGATGGTTGGACGGTCACGCGAATCGCCTGCTCGCGTTGGCCGAGTGGGACGGCCTCCGAAAGTTGGCAAGGCCATGGCTCTACGAGCGGCGGCGCGCCTTGCAGGGCTAGCAGGGCCGGCCGAACAAATAGTTCGAAGGTGACGAATGCGGAAACAGGGTTGCCAGGCAGTCCAAAGACGAGTCTGTCGCCGCGCCTGCCAAACCAGGTTGGACCGCCTGGCTTCATCGCGACTCTCCAGAAGAGCTCCTCAACATCCAATTCGGCGAGTGCCGGGCGAACTAGGTCATGCTCACCGACTGAAACTCCGCCGCTAGCAACCACTACGTCCGCCTGCTCAAGGGCGGTACCAAGCGCAACGACAGTTGGATCCCAGTCATCTGTGGTTTGAGTTGTCGCAATCAACTCGCCGCCGGCACGGCTGACGAGCGATGCCAGGGCGGTGGCGTTCGAGTTGTAAATCTGGCCTTCGGAAAGCGGAACGCCAGGCGATACGAGCTCATCGCCGGTTATGACGATCGCTACCTTCGGTCTCGCCGCACAGGCAAGCTCCGAGCGACCGCATGAGGCGGCGAGTGCCAATGAAGCTGGGTTGAGTGATGTTCCAGCGGCTAGCGCTACTGAACCTGAGCGGATGTCTTCGCCAGCTTCGCGGACATGGTCACCGACCTTGACCTGCTGCTCCAAGCGGATTGTTCCATCGCCGAGCGAGACAGTTTCGATCGGTGCGATACCAACGCCGGGTGGGCTAAAGGCACCAGTCGAGATCTGAATCGCTTGGCCGGGAGCGGGAGCCGAGCCAATTGGTTTACCGGCACGCGACTCACCGACAACGAACAGCTCGGCGCCAGCCGCGTGCGGGAGGGCCGCAAAGCCGTCCATAGCGGCGGCTGCGAAGGGTGGTAGATCGTGTTCGACGATCAGCTGTTCGGCGAGAATCCGACGATCAGCATCAGCCAATCCCACATTCTCGGCCGCGGGAGGGCCGACGACGGCGGCTAGAATCGTCGAACGAGCCGCTGTAATAGTCCTGCTCACGGCATAATCATCGCGCACGTTCGCCTGCTTCGCTTGTGAGAGCCGTCGCGCGCCGATACGGTAGTACTACTTCTACTACTGTTCCCGCAGCCGGTGACCAGGTGAAGTCCCCCTTTACAAGCCAAACCGTGGAGATCAAAACGTATGTCGCAGGTTGAGTGGCAGGAACTTGAAGAAGTCAAGGGACTGATGGTCCGAGGCCAAAAGGTCGGCGTACTGACCTTTGGCGAAGTGCGAGGCGCGATTGCCGAACTCGATGTTGACGAGGCGGATGTCGAAGAGCTGCATGGCTACCTTGAGAAGCAGGAGATCGAGCTCGTTGACGACGATCCCTCGAGCGCCAACGCTGTAAATGCCGAAGCGGCAGCTCGCGGTGAGCGACGCCGTCGCGCAAAGAGCGAGCTGAACCTCAAGCCGGAAATGACGACCGACTCCCTTCAGCTGTTCCTGAAGGACATCGGCAAGGTACGGCTGTTGACAGCTGCTGAAGAGGTTGAGCTGGCGATGGGTATTGAGCGTGGAGACCTAGCCGCGAAAGAGAAGATGGTCGAGTCGAACCTTCGCCTGGTTGTCTCGATTGCCAAGAACTATCGAAACCAAGGACTGCCGTTCCTCGACCTCATTCAAGAAGGAACGCTTGGCCTCGTCCGTGCGGCCGAGAAGTTCGACTACCGCAAGGGCTTCAAGTTCTCGACCTATGCGACATGGTGGATTCGTCAGGCAATCGCTAGGGCGCTCGCTGACAAGGCGAGGACGATTCGCATCCCGGTGCATGTAGTTGAGAAGCTCAACAAGATTGGCCGCGCCGAGCGAAAGCTAGTTACAGAACTTGGTCGTGAGCCAACCCCGGAGGAGATCGCCGATGTAACTGGCATTGATCCTGAAGAGGTTGAGCAGATCAAGCGTTCTGCTCAGGCGCCGATTTCGCTTGAGAAGCCGGTTGGAGACGAGGAGGAGTCCGAGTTCGGTCAGTTCCTCGCCGACGATAAGGCTGAGTCGCCATACGAAAAGGCAGCTGAAACTCTTACCCGTGAAGCGCTGCGTGACGCGCTCGAGAACCTTTCTTACCGTGAGCGAAGGGTGCTGGAGCTGCGCTACGGACTTGGTGGCGAGCACCCACGCACACTCGATGATGTTGGCCGGACCTTCAATGTCACCCGTGAGCGGATCCGCCAGATCGAAAACCAGTCATTGAAGAAGCTCCAGAGTTTGGCTGACGCACAGAAGCTGCGCGAAGCTGCCTAAACCGGTTCGGTGACGCAAGTCGCCATTCAATCGGTTGATGGCAGGCAGGGATGCGACCGGCGTGCGCGAAAGACCAGCGCGTGCATGACTCGCAAGAAGCCGGCTCGTTAACCGGTGCATTCCAGTCCGTTGGGCTAGCGGCAATCTGCTTCGTCCTAGCGCTGGTGATTGATGGCCCGCATCCGGGTGATGCTGCTGCAGCAGCAGTTGTCGCAACGAGTGCCGTCGGTCCCGCCGGGTCTTCGTCCTTAAGCAGCGAACTTGTCTCGATCGCTCAAGCGATGCGAGCACTTGTATTTGGGCGTGTCGGGCAGGAGTCCGCGCAGTAACGGCGAAACGCCTGAGTTGTGGAGGATCGTTCACTGCGTGAAAGGCTCCGCCGTTTCTGCGAGGAAGCGGCGCTTCAGCTTGCGCTAGATGTCCGCAATGGCGTGAAGGTGCCATTCGAACTTGTTGATGAGGCGCGTAGCGGCGGCAACGCACAGCCGCTCTGGTGCTATAGAACGCTGACGGGGGATTTCATTCGCGAGCGGCTGGGTGTGCTTGGGATGTTGCCGACCTACCTTCCGGCCGCACAGGCGCTTGAGCGGGTTGGCGGGATTGAAGATTGGTTTGAAGCGCGAGGTGAACAGTCAGTTTTCAGCAGTGCCCGCGACCGTGGAGATGCAGCGCTAAGAGTTTTCCTCGCTGAAGTGATTGGCGAAAGTGCAACATTTGAATTTGACTCGCAGCGGTTTGATTCTGCTTGGACTTCACTTGAGGCGATTGTCTTCTCGAGCCTTTCGACGACGCTGATTGCAGCTCCGATTCATGGACTTGAACTTGGTAGCCCCGAGCTACGACTCGATGGCGATGTGCTGCTCGTATCGCAGGATTCAGTTGAGGCCGAAGTTCTGCCCGCTGAAATGTTCCGAAATGATCAACCGGTTGTTGTTGCGATGCTTGAGGTCACCGATGGCGGTGCGGCGGGAATTGCCACGGCTCGCACCCGCCTGCGGAAGCTTGTCTGCGCGCTGCGGCTGAGCGGCGTCACAAGCCCAGCTTTGGGTGGGGCGGCACGCATAAGGATCGAGGGTGGTCCATGGCAGGTTGCCGACATTGGCGGAGCAGGCGCAGCAGATGGCTTGATGGTGATCGCTCCCGGCGAGGAGGCGGACCTTAGGAGTTTCTGTGCGCTGGTTGAACGCCATTGGCCAAGTGGTGGTGAGCTCGCTTGGGCGCTTCGCCGCCACGAACTAGGCTGCGACAGGCTCCATCACCTTGATGCGCTCAGTGATCATCTACTCGCCCTGCGAGCGCTTCTTGAGCCTGAAGGGCCTGCCAGTGGTCAACTGACTGCGCGACTCGCTGCTCTCTGCGCAGTGCCTGAGCAGCGAGTTTCCCTGGCTGAAAGCACGGCGCGAGCTGTTGAACTCGAGCGTTTGGCGATGACCGGCCGCAGTGGCCGTGAGGCTAATGCTGAGGCGATTTGCGAAGAGGTAAGAACGAATCTCAGAGCGCTGCTTCGCGATGTGATCTGCGGTCATCTCGACAAGGATCTCTGCGGAATCGCAGACGCAATAATCGCCCAGTCTGCCGGAATTGCTGACAATGGCCGTGGCTTCGGCGACCCCGAGCCACTTGCCGCCTAGTCTGAACCGGCAAATAACTCAGTTTCAATGCGAGCTAAGCCCTTGAGGTCGTGAACCTCGCCGCTCAGTAGAGGGACGATGACCAATTCGGCATTTGGCAGGCCGGCGGTAAGCGTTTCTAAGCCGCTGGCATCGTGGTCAGCGGCTTCGCGCGCCGACTTGATCGCCGCTGAAAGTTTTGCGCTGAGCTCCTCGCCAAGAGCCTTGACGGCAGGCTTAGTGCGGGCCGAGCGCGGCGCAGCACCCGGATCAATATTGACCCGGTTAGCGATTACGACGCCGGCTGTCATCTGGCGCTTAGCGAGCTCACGACCAAGGTGTAAAGCTTCGGAAACCGGCGCCGCTTCCGGTGAGCTAACTATCAAGTAGGCGGTCTGTTGATCGGCAAGGAGTTCAGCAACGGCGTGGGCTCGTTCGCTAAATCCGTCAACCATTCCGCCAACTGCGCTGAAGAAGCTCGCTAGATCGCCGAAAAGGTCGAACCCTGTCACCCGCTTTAGGACGCCCATCAGCAGTCCGGTTCCACCGCCGGCAAGCCTCAGACCAAAGCCGGCAGGCCTCATCAGGATCTGGAGGGCGCGACCATCGAAGAAGTTCGAGATTCGCGCTGGCGCATCAAGAAAATCAATTGCATTGCGTGACGGCGGCGTATCAAGGATCACGAGGTCAAACCCACCGTCACGGTCAAGCTCGTAGAGCTTCGCGACCGCAGTGAACTCCTGGGAACCGGCGACTGCTCCTGACATCTCACGGTAGATGCGGTTGCTGAGCACATCATCACGGCTCTGTTCATCCGGCGAAAGTTGAGTGATCAGGTCGTCAAAGGTTTGTCGACTGTCAAGCGTCATCGCCCAAAGCTGCCCACTGCCTGCGGCATCAATGCCAACGCGCGCAAGTCGGCGGCTACTGACCCGTGCCGGCTCGTTCCCCAGCGAGTCAGTACCGAGCGCGGCGGCGAGTCGCTTAGCCGGATCAATTGTGACGACAGCGACTTTGGAGCCACGCCGTGCCATCCCAAGCCCCAGAGCTGCTGCCGTAGTTGTCTTGCCAACACCGCCTGGTCCCGTTACAACGCAAATCCTTCTCGAAGAGAGGATCGCCCCGAGGTCAGTTACTCCTCTGGTACGGCGTTTCTCCGGGGTTGATCCTCGTTTAGTCATCGCCTAACCAGAGTATTGGCAGCGGCCGAAGCAGTGGAACTTCAGCTCTCTGGGAAGGAATCGGGCGATTGTGCGCGAAGAACGCCGCGCAATGGTCGAAGACAGCAGTCAAACCCAAACGGGGGAGCAGGGCATGGAGTCTTATTCAAGTCGCATGAGCGGGATCGCATCGCCTAACGGCACTGCAACCTCACCGTATGCACCAGCACCACCAGCTCCAGAGCCGAGCGGGCCGACTGTGATCGCGCTTGCCAATCAGAAGGGTGGCGTCGCCAAGACCACTACAACCTTGAACCTCGCTGTTGCCTTTGCAGAAGAGGGCTATCGCGCGCTTTGCATCGATATGGACCCTCAGGGCAACCTGACGATGTCACAGGGAATGGATCCCGATCAGATCGAGCTTTCGATGTACAACGTCCTTATTGGCCAGGCAACGATGCGTGAAGTGATTCACCGCCGTGAGATCGATGTTGCCGTGTCTGCGATTGACCTTGCTGGTGCGGAGCTCGCAATGGCGTCAATGATTGGTCGCGAGCGGGCACTCCAGAAAGCGCTTGTAGCGATCAAGGACGATTACGACGTCGTGTTTATTGACACGCCGCCCAGCCTTGGACTGCTTACGATCAACGCGCTGACCGCATCAGATCGGGTGATCGTCCCCGTCCAATGCGAGTATCTGTCGATGAGGGGCCTTCTCCAGCTTCAGAACACGCTCGCAATGATCCAAGAACATCTCAACCCGGACATCCAGATTCAGGGAATCCTGCCGACAATGCTCGATACCCGCACCCTGCATGCGCAGGAAGCGATTGAGCTGCTCGAGGAGAACTTTGAGGGTCAGGTCTTCAAGTCGCGAATCAATCGAACTGTGCGCTTCGCCGAAGCGCCGGTGCAGGGTATGTCGGTTCTCAAGTACGAACCGGAGGGTTCAGCAGCCAAGTCTTACCGCGATCTCGCCCAGGAGGTGATGGCCGGTGTCAAGTAACAAGAAGCGCGCCAGCATGCGTGAGGGACCGCTTGCGGCGCTGTTCCGTAAGACCGACGAGGCTGAAGGAACTCCCCAAGCTGAAGATGAGCGTGTTTCAGAGACGCGAGCAGCCCAGCCGTCAGCCGCTGAGCCCGCTCAGGAACGACTCGCTGAATCATTTACATCTGAGCGCCAGGCTGAACGCAGGCCGCTCCAGAGCAACCCATCGGAACCAACATCTTCTGAACAGAACAACGGTGAGCCACTGATTCTCGTTGTAGGTGTAGGTGGCGCTGGCGTAAATGCGATTAATCGCATGGTTGAAGCTGGTGTCGGTGGCGTTGAGTTCATTGCCGTCAACACCGATGTGCAGTCCTTGCAGCAGTCAGCCGCTGACCACACTCTCCACATTGGTGAAGAGGTAACACGCGGTCTCGGTTCAGGATCCGACCCCGAAGTTGGTCGTCGAGCAGCGATGGACGATCACGATGAGATTAAGGCGGCGCTTCGCGGTGCCGACATGGTCTTCGTTGCTGTTGGTGCAGGCGGCGGAACCGGTACCGGTGCAGCTCCCGTCGTTGCACGAATCGCACGCGACGCCGGCGCGCTTGTAGTCGGGATTGTGACTCGACCATTCAACTTTGAGGGCACACGTCGTGGCAAGGCCGCTGACGCAGGTATCGAGTCGCTCGGCAACGAGGTAGACACGCTTATCACCGTCCCCAACAACAAGCTGCTGGATGTACTTGAGCATGGGACTTCAATGGTTGAAGCATTCCGGGTCGCTGACGATGTTCTTCGTCAGGGTGTTCAGGGAATCAGCGATCTTGTAACGCTGCCTGGCTTGATCAACCTCGACTTTGCTGATGTCCGAACGATCATGACCGATGCTGGTACGGCGCTGCTCGGAATCGGCATGGGAACCGGCGAGCGCCGTGCACTCGATGCTGCTGAGGGAGCAATCAGTTCACCTCTGCTTGAGACGAGCGTTGAAGGTGCACGCTCAATCCTGCTCTCCGTCACCGGTGGCCCAGATATCGCTCTCTGGGAGGTCAATGAGGCTGCAAAGGCAGTCTCTGATGTTGCTCATCCCGACGCGAACATAATCTTCGGCGCGATGGTTGATGACACGCTCGGCGACCAGGTCTGGGTCACGGTTGTGGCAACCGGATACGCGAACGAGCGCGCAGCCCGCAAGGCGCGAAGGGATGTCGCAGCAGCACTCGGCGAACCGTCAGGTGAGCCGCGAGTTGAGCGTCGGCGTAGCTCATCGCGAAGCGGTGGCGACGACATCGAAGTGCCCGAGTTCCTCTCGGGGCGCTAGGAGTCGGGGAAACCGCGGCGCAATGGCGCGCGGAGTTGTAGCGGCTGGTCATCCCGTCTCGGCTCAGGCTGGAGCTGATGCCCTTGATGCAGGTGGGAATGCTGTTGATGCGGCGATCGCCGCTGTGCTGGCGTCGTTCGCTGCTGAGCCACTGCTAACTGGCTTTGGCGCCGGTGGACTGATGTTGGTTGTGCCACCGGGCGGTGAGGCCGTTTGCCTCGATTTTTTCGTTGAGTCACCGGGACGCGGCGCTGATCATGATGCGCGCGCCGAACTTATGCCCTGGGAGGTTGACTTCGGTGACGCGGCGCAAGTCTTCAATGCGGGTCCTGCAAGCGCCTGCACCTATGGGACAGCTGCCGGACTCGCGCATGCATCAAAGCGGTTCGGACGCCTGCCTCTGAGTGAGCTTGCCGGTCCAGCCGCTTTGCTCGCAAGGGATGGTGTTGCGCTCAATGCTGAACAGGCGTACGTCGTAGGCATTCTTGAAGGAATAGTTACATCAACCGCAGAGTCGACAGCGATCTTTTCTCCGGCTGGTGAGTTGCTGACCGAAGGTCAAGCGCTCCGCCAGCCAGAGCTTGCCGATGCGCTCGAGCTCTTTGGTCAAGAGGGCGCTGCGCCTTTCCACACCGGTGAGATTGCTGCGGCTGTAGCCGACTGGCTTGCCGAGCGGGGTGGGCTTGTGACCCGTGAAGACCTAGCTTCCTACGAGGTAGTTGAGCGCAAGCCTGTCGAAGTCGCTTACCGCGGTAAGCGGTTCCTAGCAACCCCACCGCCATCGGCAGGTGGCACGCTGATTGCCCTGACGCTAGCGCGTCTCGATCAGCAGTCGGCACCGCCGTCGGCCGTGGCGCTTGTAGAGGCGATGCAGGAAGCACAGCAGGCGCGTGATGGCGAGTTCCTTGAAGGGCTTACCCGTGAGGGGTTCGCTGAGCAGTTCCTGTCCTCACGCCTCGGATCGACTACGCATGTCTCAACGCTTGATGCTGAAGGGCTCGCCTGTTCGGTGACCTGCTCAAATGGCTCAAGCTCTGGTGTTGTGGTCCCCGGCACCGGTGTGCACCTCAACAACATGCTTGGCGAGCAGGATCTCAACCCAGAGGGCTTCCACAAGCATCCTCCGGGCAGGCGACTGCCGAGCATGATGACTCCGGCAGCCGTGACCGAAAATGGGCGCGCATCGCTTGTAATCGGAAGTGCCGGGTCGAACAGAATCCGGTCAGCGATTGTCCAGACCGTTGCCGGTGTCGTTGACCACGGCATGACGGTCTCTGAGGCAATCGCAGCACCACGCTTACACCCTGAGGATGGCGTGGTCTACTGCGAGCCTGGAATCGATGTTGAGGCTTTGGAAAGCGAGGGATTTGCAGTAGCCCCATTCCGCTCGCCGAATTTATTCTTTGGTGGAGTGCAGGCTGTAAGCGCAGCATCTGATGGAAGCCTTGATGGTGGCGGTGATCCGCGACGGGGCGGGGCGGTGGCATGGGCAACGTAAAAGGTCTAAGGGGCTTGCTGCCTGCGTTGGTTGCACTCTGCCTGTTGAGTGTTGGATGCGGTACCCAGCAGTCCGCCGACCTGTTCACGGTTAAACGCAGCGGCAAGATACCCGGAGCAAATTTGACGCTGCTCGTTAATGATTCGGGGACGGTTGTCTGTAACGGGCGCATGCCACAGCCGTTAGCTAGTGAACTGCTGCTCGATGCCCGCGACATTGCCCGTCAGCTGGCAGCAGACAGCAGCAAGCCGATTACCGGCGACCCTCCGCTCAACTGGATCTACAGGTTTCAGGTGCAGCTAGGAGCCGGCAAGCTTGACTGGATTGATGGAAGCCTCGGACTTCCCGAGTCCTATCTGAGGCTTTCCCAATTCACGCGGAAGGTCGCCAAGGGACCCTGCCACTTAGTTCGTTAGCGGTTGACGCGTCAGTCGCCGAAACGAACCTTGCCATTACTGCGCGCAAGTGCCTCGGTTCGCCCAACCTGGTTGACGCGTTCAAGCGCCGCAAGAAAGATCTTTTCGAGCAGGGATAGGCGTGCGGATTCCTCACGCAGTTCAAGCAGCGTCTGCTTCGCCTCTGAACCAAACTCAACTGTGGCTGCCATTTCGTAGGAGGTCATTGCGTTCAGTTCCAGATCTTCGATCTCTCGTTCGGTTGCCTCAAAGAGCAGTTCGGCATAAATCTCACGTGTCCGGCAGTCTTCCTCAGCCGCAACGGGTTCGTCGTCGGCAAGGAAGACAACTTCGCCGGTTGGATACGGATAGCCGCTGCCTTGGGCGATCAATCCAAACGGTCGAGTGCCACGGCAGAGGATGTCGATCCGGCCGTCGGGCATCCTGTCAAGCACTGTCTCGACGACCACTGCGCAGCCGACATCATGAGTGCCATCCTCCGCTGCCCAAATAATTCCGAACTCAACATCGTTCTCTAGGCAGAACCCGATCATCTCCTTGTAGCGATCCTCGAAGATGTGAAGCGGTATCGCCTCATGCGGAAGCGCCACAAGACCGAGCGGGAAGAGTGGGAAGTGTTCGTCATCTGCCATGCCGCGAGTCTACGACCGAATTGGTCCGAATCGCGCCGGATCTGATCCGACAGGCGCAATTGCCCGTAGATTAGGCAACTGTGAGCACTTCGATTCTTTGGCTTCGGCGCGACCTTCGCGTTCACGATCACCCTGGATTGGTCGCCGCCCTTACCGACAGTGATCTCGTTCTGCCGGTTTTTGTGCTCGATAGTGCCGTCTATCAAGGTCGCTGGGCCTCAGCTGATCGAACGCATTCGCTGCTGACAGCACTTAGCGAGTTGCGGAGCGAGTTCGAAGCGATCGGTGGCAGACTCGTCCTGCGGCAGGGTGACCCTGAGCGGGTGCTCGTTCAGCTTGCTGAACAGGTTGGTGCCTCAACTGTTCATGCAACAAGCGATGCGGCACCGTTCGCGCTCGAGCGCGATGTTCGTGTCGGGGAGGCGCTCGAGAACGCGGGAGTCAGCTTTGAGCGCCACCCGGGCACCTACTGCGCTGATATCTCAAAGATTCTCACCCAGCAAGAGAAGCCGTACGCAGTTTTCTCACCGTTCTGGAGGAATTGGGCAGAGCAGCCGAGGCGAACCGTCCTGCCTGCTCCCAAAGCAATGCATTCACCGGAGATCGAAGACGGTGCAATACCAAGTGTCGAAGAGCTTGGCTTGACCCGCCTGCTGACTGATCCACTCGCCGCCGGAGAGCGGGCCGCGAGGTCTCAGACGAAAGCGTGGCTTTCGGGTGGAGTGGATAGCTACGTCGAAGACCGTAACCAGCTAGCCAAGCCCAGCTCAATGCTCTCGCACCACCTGCACCTCGGCAGCCTTTCAGCATTGGAACTCGAAGCGCGGGCAGCGACAGTGCCCGGGCCGGGGTCGGCAGCATTTCGCCGGCAGCTCGCCTGGCGCGACTTTTACGCCCACGTGATGCTTTTCAGTCCGCGCAATGTCAGGGAGCCGTTCCAGAAGCGCTTTGCCAATCTTGAATGGCTTGAGGATCAGGCCGGGTGGCAGGCATGGTGCGAGGGGCAGACCGGCTTTCCGCTCGTTGATGCCGGCATGCGAGAGCTGGCATCAACCGGCTTTATGCACAACCGAGTTCGGATGGTTGTCGCGTCCTTCCTTACCAAGGACCTGCACATTGACTACCGGCAGGGTGAGCAGTGGTTCATGCGCCTGTTACTCGACGGCGACACAACCCAGAACAACGGCAACTGGCAGTGGGTCGCATCGCTGGGAGTTGATCCCCAGCCCTACTTCAAGCGGATTTTCAACCCTGTCCTGCAACAGAAGAAGTTCGATTCGGATGGGGCTTATGTTCGCCACTGGGTACCGGAGCTTTCGGCGGTGCCGGATCGGTGCCTCCCTGAACCGTGGCTAATGTCAGTTGAGGAGCAGCAGGCGTCGGGCTGTCTGATTGGGAGTGACTATCCAGCCCCAATCCTTGATCACAAGGCCGAGCGGCTGAGAGCAGTTGAGCGTTATCGCTCAGTCGCAGACGCTGACAGTTGATCTGCCAACGGGCAGAATCAGTCGCGATTCGAATGCTTGTTCACGGCCAAAAGCGACACTAGATCTCAATAACCGGCAGGATTAGAACCAATGCGAACCCTTCGATGGTCGGAACTCAATGAATCTCAGCGCCTAGCGATTATTCAACGCCGTGATACTGCGCGCGCAATGTTTGATCCCGCATTGCGCTCGGAGATTGAGCGGCTCGTAGACGATGTCGAGCAGCGCGGTGATGCTGCCCTCCAGGAGGCGACAGAACGCTTCGACGGGATAGACCTTGATTCTGCTGGTACACGTCTGGACAGCGATGCGATCTCTGCTGGCGCGTCACAGACCGCACCCGCATTGCGTGAGGCGATCGCAGTCGCAATTGAGCGGTCAGAGGCTTTCAACCGTGCCTTGCTCCCTGAACGCTCATGGCGGAGCGAGCTCCAGCCAGGTCTAAGCGTTGGAGAGGTTGTTTCGCCGATTGAGTCGGCCGGGCTGTTCGTGCCATCGGGTAAGGGTTCATTCCCTTCAGTTTTAGTTCAGATAGGCACACCGGCTGTCGTTGCGAATGTTGGGCGCCTAGTCGTGATCGTGCCACCGGATCAGCGCACGGGGCGGCCTGATGCCGCGGTGCTGGAGGTTGCGCGTCAACTTGGCATTGGCGAATTGATCTGTGGCAATGGACCGGCGGCAGTTGCCGCTGTCGCACTTGGGACTGAGTCGATTCGGCCGGTTGTAAAGATTGTCGGGCCAGGCAGCCCGCCGGTTTCCGCTGCGATGCTGGAATGCCAGCGGAGAGGCTGCGTAACTCAGATGGTCCTTGGCCCAACTGAGAGCGTAATTATCGCCGACGCGAACGCAGACCTAGACCTGCTCGCAGCCGACCTGCTTAATGAGGCTGAGCATGGTCCGGACTCATCTGCGTTCCTGATCACCGCTGACCAGTCGATTGTTGAACCGCTAGGTGAGCGGGTGCAGGCAAGGCTTGAGCAACTTCCGGAACAGCGTGCTGAATGGGCGAGGATTGCAATTACCGACAACGGTGGCGTGATCCTTGTCGCGAACGAAGCGGAGGCCTGCGAACTCGTCAATACACTTGCGCCGGAGCACTTGCAGCTGGCTGTAGCCGACCCTGAAGCGATGCTCACATCGATCGTCAACGCCGGTGAGGTGCTGCTTGGTCAGGGGGCTTCGTTTGCGCTTGCTAACTACACGGTTGGTGTTCCCGCATCGCTTCCAACTGGCCGGTTCGCGCGGGTGTCGTCTGGTATTACGGCCGAGACCTTCCTGAAACGAACCTCAGTTGCAGCTGTTTCGAATCAGGCAGCTGAGGCCCTTTCAACGGCGGCGCTTGAGTTGGCGGCGCACGAGGACTTTCCCGCGCATGCTGCAGCTTTGCGCGCTCGGCGAAGCGAGTAGTTGGGCTACTTCCAGCTGATTAGCTTCAGCGAAGCTGCGCTGCCGTAGACATTGCGTCGAACGAAAGCGAAGAGGCACGTCCCGTCCGGACCCGATGTCAGCACTGGAAAGTGAACAAGGTCTGGATTTTCTGAATTCGGAGCTACAAGTCTAACTGTCGAGCCCTTGTGGCCAGAAGCATCAACCCTTAGTGACTGGAGGTAGACAGCCTGAGGGAACCCGCCCGCCTTAACTACCGACCATGCGAAGGTTGCGAGACCATTTGGAGCTACTGCGACCGTAGGTCCGAAGCCTGAGACAAGCCTTTCTCCAACTGGTCCGAGGTCAAGGATTGAGCTCTTCGCATAGTTCGCGCTGATCCTCGCCATCCGCACCCGTGTCATGCCGCCCGTGTCGTAGCCCCACGCGATTGTGCTGGTTCCGTTTGCTGCGACACCAATCGCAGGCTGGTATGGGGAATCGGCTGAAGTGATGTCAACTGTTCGCCCACGGTTGCCGGCTGCGTCAACGCGCGTCATCCGCAGCAGCATCGAATACGTCTTGCTGACAGGGTCGTAAACCGACTCAGACCAAGCAATGGTGCTGCGTCCGTTCGCACCCATTGCAATCGCCTGGTCGTCGTTGCTGGAGTTAGCAGGGTCACCAAGCTCAACTGCGTCCTTCGTAAGGCCTCCTGCCGTGATCTGCACCAACTCGGTAACGGGCTCGCCATTTCCATTCCGCCAGACAACATCAGCTGAGCCATCAGGGCGGCCAGCCATCACAACATCATGGTAAGCGCCATGGTCGGATGTGACGGTAATTAGGTTCCCGACCGTGCCGGTTGAACCAATCCGCTTGGCCTCAACCCACGACACGATTGAATCGTCGCTTGTCCAGAGCAGGGTCGCGGCGCTGCTGGCTGCTGATGCAATGCGGAGATCGTGGGCCCGTTTACCGGCCGTAGAAACGGTGATTACCGGACCAAGGCGCCCAGCTGCCGTGATCCTTCTTGCCATCAGCGAAACCTTGTTTCCGGTTCGGTCACGAAGGCCCCATGCGATCGTCGTCACGCCTGATGGTGTGGTCGCCGAGACAACCTCTGAAATAAACCGGCCAGTTGCGCTGTAGACGCGCAGCGGGGTTACAACAGTCTGGGACCTCTTGACCTTACGCCGTTTGCGTCCAGACCCGATCGTGACGATTCTTGTTCGAACCGTGATCCGGGTCGCCATCACGTCGTTGCCAGTCGGTGATGCGTAAGGGCCCTGGGTCTGTTTCCAAACGACGGTCTTTGCACCGCTTGAAGCCATTCCAACCGATTGGCTGTCGGCTGACTTAGCCGAAGCGTTGAGGGTGAGTGGAGCCGATGGGCTGGCTGCCAGAGCAAAGCTGGGTGCGACTGCGCAGATTGCAAGCGTTGCAGCAGCTGCCGTCACGCGGCTTGCGGTTGAGGACTTGCGATTCATTGGAGTAAGTCTGACATACGGCAGCCGTTAAAGCTGCAGTTCAATCTTCCTTGCCGGGAGCGCGCCAGCCTCCGAGCTAACGAGTTTGAGAGTCAAACAGCTAGAGAATCAGGGTTTGCGAGCAGCAATCATCAGGTTGTAGAAGATCGCAGGAGGCAGGCGCCCTTCAAGCAGGCTGCGGTCAACACGCTGCAGAGCGAGGTAGCCGCGGTATGCATACTTGCGCCAGGCCATGGGTACATCGTCGGGGTTGGCTGTTGCCTCGAGCACGCGGTTCGTCCAGCCAAACCAGTTGGCCAGCAACTCTTCGCCAACAACATTGATGTCGGCAAATCCTGCAGATGAAGCAGCGACCCTCAGCGCCGATGGATCGAAGGCGTGAATATCCACGTACTGCTCAAGCGAATGGTCCTGTTCGCAACCTGAGCCGTCCTCGTGGGCGGCTGGTGCAGGCCCAGCTCGCATCGCTGCCCGCCAGGCAGGAGCAATTGTCTTAGCTGCTCCCTTTGGAAGGCGAGCAATTTGATCGCCAAGCCGCGACGGTTCACCTGCGAACACGACGATGCCGCCCGGAGTTAACACTCGATTGAACTCGGCGAAAGCCGCTTCGAGATCAGGCAGGTGATGAAGGACTGCGTGACCAATCACCGTGTCAACTGATCCGTCAGCGAGTGGTAGAGATGCAGCGTCGCAGGCGTGGGTCTCGACCTTTAAGCCCAATCGTTTGGCGTTCCCCTTCAGTGACTTCAGCATTCCCGGCGAAATGTCTGTGCATACAGCGGAGTCGCATGCACCTCCAAGCAGCAGATTTAGCGAGAAGTATCCGGTGCCGGAGCCGATCTCGACGATGCGGCCGAGGGGTGGCAGCGGCCTGCCAAGCATCTTTTCCAGCTTGCCTGTGACTTGAGATAAGCCGTCAGGGCCGAAGTCAATTCCCCACTTTGAATCGTAGGATTGAGCCGCTACATCGTGGTAGCGCTCATTAACTTCGCGGATCTCATCATCGGTCTGAGGGGCGCTCATCGCTCGGGAACTCTACTCTCACAGACAGTGTCTGAGTATCTCCAAGAGAATCAACCGCCGGGAGTCCCGCCGCTTGCACTTACCGGCGAGCGGACCCTGCCCGATGTCCCCGAGGAGAACTACTGGTACCGCCGTCATCTAGCCGTCTACGAGTGGATAGGTGCGCGCGTTGCTGGAGTAGATGTTGTTGACCTCGCCTGCGGTGAGGGGTATGGCACCGAGGTCCTAGCCCGCACTGCAAAGTCGGTAATTGGTGTCGAGGCGAACCCGGAGACCTTTGAGCATGCCCGGCTCCGTTACACGCAGCCGAACATCACATTTGAGCGCACGCTGGTAGAGACTTTTGATGGTGAGGTTGACGCTGCTGTATTTCTTCAAACGATTGAGCATGTTGAGGATCCCGACTCAATCCTTGACCAAATCCGTTCGAACCTGCGACCTAGCGGCGTTGCCTACGTATCGACGCCGAATGTCCTGACGCTGGCGCCGGAGGGGAAGGAGCGGTCAGACAATCCGTTCCACCTGCGCGAGTACAAACCTGGTGAATACGCGGAGCTTTGCCGCAGACACTTCCCCCAGGTTGAGGTCTTGGGGCTTTTCCACTCCCGCATGTTGCGTGCGCATGAGGTTGCTCTGCGGCTCGGCTGGGATCATGTACATCCTCGCCTTCGAATTACTGGGCCCTTCTACGAGCGATTCGTACCGGCAATCCAGTCAAGTGACTTCACGCTGCGGCGTCGTGATTTGGATACCTCGTTGGACCTTCTCGCCGTCTGCCGGACATGAGCCCTAGCCGTCGCCGCGACGGTTCGCTGGCGATTGTCCTGCATACGCATATGCCGTTCGTGCTTGGACACGGCAGCTGGCCGTTCGGTGAGGAGTGGCTCTGGGAAGCGGTGGCAACCTCCTATCTGCCGATTCTTGACCTGCTTGATGGTGGCGCGCCACTGACGCTGTCAATTACACCAGTCTTGGCCGATCAGCTCGAAGCTCCGCAGACTCGAGAGCTATGCAGGGTGTTTCTCGAGGAGCTTCGTCCCGAAACGCATCGGCTTGATGCTGCTGAGCTCGCCGCTGACGGACGGGTAGCCGAGGCCGCTCAGATCGATCTCTCTGCAGCGCGCTATGCGTCGGCCGCCGAGCGGTGGCGAGAGATTGACGGTGATCTAGTCGGTGCGCTTGCTCAGCACGCAAGCTGGACTTCGGCGGCTACCCATCAGCTCTTGCCGTTAGCCGCAGTTGATGCTTCCGTTCGACTGCAGGTCCAGACTGGCATTGCCTCGCAGCGGCGACGATTTGGGAACTGGGGAGGTGGCTTCTGGCTGCCTGAGTGCGCTCATTCTCCATGGCTCGACCGGGTGTTGGTCGAGTCCGGTGTTCGGTCAACGGTTGTTGACTGGACAGACGTTCTTGGCCTTGGCACGCCTGAGAACTTAACTCCGCACCGTTCTCCTGAGGGACTTGTCTTTGCGCCACTTGACCGCCAGCTGGTTGACCTCGTCTGGGCCGGCGATGGCTATCCGTCGGACCCGGGCTATCGAAACCACCATGGTCTTACAACTCATCATCACCGGGCATGGGCGAATGACGGCGAGCCTTATGACGAGCAGCGGGCCAGCGAGATCGTCAAACGTGATGCAGCAGCATTTGTATCTGCAGTTATCGAACGGCTGAATGAGGTGAAAGGCTCAGTGTCCGATCCACTTGCAGTTTTTGCAGTTGACACAGAACTGTTCGGTCATTGGTGGCACGAGGGTGTTGATTGGTTGGCAGCGGTCGTCGCTGAAGCATCGGAGCGGGGGCTAGTTATTGAGCAACTTGATCAGGCGCTGGCAGGTCGCAAGCGGACTGCCTCACCAAGCCCACTTCCAGCGGCTACTAGCTGGGGTCGCTCAAGAACGCTTGAAACTTGGTCATCACCGAAGGTCGCTGAGTACCCGGTGAGGATTCGCGCCGCCGAGCTCTTCCTGCGCCATTCCGGTGCCGGGCCTGAGGCGCTGCGTTCACTGTTGGCATTGCAGGCCTCCGACTGGGCTTTCCTAGCCGACGCTGAGAGCTGCGGGGAATATCCAAACGAGCGGGCCAATGCGCACTTGGCGGGATGCCTCGGCCAGCTAGAATCGGCTGGAGCTGACCTGCTGTCCACGTTGGCCCCCGACCTTCAGGAAGCGGCGCTGTTTAGCCCATGACAAAACCACGCGTACTGATCCTCTCCTGGGAGTACCCACCGATCGTTGAGGGTGGGCTTGCCCGCCATGTGCGAAAGCTGGCTGAGCAGCTGGTTGCGACTGGCAGCGCCGAGGTCCATGTGCTGACGCGTGGTGATGACGTCTCGCCTGCGGAAGAGGAGCTCGACGGCGTATTCGTGCATCGAGTTCGCGAGCCGCGGCGGCCGACTGAGCTCGGTGAGTTCATCGCATGGGTTGAACACATGAACGCTGACCTACTGGCCGCCGGCGTTGAACTCGGCGATCGCTGGCACTTCGATCTTGTCCACGGTCACGACTGGCTGGTTGCAGTCGCTGGTGATCACCTCGCCAACCGCTTCCGCTGCCCACTTGTTGTGACGGTTCATGCGACTGAATACGGCCGCCACCAAGGCTGGGTCAAGGAACACCCGCAGTCTCACATACATGGTGTTGAAAACTGGATGACGAATCGCGCCGACCGTGTGATCGCTTGCTCGGCCTACATGCGCGACCACATCAGCGACATCTACTCGCTTGACGAGGGCCATGTTGAAGTGATCCCGAACGGGATTGACCCGATCGACCTTGTCCCTGCCGATGATCTCGAGACGCTGCGTGCTGAATTTGCCGCGCCTGACGAGCGTCTGATCCTGCTCGTCGGCAGGCTCGTCTACGAAAAGGGTTTCCACCTCGCACTGGAGGCCTTGCCAGGGATCATCGAAACGCTCGGCAACGTCCGCTTCCTGATTGCCGGATCAGGAACCGCAGAGGATGACTTGAAGGCGCAGGCAACTGAACTTGGCTTGGACGACCACGGGACATTCCTCGGTTGGATCGGCGACGACAAACTCCATTCGCTCTATCGGATCGCTGATCTGACAGTTGTCCCAAGTCTCTATGAACCATTCGGTCTAGTTGCGCTTGAGGCGATGGCCTCGGGTTGCCCGACAATCGTCGCTGACACTGGAGGTCTGCGTGAGGTTGTGCCTGAGGGGGAGAGAGTCGGGCTGCGCTTTAACGGTGGTGATGCAGAGCACTTGGCGATCATGATCGAGCGTCTACTTAGCGACGACGTACTGCGTGACCGGCTCGTAGCTGAGGCCTCCGAGCACGTGCTCTCATTCGATTGGGCTGACGTTGCGCGGTCAACCGCGCAGCTCTATTCAGATGTTCTTGGCTCTGAAGCCAAGACAAGCGCCTAACCGTCGCCTAGAGCGGGTGGGTGCGCGTTGCCGAAGTGTCGGCGACTAGGCCTGTGCGCCAGTGAGTAAAGACAGCTGCGACCTCATCCTCGGACTCCTCTCGCATCATCACGCGCAGCTCGTCGCCGGCTTCAACGACGGTTGATCCCCGTGGCGGCAGCGCTGAGCCATCACGAACGATCAGGTTGACGAGCGTTTCGCGTGGCAGTCCAAGGTCGCGGATGCGCTCGCCGACAATTGCATCACCCTGCTTGACGCTGAACTGCAGAACCCTTGCGCCCATCCGTTCAAGCGCCGCCGTTGACCGCAGCGATGCAACCGGAGGCGGTTCATCCTTTGTCAGGCCAAGCCGCTTGGCGAGCGGTTTAACTGTGGCGCCCTGCAGCAGGGTCGAAACAACGACTGCAAAGAAGACAATGTCAAAGACGTTCTGCGCGTCTGGCACATGTCCAACGACAACAAAGGTTGCCAGCACGACTGGCACGGCACCCCGTAATCCGGCCCAGCCGATCAGCACCACTTCTCGCCAGGGCAGCCGGAATGGCAGACAGGCGATCGCAGTTGCGACTGGCCGAGCAACCAGCGCGAGCACGAGGGCAATCGCTGTGCCCTCAAGCGCGACGCTGTCGAAATGGCTTGGGAAGACCAGCAAGCCAAGCGTCATGAATAGGGCGACCTGTGCCAACCAAGCGAGACCGTCATGGAACGCCTCAACGGTTCGTCGTGCAGGGATCGGCTTGCCTCCGATGATTAGGCCGGTCAGATATATGGCTAGGAAGCCTGATCCTCCGAGCGCATCGGCGGCGCCAAAGCTGATCGCCGCGAAGGCGATTGTCGCGACTGGATAGAGGCCGGAGGAGTCGAGGTGGAGGCGTTTGAGAATTGCGACGGCGGCGAGCCCAATCAGTACGCCGAAGGCGATTCCAAAGCCAATCTCGTTGAAGACTGTCAACGCGATATCGCCCGCCGAGTTGTGTGCGTTGGTGATCGCCTCAATTAGCAAGATGACGAGCAGGACTGCGATTGGATCGTTGAATCCCGATTCGCCTTCCAAGGCTCGTTCAACGCTGTGTTTGAGACGCGATCCGCGCAGCAGTGCAAAGACTGCAGCACCATCGGTCGGCGAGAGCACGGCGCCAAGCAGTAGCCCTTCAAGGGTGGAGATACCCAGCAGTGGGGCAGCTACAAAGCCGGTAATTGCCGCCGACACAATCGTGCCAATGACCGCGAGGCTGACGGATATTCCGACGACCGGCCGGATCTCTGGCCAGCCGGCTCGCAGGCCACCGTCAAACAGAATCAGCGCCAGCGCGAAGATTCCGAAGGTCTTGGCAAGCCCATAATCGGAGAAGTTGACCCAGCCGATCGCGTCGGAGCCGATCACCATTCCGATAGCGAGGAACAGCAGCAATGCGGGAACGCTGAGTCGGTTGGCGAGCCGTGATGCGACCACCGCACTGGCCAGCAGAATGCCGGCGACCAATGCCTTTTCGCCGGGAGACATTTAGCGCCAGCGCATCTGGGTGGGCGTCTCTCGCATTCTCAATACGCGAGCTGGCGAGCCGCCAACGATCGCGTTGTCGGGGACGTCCTTCGTAACTACTGCGCTTGTGCCAACGATCGCGTTGTCGCCAACGCTTACGCCGCGCAGCATGCACGCCCCATAGCCAATCCAGCAGTTGTTGCCGACGCGCACATCCCGCTTGTAAATGCCCTGCTCGCGGATTGGTCGCTCAACCTCGACGACGCCATGGTCAAAGTCGATCAGCATCACCCGGTCGGCGAGAATGCATTCGCGACCGATCGAAATGTGTTGGAAGGCCGTGATCGTGCACTCCTGGCCTAGGACAGTCTTGGCGCCAATTTCCACCTCGCCTTCATGGACACGGAATTTGCAGCCATGACCAATCCATGACCAGCGACCGAGAGTCAGGGTTGCGTCACGGCCGATCTCAAAGGTCACACCCGGGGCGACAAATACAAGTCCATCGGTCCTAAGGCGCTTGCCCCAGCGGAGCTTTAGCCAAACAAAGCGGACAATCAACTTCGCGTACTCCGGCGTCAGCATCTGTTTGCGGCGCATATGCGTGAACAGTGCCAGTGGCCCTCCGTGGAGTGGCGCGGGTGGCGGTCGCAGCCCGGAGCGATCAGCGGTGCTGCCGTCTGACTCGTGCTGCGATTCCATAACCGGAGATCGTAGAGCCGTCGGCAACTATGGGCAGTTCAGCCGGATAGCTGCCGCTCCTGCGATGATCCAAGATAGATGGGAGTTGCCGCAAAAGACGAAAGGCTTGCCGAACGGCTGTTGGCCGGTGACCGCCGCGCACTCGCCCGCGCAATCTCGCTCGTCGAGGATGATGACCCGCGGGGCTGGGCGCTTGTCAGCGAGGTCTATCCGCATACAGGTAGAGCTCGGATGGTTGGGCTTACTGGGGCACCGGGTGCGGGGAAGAGCACGCTGATCAGTGCAATAACCCGTATTGAACGTGAGCGGGATCAGACCGTTGGCGTTCTCTCAATTGACCCTTCATCGCCATTTACGCACGGCGCACTACTAGGGGACAGAATCCGCCTCACCGAGCACTTCTTGGACCCGGGCGTGTTCATCCGCTCAATGGCAAATCGTGGTGCGCTTGGTGGTCTGTCTGAAGCCTCATTGCAGGCGGCGCTGCTGATCGATGCTTCGGGGCGAGACCTCGTGCTGCTTGAAACGGTTGGCGTTGGGCAGGCTGAGGTCGACATCATTGACCATGCCGACACGGTTGTTCTTGTTCTGATGCCCGGTTCCGGTGACTCAATCCAAGCCTTGAAGGCAGGAGTCATGGAGATTCCCGATGTGATCGTCATCAACAAATGCGATCACCCAATGACAGACACGATGGTTCGCGAGGTTCGCAGTGTCCTCTCGCTCGGACCAATGGATGGTTGGGTGCCACCGATAATCAAGACTGAGGCGCTGCGCGGTGAGGGAGTCGAAGAGCTGCTCGAGAGCCTCTCTGAGCACCGTGCCTTTATGGAAGCCGATGGCACACTTGCGCAGCGACGTCGTCACAACCTCCGTTCAGAGATTCTCTCGATTGCGACCGGCCGCCTCCGCCGTGACCTTGAGAGCGCGATCGCATCTGATCCAGGCTTTGAGCAACTGCTAAACCGGGTCGCCGCGCGGGAGCTTGACCCTGCTGCTGCCGCCGTGGAGATTCTTGCCAGCCGTAGTGACGATTAGGCGAGTCTGAAGTCTGGTCTTGGCTGCGCTGGCTCAGCAGCCAAGTTTGCGAGCAATCACCATCTGCTGAACCTCATCGGTGCCCTCGCCAATCGTGAGGATCTTGGCGTCGCGGTAAAGCCGTGAGATCGCATATTCGTCAATCCATCCGTAGCCGCCGTGGATTTGGAGTGCCTCCTCGGCAGCCCAGACTGCGAGGCGGCCCGTCTTCAACTTCGCCTGAGCTGCAGTCAGTGAGAAGTCACGCCCCTGATCCTTCTCAAGTGCCGCCTTATAGGTCAGCAGGCGAGCCCCTTCAAGTTCGGCTGAGATGTTCGCGATCTTCGCTTGGATAGCTTGGAATTTGGCGATCTTCTGACCGAAGGCAACGCGCTCGTTCGCGTAGGCGATCGCTAGGTCGAGAGCGCCCTGGGCAAGGCCAACGCCCATCGCGGCGACACCAATGCGCCCAATATCGAGAATCTGCAGGAACTGCTTGAAGCCTGCTCCGCGCGGGCCGAGCAGGTTCTCCTCTGGAACACGACAGTCGGTGAATGTCAGCGGACGCGTGTCAGATGCGTGCCATCCGATCTTGCCGTACTGCTTACCCTGCTCATAGCCGGGCGTGCCATTTGGGACGAGGATGTTGCTGATCTCCTTGCGACCGCGTTCATCTTCGCCGGTGACTGCTGTGATCGCAACAACGCCGGAGATCTCGGTGCCTGCATTGGTAATGAACTGTTTCGCGCCGTTGATTACCCACTCACCATCTTCAAGCTCGGCACGAGTCTGGGTGTTGCCGGCGTCCGATCCTGCCTCCGGCTCAGTCAGCCCAAATGCGCCTAACAGCTCACCGGAGCAGAGCCTTGGCAGCCACTCTGCCTTCTGCTCGTCACTGCCGAACTGGTAGATCGGCTGAGTGCCAAGCGACGTGTGTGCGCAGAGCGTGATCGCAACCGAGCTGTCGATCCGAGTCAGTTCCTCGACGGCGATCGCATAGGCGAGCGAGTCGCCGCCGCCGCCGCCAACGGACTCGGGGAACGGGATTCCCATCCAGC
>Ga0194042_1000076_pt1 | contig 27182 bp, 14 predicted proteins | sample JunL4412m_MetaG_FD_148974 | JGI IMG/M metagenome (GOLD analysis project Ga0194042, IMG submission 148974) | Anoxic zone freshwater microbial communities from boreal shield lake in IISD Experimental Lakes Area, Ontario, Canada - Jun2016-L442-12m | ecosystem: Environmental > Aquatic > Freshwater >...
AAACACATGTCTTTAAATGGCAATGTGGACCGCGGAACGCAAAGTGAGGGACGCCTGTCAATCAACAACCACGTCAAGCCAGAGTGGATTGTGCTGCGCGATTTTTTGAAGAGGGCCTACGATGAAGCCGAAGATTGATTTGCCTTAATAATATGCAGCCGCCTTTTCTTTTGTAAAACATTCAGAGATCCGGACCATGGCAGATGCAGCGACGCGAGTTTATCAGGAAATGCTCGACCGGCTTTACGCTGCGGTCACGAACGGGCCGGGGTTGAATTGCAGGCCGCACAACAGCCGCCAACGTATCGACTTTTCGCTGTTGGCGGGATTGGCCGGTATGGCTCCCGAAGTTCTTATGGCCCGTGTGCTTCAGCAGGAAAAAGTAAAACTTTCGATCAAGCCGCTCGTCGTCGAGCCGGTACCTGAAGGTGTCGAATTATCTGCTGACGAACGGCTTGCTCGGAAACGCGCTGAGGAGCAGCAGCGCGCCATCAGCAAGCTTCGCGTGATCACCGATGATGCGAAGACCTTCGAACAGGACACCGGCGCGCAGGTACTCTATATCGGGTTCCCGATTCTTCACATACCGGATGGTTTTCCGGGGAGCGGCCAAGCCGCGAAGAAGATCATCGCGCCCGTGACGTTGATTCCGGTGACGATCAGCGTCGTCCGTTCGCGCATGATTACGATTGAAATTCAATCCGCAGGTTCCGGCGTGGATCTGGTCGTACCCAATCCCGGCTTGCTGGCATGGATTGAACAACAGAATGGTAAGAAGACGGATGATCTTTTTGCGGACGAGGAAGGGAAGGATCCTTACCGCGAAATTAACGAACTGTCGGATTACGTGCGCCGCGCGCTGTCGATTTCGGAGATTGCGCCATTCGGACCCGAGACGGCGATCCAACTGATTCCGCGCCCGGACGACGAAAAGCCCGCAGAACCGCAGATCATACCGTCCGCTGTGCTGGGCATTTTTCCTCTGTCCAATCAGAGCTTGATTCACGACACTGAAGCGCTGGTTGCGGGCGAGAAAACCAGCGGCCCGATTGAGCAATTTGTGAAGCTGGAGAAAGAACGCGCGGCCGTTGCCGCAGCAGGTGAACTGACCAAACGCAAGCGCGTGATGTCTGAAGAGCGGTTTATTACAGATGCGGATCCGTGTCAGGCACGAGCGGTGCGGTCAGCGCGCAAATCGGAGATCCTGGCTGTGCATGGGCCGCCCGGCACCGGCAAATCGCAGACGATTGCCAATATGATCGGCGATCATCTTGCGCGCGGCGAGCGCGTCTTGTTGGTCTGCGACAAACGTACGGCCATCGACGTGGTCTGGTATCGTTTGCAACGCATCGGACTCGGCGATCTTTGCGCTGTGGTTCATGACGCTCAAGCTGATCAACGCGACTTGTATAAAAGTGTCCGCGACCAACTCGAAGCGTTACCGGATGTGAAACTCGATCCTGGCGTCGAGGCGCGCTTGACGGCCATCGATACGGAACTTCAGAAGCTTCACGATGAGCTTTCCAAATTCGCCGACGCACTCTTTGATCGTCCGAATGGAAAGGACGATTCGTTTCATGAATTGATGGGCATGTGGCTTGAAAGCAACGGGCGCGTCAAAGTGGTGGACGATGCGTTGAAGACCGTTCGCTTGGTTGACGCCGACGCTCATGAACGCGACGTTCGCGAGATTCTACAGCGCGGCGTGGAAGGCAAGTTTGTTGAGAATCCTTGGGCCGACCGTAAGCCATCCACACCGGAGGACGCGGATAATTTAGTGAGCGGCGCAGCGGGTATTGCGCTGAACGACTATTTAAAGAAGAGTGTTGATGACTGGCGCGACGTGCTCGCCGAACTCGTCGCATGCGCACAGAAATTGGACGCTACTGCTGATGCTTCGATTCCACCATTTCCGGCGCAAGGCGACGCAGCAGAAATCGGTCGCGTGCGCGCGGAGTTGGGTGCGGAACTTGACGCTTTGATGAAGCGGCCCGGAAGTGCGCGCTTGGCCGGATGGGGCACGCGCGACGTAAAAGCCATTGCCGCTGCGAATGACGAATTGATAGCGCACAGCGCTTTCGTCGAAATTGTTAAGAAAGAGAAGTTGGATTTGGAGTTGGCTCAGGTTCACAAAGTCAGCCCGATCAAGCCAACGCAGATCGCGCCGTGGCTGAGTGCGTTGGATACCTATCTGGAGGTCTGCGAGAAGTGGTACGCGTTCTTTGCATTTTCGAAAAAGTCTCAAGCGAGCGAGGTGTTGAAGCCTCTCGGATTAACGCTTTCCGCAGAGAACGCGCGGCGCGCGAAGCAATTTCTGATCGGCCTACGCGCGCGGCTTACGTTAAACGATCTCCTCACCTCAGCGCTCGGATCGTCGCCTCTGAGCAATCCGCTGGATGACGCAGCATTGCTGGAGGCGTTGGACGATTACGCCGCGTGTTTTGCACTGTTGCAACGCGTGGCTAAAGATGCTGCCCTTACGCCAATTCTCGATGCAGTCAAAGGTGTCATCGCTGACGCTGCGACAGCACATCCTTTAGTCGATGGATTGAAGCGTGCGGCGGGGCGTGGTCGTGAAATTTCACTCTTTGAACACGCCTTGACGCAGTGCGGCTTGTTTGCTCCGGAATGGCTGAAACGGATGGGCGTTCACGTTCGGAATGGCGGGCAGGCGAATTCAACGCTGACGAATCTGGCCGGGTCCATTGCGGGACTCGAATCGATCATTCGGATGCGTTATTGCCTGGAGCAGATTCCTGCGGGCATGAAAGAAGCGTTGCGAAAACTGCTCGAACAATCGGCTGATCCGGATGACGGTTGGTTGGCCGTGCGACGATGCGTGATCAATGCGGAAGTGAACCGCCGTATTCAACAACATCCGCATCTGTATATTTCGGACGGGAAAGCGTTGGGTGCGCGTTTCGATCGTTATCGGGAACTCGATCTCGTCAAGCGTGGCATTGTGCGCGAGTATGTGGGACAGCGTTGGACGGCTGTGCAGCGCGCACGGTTGCTTGCGGCAACGGGAAACCGGCTCAACAGCGACGGTGCGGATTTGAAACGCCGCACGGTCACGCAGGGCCGCAACAGGATGCGGTTGCGTCAGGTGATCAAGGCTGGCAGCGCGATGAACGGCGGCGATCCCTTGTTCGATCTGAGGCCGGTGTGGATGGCCAGTCCGGGCACGGTCGCACAAATATTTCCTCGCCTAGCACTCTTCGATCTGGTGATCTTCGACGAGGCGTCGCAGTGCCGACTTGAAGAAGCCATGCCGGTTTTGCTGCGTGGCAAGCGCGTTGTCGTCGCGGGTGATCCTAAGCAATTGCCGCCGACACGTTTCTTTGAATCCGCTATGACACGCAGCGAAGATGAAACACCGGAGACGGACGAAGGCATTTTTGAAGAGCAGATGCGCGGCTCGGATGATCTGTTGACCGCCGTGCTTGAAAAGGCCGTGGAGAATTCGTATCTCGACGTTCACTACCGCTCGCGCAATTCGGATTTGATTGCGTTTTCGAACGACAATTTTTACGGCTCGCGTTTGCAGGCCATTCCCGGCCATCCGTCCAACAAGCCGCTGAACGCGCCGCTGCGCGTGCATCAGGTTTCGGGGATTTACGAGAAGAGCGTCAACAAAACGGAGGCGGCTTACGTCGTCAGACTCGTCCGCGATTTGTTGAAGCGTTCCGAACCGCCGTCGATTGGCATTGCGTGTTTCAACGTGATGCAGCGGGACGCGATTGTTGACGCGCTTGACGAGGCCGCGGCGGGCGATGAAGAGTTTGCCGCACGTTTGTCAGTCGCGCGCAATCGCCAGGGCGCGGGATCGTTTGAAGGCTTGTTCGTCAAGAATCTGGAAAACGTCCAAGGCGACGAACGCGACTACATGTTGATCAGCACGACATACGGCCCGGACAAACTCGGCAAGTTCTATCGGCGTTTCGGTCCGCTCTTGACGGCAGGCGGTGGACGGCGGCTGAATGTTCTGGTCACGCGCGCAAAAGAAGAAGTCCATTTGATCACGTCGATTCCCAATACGGCCTATCGCGCCCTCGCGCCTGTGCCTGAAGGGAAGCAGCCGAATGGTGGATGGTTGCTGCTGGCGTATCTGAATTTCGCCGAAGCGTTGGATCGAGATTATGAACGTCAACGGCAGGTCGTCGAGGAGCGCAAAACAGCGGTGGAAGGCTCCGTCACAGTGTTGCCGATTAAGAATCCGTCGCGCTTTTCAACGTCGCTCGCCGGGCAACTTGCAAAAGCGAATCGCTACTCGTCAACGGTGCATTGGGGCAACGAAGGGTTCTGCGTGGACATCGCCATCCATCATCCCGACCGTCCGGACGATGTCACGCTGGGAATCTGCTGCGACGTGGCGCGCTATGACAAAGCGGTAGATCTCATCGAATGGGAAGTGTTCCGAACCATGATTTTGGAAGGGCAGGGCTGGAAGCTCCATCGGATTTGGACGCCGCAATTCGCGCGAGATGTCCAAGGCTCCATGCAGGCGATTTCGGTGGGTGTCGAAAATCTCCTGAACGAAGAGAAAAACATGGAGCAGTCTGAGAAAGAAGATGCGCCGAAGCCTGTCTGAGCGTGTGTAAACAACGATCCAAAAACGCGGTTCCATTTACGTTGACCACACACACACTGGCGACGGGTAACTGCGCTTCTCGACATCGGCAAAGGTCGCAAGATGTTTGTCTACGGTACGGTCATGCCGTGGAAGGGTGACGGCGGAAAGTTCGAATGGTCTGAGCATCACCGCGTCGTTCCCGAGTAATGCGCCGAATGGGCGAAATAGACACCACGAGGTCGTGCATGAAATCCGAACCGGACAAAATTATTGGGCTGATGCTCGGCACAGCGCTGGGCGATGCACTGGGCCTGCCGCGTGAGGGATTGTCGCCCCGGCGCGCGGCGGCGATGTACGGCACGGATTTTCAACACCGTTTTTTATTTGGCCGCGGCATGTGCAGCGACGACACCGAGCACGCGATCTTTACAGCGCAGGCGCTTGTAGCGTCACGTGGCGACGAGACCGCATTTGCGAAAGAACTCGCATCACGGTTTCGATGGTGGATGGTGCGTATGCCTGCTGGAATTGGTTGGGCAACGCTTCGCGCGGGTGCGAAACTGTGGCTGGGGTTCTCGCCGGAAAACAGCGGTGTCTTTTCGGCCGGAAATGGACCGGCGATGCGTGCGCCGATTTTGGGAGCATTCGCAGCGGACGATCTGACGAAATTGAAAACGCTCATTCGAGTTTCGACGCGGTTGACCCACACCGATCAAAAGGCGGAACAAGGCGCCCTAGCCATAGCGCTCTGTGCGCGAAGAGCCATGTTGGATGGACCGGCTTTGAGCCGTGACAAATTGTTTGGCGAGCTTTATTGCGAGATTGAATGTCCCGATCTTTCGAGTCGTTTGAAACGGGTTGAAGACGCGCTCGCTTCAGAAAAAACGACCGAAGAGTTCGCAAGTCAATTGAGCGGTACGCGCGGCGTCAGCGGGTACATTTATGAAACAGTGCCTGCGGCGATCTTCTGCTGGCTCAATTCACTTTCCGACTTTCGCGTGGCGGTTACTGACGTGATTCGATTGGGCGGCGACGCCGACACAACCGGTGCGATCGTCGGTGCCCTTTCAGGAGCGACGCTCGGCCAGGATGCGATCCCAAAGGAATGGATTAAAGGCTTGGCGGAATGGCCGCATTCAGTGCAGTGGATCACGGACTTATGTGAACGACTCGGTGATCCGACAAACAGGTCCAAAGATCGACGATTCTTGGGCGGCGTTTGTATCTTGATACGGAACGTGCCGTTCATGCTGATTGTGATTGGACACGGCTTCCGGCGATTGTTTCCGCCGTACTGAAAATTGTCAAAAAGTGGGGCGAGGTTACTACAACATTGATACAACACGCTTTTTAGTTCATAGGGAAATCTGGCGTTTACAAAACCGTTGCTCTACCAGCTGAGCTAAGATGGCGGGGGACTTCTCATAGGTGGACTGTCCGTCACAGTCCGCCATTGGCATCGCATTGTCCGCGTCATTCCGGTAAACCACACGGTAAGACACGTGGGCGTTGTCGGTGCCGGTTTTCGCAATGCGGTTTTCAACTATATCCAACGCAGGAAGTTTTGCAACCGCTTCGCTGCGTTGTTTAAGAAATGGAGCACGAATAGCGCCTTTAAAGGGGAGTTCGCCGGTGACCAAGTGGAAAAGGGTGGCGCCCAGGAAGTAGATGTCGCAGCGACCTTCGAGGTCTGGCTGCGCAGTACTTCGATAAACTCGCTTGGCGAAGTCTCCAAATACGCCGCGCGAGTTTTTCTTCGTCCCGTTTGCCCGGCGCGGCGTATCTTGGCACAGGGGTTTTGTCCGACAGCTCTTAGGTCGAAAAATGTTATTTTGGAATTATACCAAATTCAATTATTAACCGAAGATAGAATCCAGTCAAAACCGCATAACGACTGGATTGTTTGTGGATTGGCAGTCAGGTTCATCCACACGTTCTCAACGCCGGCCCACAGGTCGTCTTCGGTCTTGAACAAGCGATTGCTCAAATACTTCTGCCTGCATTCACGCCAGGGCAGTTCGGATGGATTGAGTTCGGGAGATTTCGGAGGTAGATGGATGAGGGTCACGTTGTCCGGCAGTTTGAGTTTGTCTGTGGTGTGCCAGCCGGCTTGATCCAGGATCACCGCCGCGTGCACATCCGGATCGAGCGTCCGGCCAAACGTCTCCATAAAAATAGTCATGTGCGCGGTGTTGACGTGTGGCATCAGCCACTCGTGCGTGCGGCCAGTTTGCGGGCACACGGCGGCGTAAAGATAAACCCATTTGTAGTTGGTCTGCCGCACTGCGCGGATGCGTTTGCCCCGGTCGCCCCACATGCGCGAGGTCGTGCCGTGCTGGCCGAAGCGGGCTTCGTCTTGAGTCCAAACTTCAAGCCGTTTGCCGGGATGCTCTGCGCGAATCTGCTCAAGCCGGGCGGACAGTTTTTTTAAATTCCTCCTGCGCGGCAGGGTCCGATTCAGGATGTTGAGGGCGCGGGTAAAGACTGGAAAAGCCGAGCCGGTGCAGAATGAAGTAGGTGCCGCCCAACGAGCACGGCGCTTGGAACTCATCCCGGAGAATGCGGCGAAAATCTTTTCCGCGCAGCACAGCGACACCATCATTCGGCATCGAACCCGCTCGCACACGCGCTTTGAAAGCCTCGTTCAATTCGGGCTTCAAGCGGGATGGCCGCGAGCGACGGGGCAGGTTACGGAGGCCGTCAGGACCGTGAGCGTTAAAGCGCTTGATCCATAGGCAGGCCTGACCGGGATTGAGCCCCAGCGTTTCAGCCGCAACGGTGGTCGGCGTGTGTTGAAGCGTCAACCGAACGAGCGTCAACCGCGCACGCACGATAGCGGACTTTTCGCGTTTCTCCAGCCGCCTCAATTCGGCCCGGGAAATCGTGTAGGTAATAGTCAATGCCTTGGGCATGCCGAGTCTCCGCATGGCCCCCCGATAAAGGTATCGACATCTTCGGTTAGAAACTTAAATCAGTATAATGACACTTTACCCTTCAACATCCCATAATTGATTTTTCTGCAAATTTCGGTGGCACCGGCTTGGGTCAGCATGAAGTTGCCGTGGTTCAGTGGAAGCGTGCGGGATGGCGGCGTGGTGGCTTAAATGTCCAGTGCGTTCTGCGCTGCCATTAGACCGAGAACGGCGTGGGAGTGCCAAGCGGGAAAGACGTCGTTCAACTTTCTCGGGTACACGTTTGAGACGCTGTATTGTTTTGGAGGCAAGCCGTACCTAGGTTTGCGTCCATCGGATAAAAGCGTGAGCAAGCACCGGGAAACAATCCGCCAGTTAACCGCCCGCGATCAAGTAGCCAAGAAAGCGGAGACGGTGGTGGCAGCAATCAATCGCGTGGTCCGCGGGTACTGGAACTATTATAGTCTGGGAACCAGCAAGCGACTGCGCTGGGATCTGAACCAATACGCGCGGTACTCTGTCACGTATTATCCGAGTGCAAGCTGCATGGCAAAAGCTCCATGTGGTTTTCCCTCTCGTGAAGTATAGTCACGTTGCCGTCGAAAAACGAGTTAGATTTTCGGGAACCGGTTCACGTAAATTCGACTGACGGCGTCTGCTGGCAGTGGATTCGATAGGAGTTCGTATGACAGCCACGACTCGATCTTGCGCAAAAAAAACACTTTGCATCGCCGTGATGTTGATGTCTGCTTTTTCAGTGCGAGCTGCCAGCGCGGTTCAAGGTACTGTGCATGCTTGGGGAGATGCGGCCTATGGGCAGCTTGGTTTTGGATACGATCAACTGACGCCTCAAGTCAGTTTGGTCACGGGGGCAAACCACATCGCGGCGGGTCAAATTCATGCGCTGGCGTTAAAAGCCGATGGGACCGTCTGGGCGTGGGGGGCGAATATAAATGGACAACTGGGAAACGGCTTGACTGCCGACAGCAGTGTGCCGCAGCAAGTGAGCGCTCTTTCCGGAATCACGGCCATTGCCTGCGGCGGTTTCCACAGTCTGGCGTTGAAGAACGACGGTACCGTCTGGACGTGGGGCTTCAATTTATATGGTCAGTTGGGCAACGGGATGCAAGGTGACAGCAATGTGCCCGTTCAAGTGAGTGGTCTTTCCGGAATCACAGCGATTTCGGGCGGAGAGTACTTTAGCCTGGCGCTGAAAAATGACGGCGCCGTGTATGCTTGGGGTTTCAATGATCATGGCGAGTTGGGTAACGGCACCATTACGCTGAGCACCACGCCCGTGCAGGTCAGCGGACTCACAGGCATCACAGCTATTGCGGGCGGCGATAATCATAGTCTTGCTTTGAAAAACGATGCCACCGTTTTGGCGTGGGGCTTCAATTTTGTGGGACAATTGGGTGATAACACAATCCAAACGCGCAAGACGCCCGTGGCGATCAGCGGTCTTACGGGTGTCAAGGCCGTTGCTGCGGGACAAGGTCACAGCCTCGCGCTGAAGACCGACGGCACGGTGTTCGCATGGGGCAACAATAACGCTGGCGAGTTGGGAATCGGCACGACGGATGTGGGCAGCCGCGTTCCTGTTCAAGTCCATAATCTGACTGGCGTCGCCACGATCACGTCGGGCCAGTCGCATGTTCTCGCTCTGAAAACCGACGGCTCGATCGTGGTTTGGGGTGATGATTTTTATGGCGAGCTGGGAAATGGCACAAGCGGTCTGAGCAATCTTCCGATCCCGGTTCCGGGACTCTCCAACAACATCGTCGGCATTGCGGGCGGGCGGTCTTATAGCCTGGTGTTGAAAAGCGATGGTTCGGTCGTGGCCTTTGGTTTGAATTCGAACGGACAATTTGGCGGCGGCATCATGAGCAACAACACGATTCCCGTGCAGACCGGCATGCTCTCCGGTCTCATTGCAGTGGCGGCTGGCGAACAGCATAGTCTCGCATTAAAAAGCGACGGCAGTGTCATGGCCTGGGGCAACAATTTCTACGGTCAACTGGGCGACGGCACGACCATTCTTCGCAATACGCCGACCCCAGTCACAGGCCTCAGTGGCGTGATTGCGATCGCGGCTGGCGAAAATCATAGCGTGGCGCTGAAGGGTGACGGAACGGTCTGGGCGTGGGGACAGAACGCTGGCGGACAATTGGGCAATGGCGGCGGCGACAACAGTCCCGTCCCGGTTCAAGTGCCTAGCCTTTCAGGTGTGACGGCGATTTCGGCGCGGCGGGCGATTACTCTGGCGTTGAAGAACGATGGGACAGTCTGGGCCTTTGGCGACAATCTGACGGGCCAGTTCGGCGATGGAACGACCAAATTCGGAAACTCGCCCGTGAAGGTCAGCAAACTGACCGGTGCCACGGCGATCGCGGTGGGTAGCTATTTCTGCATGGCGTTGCGGAATGACGGCAGCGTGTTTACGTGGGGCTATAACGGCAACGGCGAATTGGGCATCGGCTCGACCAAGAACAGCAAAGTGCCGGTGCAGATCAAGAAGTTGACAGATGTGTCTAAAATCGCGGCAGGCGGCTACCACGCCATGGCGCTGAAAAAAGATGGCAGCGTCATGGCATGGGGTGCCAATTCCTCCGGACAACTGGGCAACGGTCGCACCGACAAAAGTACTTCCCCTGTCCGTATTCTGGGTGCCAACAACGTCTCCTCCATCGCCTGCGGTACCTTTCACACGCTGGCCATCAACAGCGACGGCACGGCTTCCGCCTGGGGTAAAGATGACGCGGGTCAATTGGGGCGCGGCTTCTTTTCGGCCAATGGCTTTTCCACCACGCCTGTGCCTGTTTCCGGTCTGCACAAGGTGGCTTTTTTGGCCGCTGGCTTGGCACACAGTCTGGCCCTGATCGACAGCAACGCCGGTTTGACGACCGTTCTGACTCCCTCGACCGTTCTCGAACAAATGCCCGTCGGCACGCCGGTCGGATCCTTCTTCACGACCGATCCCAGCAACGCAGCAACATCGTTCTCCTATGCCTTCGGTACCGGTGCTGGCGACACGGACAACGCCAAGTTCATCATCGTCGGAAATCAATTGCAGACCGCCGGTGTGTTCAGTTTCATCACGCAACCGACCTACAGCATTCTGATCCGAACCACCGACAACACCTCTAACTTTGTCGACACGCCTTTTACGGTCACCCTTCTGGCCCAACCGAATTCCGGGGCAGATGGTTCGCAAAACGTCGCCAATTTAAACGGCGATGACGGCTCCGTCGTCAATCCCATCAACGACCTCGCCATCTCGGTGGTGCGCAGCGATGGCGGCGTGATCGCGTTGCAGATTTCCATCACGCAGGGCGCGAAGGAGCTGGTGGCTTCGACGCGTTTCGACGACATCACGGGGCGCAAAGCCACGGTTTCCGGTTTCAATCCCGTGCACAAATTCATCCAAAAAGGCATTTACGTGGCCGAAGTCACGGTCTCCGAAAAACTGACGGGACTGGACGTGGCGATGGGGCGCAAGATGATCAACATCAGCGACGAGGAAACCGGTGCCGTGGCCGTCAACACGCACGGTCAACAGCGCAAACTGATCAAACCAGCCAATACGCGCATTCCCACAAAGAGTCTCAAAGGTATATTTTTCTTCACTGGTGCGAAGGCGGATAACGTAAAATACACTGGCACCTTCTTACTGCCGCAGGGATTCAGGCCCAGCGACACCAATGAGTTTTCGTTCGGCATCGGCAATGTGATTGTCGACACCACCGTGGACGGCAAGGGTAAAGTCACTGCCGAGCCCAATTCACAGCACGCCGTCAATAATTCGTTTTTCAACAACATGTCGATCAAGTTCGGCAGGCTGCCCAGTGACGGCGTCGCCACGGGAACCGAAATCGCCACGTTTAGCGCGACGGTCTTGAGCAGCGCGCTGTCCGGCAAAGGCTTCGATACCGAAGGCATCACCAATACTTTCGCGCGCGACATCGTTCCCGGCAGCTTCACCGACCGCAATATCCAAGTCTCCTACAATGTCGCCGGCATCGCCTATGAAGACAAAGCCTCGGTCGTGTTCGTACTTAACCAATTAAGCGACTTTGGGACTATTTCAGGCCGCTCGGCCAAATAGAGTCGGTGATAACGGTACACAGTGCGGGCGGATCGAAATAGGTGACAGAGCACTCAATTAAAAAGCGAGTGCTCTGTCACCTATTTCTGATCAGCACCCCCGCGACAAACATCATCACAATGCCGTCGAGAGATGGATTTGAAATCTAAAAAACTTGCGGCCCGACGATCAATCCGAATCCGACCTACCGCAGCCTCGCGACCACGTTCACAGCGACAGCCGAATCGCCGACCAATCCAAACGCCACGATCACATGGAATTTCGGCGACGCCTCCCCGATCGCGACAGGCAACACGGTCACGCACATTTACGCCGTCGCAGGATTCTACACCGTCACCGTGACCGCCATCGACCAATCCGGAGACACGATGCAACCGGCGAACCGAGCTCAAGTCGGCGGAAGCGTCACCACAACGCTACAGCTGGAAGTCAAAGACGTCCTCGGAAACGGGACGAGCTTCTTGAATGGCACCGGGCAGTTGACGATCTCGTCGGGATTGATCCGTCTCTATCCGTCGCAGGTCTCACTCAAAGGCACGATGCCGCTGGGCGCGAACGAAACGCTCTCCGGCAAGACGTTCACGATCAGCGTGAACAATATGAGCCGCTCCTACACGTTCGACAAAAACGGCAACGCGAAAGGCTACGGCGGCAAGATCAGCGTCAAACGCAGCGGCGCGCCAGCAGGACGCGCGAACTTCACCTACAGCATCGCGGGCTTCCTGAACCAGTCCCTGTCCGACACAGTCGGTCAAGACACCCAGAGCCGCCCAAAGATCGCCGTAATCCAAATCCAACTCAACGGCAATACGAGTTCGTACCTGACGCCACTGACCTACATCACCCCGAACTTCCCAGGGTTGGCAAAGTTTGGGAATAAGAATGGGATGCCTAATTAACGAATAAGCTTCATCTTCAACCGTACGTTGTTTTCACCCCGAAGGGTCCAAGCCATTAGCCGGTGGTATTAGCGCAAAACGCGATACCACCGGGCATGAACCCCAAATTTACCCACATCCCTGCTTACTTCTCCTATGAAGTCAATGATCCCGTCGCGAATCGAACGCAAAACATGCGGATTATAAATCCGCATGTTATATATGATACTAAAAATGTAAAAAGTACCTTTTATACAGAAAACGGGCTATTAAATCCTAATTTTAACTTAATTAACATCCACGGTTTTTAGCCTCGTTTGAGTCATCAAATCTCCAACCACGAAGATTGAAATGCGCAGGCGTACAAATCGCGGATATACATTGTGTAGTCGCACCACCAATGCAACCCGACTCATGCGCCGCCGCCAAATCTTACATCGTCCCCAATCCCGTGCCCATCATAATCGCTCCCTTTGTGACCAGCCGCCCGGTCGAAGGGCGTCGGGCTATTTTGGACCCAAGCTCGGTTCAAATGCAACTGCCGTGGCCAGCGGGCGCACGTCAATTCTTCCTGAAACATGTTCATCTCCATTGGTAGATTATTCCAACGTGAACAACATGAGCTTTGTCCCGAACGCGAACGCTGATTCGATCCAACTGTCCGGCATCATCCCGATCCTCGCTGGGTTTTCCCCAGCCGGGAAGCACATTGTCTTTGAGGTGGGTCGCGTCGTGAAGGTCATCACCATGACCGTCAAGTTCGTTGATGCCAACACGACGTCTCGGCGATTTTCTCGGGTAAAGTCTACACGGTGAATAAACGCGTCGAGTTCACAGCGACCGCAGACAAGGGTGGCGCGACGAAGTAATCCGTTACCAAACAATTAAAAAGTCCCGCAGCAGGCCGCTCAGATCGTTGAGCGGCCTGTTTTATGTGAGTCGGTTTATCTCAATTCGATGAAAGTGATTAACTCGCAATCTCAACACGTCGATCAGCGCATGAAAGTTAAAAAAATCGATAAGCCGGAATCTCAGCCGTCAATTGATTGTGTGGGGCGACATCTCACCTCGGCCCATCGCGCGCTCAATAGTCTCAATTAACACGGACACATCGTTAAGCGATTCAATCACCGCATGCGCGCCAGCTCCGAGCATTTTTGCTCCGGCTTTTTGGAGTAGTTCCGCGCGGTGATCGGCTGCCAACGCGTCGTACTCTTTTGCTGTTAATCCAATCTCGCTTCCGCCACGCAGAACCACCACGCTCCACGCTCCTGCACTGATCCCTTCGCCAATGTCGGGAACCGTGTCGCCGATTTTCAAAACGGTTGCGGGCGATTCGACTTCCAGTTTTTTGAACAGTGTGTGCATCAATGCCGGTCCGGGGCGCCCCGGCAGGCCCGGTTCTGTCCATGCACATGCATCGGGATGAAAGCCCTGTTCTTCCGCCAATTTCTCGACACGCCGCGCGGCACTTTCGAAGTAGCCGGTGGTGGTGCCGATTTTAATTTTTCGTTCACGCAGATAACGGCACACATCCAACGCACCGGGTATCAAGTCACTGTTGTGATCAATGGCTTCGAGCTGCATGGGGACAAACGCCAAGTAAAGCGCCTGTACATCATCCTGATTCCAATCACGCCCGTAGATCATTTTCCAGCGAGCGCCGATCTCCGGCTCGTCCAACATGGCCTCGATGTGAGCGCGCTTGTCCAAGCCCATCGGCGCGCGCGCTTGCTCCATGGAGACCTGCACGCCTCGCGATTCGAAGAGTTTCATGAACGCTCCGACAGGAGCGAAACAACCGTGGTCGATGGTTGTTCCTGCCCAATCAAAAACGACCGTGTGAATCCGTGTTGATTCTGCCATGCGATGCGTCCTTAATGTGCTTTGAAAATCCGCTCGATCGTCTCGCGTCCCAGCGCAGGGGAACATGTCATTCCCTTTCCGGCACTGCCCGTCACGATATGAATCCGGTCGCCGACGACGTCTTCAAAAAGTGCGCGATCCGGATGCAATGGGTACACTCCCAGCCAACGTTCCGCGATGCGCCAGTGTGGAAAGCGGACGAACTTTTGAGCTTCCTGAAGGATCAACGCTTCGACTTCGCTCTGATATCGTTCTTCGAAATCCCCCGTGGAATACGCGTGTGAATCGCCGACGATCACGCTGCCATCTGCATCTTGAACGAGCAGAATGTGAATCCCGTGCCGCTCAACGTCGGGATGTGTGGGTTCAGCCATCAATTTCTTCCAACTCTCACAAATTTGAAATGATGAATACCAGCGCATGGACAAACCCGAAGCGAGCGTCGTCGGAAGGATCGCGGGGAGCGGTTCGGTGCGGGCCATGTGGAGCATGCATTTTCGCAGACCGCTTGCAGCGAATACGTCCGGGAATAGCGTCCGGAAATCAGCGCCGGAACAGACGACGGCATGCGGTGCGCTGAACGTTTCTCCTGACGACGTCGAAATCACGCAGCCATCCTGCCGAGCTTCCGCGCGGATCGCGACGGTTCCGACGCGCAGATGCAACCCGCGTTCGCGCTGCATCCACGGCAGCAGAAACTGCATGAATCCGCGCGATTCGATGCGCAGGTCGTCCGGGAAATACAATCCGCACAGTATGTTTTCGGCATCGATGGCGGGATTCAATTTCGCTGCTTCAGCGGGTTCAATCAAATTGGATTGATAGCCGTGTGCGGGACCAACGCGGGAGAATTCTTCCTGAACTTCGCGTTCGGTAGGCGTTAACGCCAAGTAAATGGTCCCGCGTGTGTTCAACGGAAATCCAGTTTCGCGCGACAGCTCCCGATACACGTCGAGACTTTCGACGCCGCGCTTCTGCCATGCGCCCGCCGTCATCGCGCTGGGAACCAGTGTTCCGAAATTGCGGACGGATGCGTCGCGCGGTGTCAGATTGCGCTCGATGAGTAAAGTCTTCAAGCCGCGCTGCAGCGCGAACCAGGCATGAAATGCGCCGACGATACCGCCGCCGACAATGATCACATCAAATTCGTTAGTTGAATCGTTAGACATGTCAGTTCCTCCCGCGACGTATTAACTGACTTAAACATACCGGTAAATCTCGAGACGAAAAGACTCTTCGCACATTCTTGAAACCAACCACACGCTCTCTTATCGCGCGCAATTTACACTCCGTACCAGTTCTCTTTTTACGCACATGCATTGACGTGTCCGGTCCCGGGAATTCACACTCTTTATGTCGACTTCAACCGTAACAGATGAGTCCGTGAAAACACCAGCAGGGACGCGTTGGGGGCTGACTTGCTGGAGCATGATTGCTGCGTTCGGCGCGTATTTTTGTGCGTACGGTTTTCGAAAACCATTCACGGCGGACCCTCACGCAGGCGAGTTCTTCTTTGGCATTGATTTCAAAACGATCCTGATCGTCTCCCAAGTCATGGGCTACACGGTTTCGAAATTTATCGGGATCAAAGTCGTTTCAGAAATCACGCCGCGCCATCGTGTCAGGGCTCTGCTCGTGTTGATCGGAATCGCTCAAATCGCGCTGTTGCTCTTCGCTGTGGTTCCAGCGCCGTGGAATGGTCTGTGTTTATTTTTGAATGGCCTTCCGTTGGGAATGACGTTCGGAATGGTGCTGGGATTTCTGGAAGGCCGCGTGCAATCCGAAGCGCTGACTGCGGGGTTGTGTTGCAGCTTTATCATCTCGGGCGGCTTCATGAAATCCGTTGGAGCATGGCTGCTGGGTGCGCAGGTCTCACAGGCCTGGATGCCGTCCGTGGCGGGTTTTATTTTCATCGTGCCGATGGTGATCTTCACGTGGATGCTGTCGAAAATTCCGCCCCCGACACGCAGCGACGAAGAAGCGCGCTGCGAGCGTGTGCCGATGGACGCACGCGCACGCTCAGCATTTTTCATGCGCTATGCGACAGGGCTGTCGCTCTTGGCGTTGGTCTATTTGCTGACGACGATTCTTCGCAGTCTTCGCGACGATTTCGCCCCGGAAATCTGGGCTGGACTTGGCGTCATGAAAGAACCTGAAAAATACGCGCTGTCCGAGACCGTCGTGGGATTAATTGTAACTATCGCGATGGGAGCGATTGTGTTCATGCGCAACAACCGCACCGCGTTCTTTGCAGGGTTGCTGCTCTCCGCTGCCGGATTCCTGATTTCCGCCGCTGTCTTGACCGGACTCTCGTTCGGTCTGGTCTCGCCCTTTATGTTCATGGTCCTCTCCGGCCTGGGAATTTACTTCCCCTATATCGCCGTTCACACGTGCGTCTTCGAACGATTGATCGCGATGACCCGTGACAAGGGCAACATTGGTTATCTCTTATATTTGGTCGATGCGTTCGGGTACCTCGGTTATGTCGTGGTGCTGCTGGCCAAAGGCGTGTTGAAAAAGAACGTGGATGTGTTCGAGTTGTTCAAGACATCGAATTGGTTGATCGCCGCCGTGTCGTTGGTGATGCTCGGAATTGTGTGGCGATATTTCGCGAACCGGTGCGCCGCACCGTCCGGTGTCAATCCGTCCGAACCGTGTGACGCCGCTGTTACAGCGTAATCGTTTCTGGGTTGATCACACCGCTTCGGATGATTCATTTAAATCCACTGTGCGCAACGTTCTTGAACATCGTGCCCAACTTAAACATTTCAACATCAAACCCGTGACAACTCTTCACGTGGCATTCAGTAGGACTTGACCTGATCCACGAAACCGCTTCACATCCCTGTCGTAGAGTGCGCCCGTATTGATTTATTCAATCAACCCGAAAGGTGCGCTACACGATGGTTGTTATCACACGCTCCAAACCCGCTCGTTCCTGGGCCGTTTTCTGTTTAAAAACCGTTGTGCTACTTTTCTCTATTGTATCGAGCGCCAATGCGCTCGGAGCGACTCTTGCAGGGACAACCACTGTGACGTATACAGCGGGTGCCGGCATCAACAACAGCCTTACTGTCTCTGTTTCCGGAGCCAACTTCGTCTTCGCCGACAGCGCTGAAACGATCACGACGAGCATTACTGGCGCGTCTGGAAGCGGTACCAACACCGTGAACATTCCGTTCACCGGCGTGACGGCATTGGTCTTGAATTTGGGAGACGGCAGCGACGCGATCCCAGCATTAGGCATCAGCGCTTACACATCAACGCGTACCATTACAGCTGCATCGGCGGCCACGACGACGGCAACGATCACCACGTCTGCCGCGCATAATCTGTGCGTCGGGCAGTCCGTCACCATCGCGGGAGTAACACCTTCGGGATACAATGGCACCTATACGATTCTATCTGTTCCTTCGACAACGACTTTTACATATACGCTGGCGGCGACTCAAACTGCTGGCACTGGATTCGGTCAAGTAACCGGGCCTGCCAGTCTGGCGGTTTCCATTGCGAATACCGGCACCGCGTTGACGCTCACCGGTTCGATCAACGTCAACGGCAATGTTTCCGTGACGGCCGCAAACGCGCTGTCGGTCGCCGGAAATATTCTGGCCGGAGCGGGCACGATTGCGTTGACTGGCAACACCGATGGCGCGGGCACGGAGGCTTTCTCGCAAACCGCCGGGTTGCTCAGCACGTCGAACACGACGGCAAACGCGTTGAAGATCACTCACAATACGGCGAGCGGCGGCACCGGAACGGTCAGCATTGACAACACCAACATCGGTATCGGCACCACCGGCGGGACACTCACCGTCACAAGCAACGGCGGCAGCATTCTTTATCCCGGCGCTGCGGCTTTGACGGCTGGACAGATCGGTTTGACAAACGGCGGAAGTAGCCCGACGCGTGTTCTGATTGCTCGGGCCTATGTTTTCGCGTCGTCAGGAGCCGCCTCCATCGGCACCACAGCGCGTCCGATACAATCGGCCATTCCCAACAGCGGCGGAACGGTGACGTTGGACGCAGGCAGCGGCGGCATTTTCTGGACAGATTGGAATCAGCCGTGGACGCTGAGCCGCGCACTTGCCGCAGGTGGCGACATCCGTGTCGTTTCGGCAAATGTCGGTGGGCACAATCTGACGATTGCGGGCAACGTCAACACCACCAACGGCGGCAACATTTATCTCGCCTCCGATGACAACATCGCAGTCAACACCGGCGTGACCATTGGCGGCACAGTCAGCGGCAATGTCTTCGGCGGCACCGTGTGGATGCAGGCGAATCGTGATCTCGGCACGGCGGGGCAAACATTTGTTTTCGCCGGGACAGCTTCCATCGTCACGACTAACACGACCAGCGACACCACCAAGGCGACACCCAATCGAACTCCGACAACACAAGCCGTGTACCTGGACATCTCCGGCGACGCGGGCACTCCTTCGGTGCTAACGGTGGGAAATATCACCTGCGGTAACGGCGGATTGATCGTCATCGATGCATCTCCGCATGCCGCAAATACCACCGTGACCAGCGGTCCTGAAGCAGGAGCGATTTCGCAACTCACTGGAACAGCGATTAACGCTGGGGCAACAGGCACGGTCATGCTGAACGGCGTCATCACTGCTAACGCGGTCGCCGACGCCATCGGCACGGCCGCACTTCCCGTGAACGTGACCGCTGGAAATGTGATTGCCACCACCAATCTCGGCAACATGTACATTCAAAACAGCATCGCGTGTAATGTCAGCGCAGCCGTCACGCAAGTCGCGGCATCACAAGCGGTGATCGCAAACGGCCCGGCCATTAACGTCACGACGACAACGGGTGCGATAACCGTCGTCTCTGCCGCCAATTCTCTGGTTGCCACGACCATCATTTCTCCTGCTGCGATCAGCCTGTATTCGGTGGCTGGCGGTGCGGTTAATTTGACTGGCGCGGGTGGCGTGATTCTCAACACGCCGATCGGAAGCAATGGGACCGGAGCCATCGGGGTCAGCGGTCCTTTGAGCGGCAGCGGAAATATTGTGAATGCGGGTCTGATCACTATCACGCAGGCGACTGATTCTACATATGCGGGAGTCATCACATCCCCGTCGGGATTGACCAAAGCAGGCGCAGGGAATTTGACCCTCTCCGGTACCGGCAACGCCTATTTAGGCACCACGTCTATTACAGGTGGCAATCTGATTCTCACCGGCACTGAATCGGGCACTATCGATGTGACGACGACCGGAACAAGCGTCTTCTATGGTACAGGCAGTCTCACGTCCAACCAATTCAGCGCTGCATTTTCCCCCGGCACAGGTCCGTCCACGACCGGTGTTTTATCGACCGGTTCATTGACGCTGACCACCGCCGCCAATTTCATCGTCGATATCAATGGAGCAGCTGCTGCCGGAACAAACTACGATCAAGTCAACGTGACAGGCGCAGTCTCGATCACCAATGCGACACTGACTGCAACGCTCGGCGGTGGATACATACCAGCTCTCAACGACATCATCACGATCATCCAGAATGACGATACCGATGCTGTGACAGGCCAATTTGCAGGCTTGCCGGAAGGCAGTTACAAAAGTTTCAGCGGCCAATTCTTCCGCATTTCGTACGTGGGCGGCAGTGGAAATGATGTGACTCTCACGCGGCAGGACCCGCCGATTTATTATGTCGATGACAATTGGGCCGCCTTCACAGTCGGCCAGGCGATTGCTGACGCGGACCCGGTTGCAGTTGGAAATCAGCCCGCCGTATTTGGCACGAATGCCTTTGCGTCCGTCACTACAGCCATCGCCACAGTACCTCAGAATGGCATCATTATTGTCAACGCTGGCACATACACTGAAGCGGTTGTGATCACCAAGTCCATCACGCTCACGCTTCAAGAGGGCGCGATTTCGTTTAATTCGCTGGCCGATACAGTCAATACCGCAGTCGTGACGCTCAACGGCATCACCCTGTCAACGGGCGGTGACACCAGCAGCACGACGCTCGGTAGCTCGATGACAGGTGCGGGAACATTGAACAAAGTGGGCTCCGGAATGATGACGCTCGGTTCTGCCGGAGTCAGCAATTCCTACTCGGGTGGAACGACCGTCAGCGGAGGCGTGTTGGCCGCGGCGGCAGCCCTCGCATTCGGCAACAATGCTCCGACGACACTTGCCACTGGAGCCACGTTGCAATTAGCCGGTTTCAATCAAACGTTGGGAAATCTGACTGGCTCGGGTGTGATCGACAACAATTCAGCAACGCCTTCGAATGTCACAGTGACTGCGACGGCCAACTTCACTTTTGCTGGCAACATCACTCAATCAAGTACAGGTGCGATCAATCTCACGCTGACGGGTGGATTCGTTCAAACATTCTCCGGTCTGGCCAACCACACGGGAACAACCTCAATTCTAAACGGTACGTTTCAAGCCGGATCAACGACCGCGTTCAGTAACAACTCGGCTATAACCGTCGCGTCGGGAGCAACGTTGAGTCTCAATGGATTCAACAATTCGATTGGCTCGCTGACCGGAACCGGGTCTGTGACAAATGGCTCTGCAAACGCGGCCACGTTGACTTTAGGAGCTGACGGCACAACCACAATTTATACTGGCATCATCCAAAACGGTTCCACCGGAACACTCGCGATCACCAAAACGGGCAGTGGAACATTTAATGCCAACGCACTCAACACCTATACAGGCGGCACGACGGTCAGCCAGGGAACGTTGATGTCGAACATCGCAACCGGCTTCGGAACAAGTACCGTTACACTCGGAAACGCCAACACATCAACGAACAACGTTGCGTGTCTTTCAAGCGTCAACGGCATCACGTTCGCCAACAATTTCACGGTCTCGTCCCAGGGTTCAGGCACCGCAACAATCGGGACCAACGCCGGAATTGTCGGAGCAACGAACACGCAGTGGAACGGAACGATCACGCTCAATCGCGACGTGATTCTTCAAGCTGGCAGTGCAGACCGTAGTACCTTTACTGGACAGATCACCGGTGTCGGAAGTATCACGACCACCGCAACGCTTCCCGCTCAGCGCATTTGCTTTGCCCGTGCTGTGGTGCCCGCCAACAATTATACCGGGAATCTGACGCTCGGCGCGGGATCGATCGTTCAACTCGGTGTCGGCTCATTGATCGGCAATTTTGATATTCCCGACACATGCTCCATTACATTCACCAGCTCATCGTCTGAATTGCGTTTAACTCCAACAGCAGCGGCAGGCTTGACCGACGTGGAGACCGTCAACGCATTGATCAGCGCCGCTCCTGGAGCCGGAATCATCACCAAAACGACCGGTGCGGGCGGCATGATTCTGACGGTCGGTGCAGGAAATGGCAGCGGTTCGTTCAGTGGCGTGATCAGCAACGCGTCTGGCAATCTCTCGATCATCAAAGACGGAACTGGCACTCAGACATTAAGCGGTGCCAGCACCTATTCGCCCGCCACTGCCGGAGCCGTCAATACGACCGTCACTGGCGGGACGTTGCTTGTGAACAACGGGAGCGGTTCCGGCGTTGGTACCGGCGCGTTGTCAGTTGGATCGGCGGGGACATTGGGCGGCTCGGGTATCATCTCCGGAGCGGTGTCGTCCAGCGGTACCATCATTCCGGCGGGCACGGGAGCCATCGGTGTGATCAGCACCGGAAATTTAAGTTTCTCCACCGGCGCAGTTCTTACAGTTGAACTTCAAAACGGAGCCAACGATGCGATTTCGTCGTTGGGCACAGTGAATCTGGCCAATTGTAATTTGAAGATTCTGGACCGCGGTGGAAATGTGTTTGGCAATACGTTCACGATCGTACTCGGCACGTCCGTCCCGACCGGCAACTTCGCCAATGTGGCCTTCGGATCGACGCTCACGGCAGCGAACAATCCGCTCAATACTTACACGGTCTCGTTGTCGGGCAATACAGTGGTCCTGACGTTGACGAGCATCACTGCATCTGCCTCGCTGGATGTCACGTCCGGCGTGGTGTCATACAATGCCGCAGGCTTCACCAGCAGCAACATGACCGTCTCAAACGATGGAACCACTTACACGGTTCTTGACACAGCAGGAAGCATCGCATTGACTACAAACGCGACGGCGGCTGGGTGGACCGTGAATGGCAACGGATCAGTCTCCGGTCCGATGGCTGGCGTGACGAACTTGATGTTGAATTTGGGCGACACCACTGATCAGATCCAAGCGCTTGCAGCCGGTTCAGCGAACGTCACGATCAACGGCGCAGACACTCTGAATCTGGCGGGTGCGGTCACAACGTCTGGAAATCTGACGATTCAAAACTTCACCAATCTGGGTGTGCAGAGCACCGTTTCAGCGGCGGTGATCAATGCGAATTTATCGGGAACGTTGAGTTCTACGAACACGGGTATGCTCTCAGGCACGTCTGGATCTCTGATGGCTCCGCTCGGCATCGGGTCGATCGGAAATCCAGTCTACACTCAAATTCCCACGTTGACGCCCACCGCAGGTGCCGGCAACCTCGTGATCAACATCGCCAACCAAACAGGCACCACTCTGGCGGCAACAAGCACCACTGGAAATGGAACAGTCACGGTTGTCAATACTGCCGGTAATCTGACCCTGTCGGGGATCACCACGATGAATGGTAATATCTCAGTGACCAACACAGGGACCGGTGATCTCTCGGTTAGTGGAGCCATTACGACCACGAATGCAAACGCGACGATTTCGAGCAACAGCAATCTCAACGTAAACGCCAACATCAACGTCGGCCCCAACACGATGTTGTTACAGGCCAATCAAAGCGGAACCGGAACGGCCTCGTTCACACAGGCGCAAACCGGAAGCACTCTGACGTCAACCAATAACACAGCGGCGGCGATCACGATTCAAGTCAACACGGTAGTGGGCGGAACAGGCAACGCAAGTCTGCGCACGATTTCGGCCTCAGCGGGCACACTGAGCGTCAATACGTTCGGAGGCAGCATCCTGTTCGCGGGCACGGATACGCTGGACGTGCAGCAATCGTCTGGATCGACGATCTTCCCGGGCATTACCGGACCTGCAGGCAGCAGCAGCGGATTAGGTGGTGTCGGAAGCGCGCCGACGGGTGTTCTAGCCGCGCTGAATTATGTCTTCTCAACTTTGCCCGGCGGCACCGGCTCCATCGGTACTGCGACGCGGCCCATCAATACCGCTTCGCCTGCCAACAATACGCAATTGTTCTCGGCAGGAAGCGGAGGCATTTATTACATCGATTTCAGCGGCAATCCGCTCACTGTCAATGGTGCCACAGCCACTGGAGCGGGCAACATCGTCATCGTGGCGGCTAATGGCGGCGGACACAATTTGACGGTAGCTGGCAACGTCTCGACCGGCTCCGGTAACATCTTCCTCGCAGCTGACGATGACTTCACCATCAATACCGGAGTGACTGTTGGCGGTGCAGGCTTTTCCGGCACGGTCTATTGCGCGTGCAACCGCGACATCGGCAATAATCTGAACGTCATCGTCAACGGTACGATCACCACATCCAACACGTCAACCAGTGCCGTGGTTCTGGAAGGCAACCATTCGAATGGCACGGCGCAGGGTGCGATCATCATCAACAACGTCACCTGCGGTGACGGCGGTACCATCACCGTTTCAACTGCACCATTTCTCAATGCAACATCGCAAGGTTCGATCTTCGCGTTCGGCCCGTCGTCTGTCATTAACGCGGGTCCAACGGGAACGGTGAAATTGACCGCGACCATGATGCCCAGCAACACGACGTACTCGACCGCTATCGGCACGGCGATCCAACCTCTCACCGTCACCGCAGGCAACGTGATTATCTCTGCCAGTTCCACCACGTCGACCTATACGGATCACGTTTACGTCACGAACACGATCGGTGGAAACTTCACAGCAAGCACCGGAAGCGCCAGCCCCAGCGGCAGTCTCAATCTGACCACCACCAGTGGCATTCTAACCATCGCCGGTGCAACCAATACAGGCAACAACGCTGCGCTCAATCTGACCGGAGCCGGAGGCGTCATCATCAACGGTGTGCTCAACAACTCGACCACAGGTCCTATCACGATTAACGCCGGGACGAATACCGCGATCCTGAACAGCACGCTGATGGTGAACACCAATCAGACGCTGACCGTTACGGCCAACGGCGGCTTAACCCTCGGCTCTAGTGGAATGTTACGCGGCATGGGAGCACCGACGAATTCGTTCGCGGTCACCACGCAAGCCAACGGAGCTGTCGCGTGGCCAGGAAGCGCGATCAATCTGGTCGGGACAACCGCAACAGAAAACATGTCTGTCGGCGCATTGAATCTCAGCACCGGTAAATTGAACTCCATCCTGAAATACAACGGCGGCGGTGCCAACGTCCAATCTCAACGCGTGACGCTCACCGCAACCAGCGGTACCAGCCTGACGCTGGGATCAGGAAGTGTGCTCTCCTTTACTCAAGACCTCAACACCGTCACGCCCCAGGACTATCTCATTATCGATGCCTCGGCCAACGCGTCTGGATTCACCAGCACCTTCGGCACGATCATCACCGCCACAGCTGTTCAGATGACGCTCGGAACAGACTACGACGTGGTCTACGCCAACGGCCAGGCAGATGCATCGCCGATTCTACAGTCCACCGTTGGCCTCGGCGGAACGTTGACCGGCGCAAAGACGCAGGTCTACATCCGCATGCTGAACCCCACTGTCACGCCCGTCAAAATCGACGCGTTCAAAGCGAAGGCAGACGGGGTGGGCGTACACGTTACATGGTCCGCGATCTCGGAATTCCAGAACGCCGGCTTCAACGTGTACCGCCGCCCCGTCGGCGAAACGGACTGGGCGCGCGTCAACTCCGCGTTAATCCCGGGCCGCATCACCCACGCCGACGCGAAGTCGTACGCCCTCTTCGACTGGGCATCATCGGGCCGCTTCGAATACCGCTTGGAAAGTGTCAGCATTCAAGGTGCTCTCGAAAGCCATCCCAACATCGCCGGGCCGGTGACGCTCGACTCAGTCACACCTCTCGACACGCCAAGCGAAGAGAGCATCTCAGCCATCGACCACGCGTTGCATTCAGAAGCGCAACAATCCAAGGCACTCAGCATTGCATCGATGTTCGCGACATCGTCCGCTCACGTGTCCGAAGCAGCGTCCATCAAAGCATCTCCGGCCGCTCGTTCGCACAACACAACTGCGAATCCGGGCGCGGCTCCTTCCATCAGCGCGCGCTGGTTCTCGTCGGGCACGATGCTGGGATCAAAAAGTTTCACAGCCGCAAAAGTCTCGTACGTCCAACCCGGAGTCCTGGCGATACCGCAATCGTCGTTGCCACAAGGCTTCGATCTTCAGCACGTAGCAATTCAACGCGAAGGACGCGCTCTACCGATCCTCGCCGTGCAGAACAACACGCTCTATGTTTTCGCGTCGGGATACAGCGACGACTACACGGACAAAGACGCGCTCTTCATTCGAAGCACCGCGACGAAAACTGTCGCAGGCGTCCCGACAACAACTAGCGGCTTGTTCGCAGCGGACCAGTCAGCACTCACGCAAAGCGCCACGTCCGCAACGGCAACCTACCACGACGTGTACTTCGATTACGATTCGGCGTTCCGCCCCTACACCTTCGAGCCGTGGTTCTCCAGCCAGTACTTGACCAGCGGAACGAATCAGTCGTTCGCCTTAAGCACACCGTCATACAGCACCGGTGCCGCGTCGCTGACGGTCACGCTCTGGAGTCTCACCAGCACCGACAGTGCGTCGGTCGACCATGCACTGCTCGTCGCCATCAATGGACAACCCGTAGGCCAAACGCAATGGAAGGGCGGACAGAAGATGATGCAGGTGACGTTCCAAATCCCAGCAAGCGTATTGATCGATGGATCGAATAGCATCGACCTCACCACACCGTCGTTGCCGGGCGTCAACAGCCAAGTCGCTTTCCTCCATTCTTTGACGATCAACTACACGAAGTCGCACAACGCGGCGACTCCGCTCACGCTCGTGAATTCCGGAACGGGCAGCGCGCTGTTTGAAATGAAGAATCTTCCCAGCGCAAACGTGTGGCTCGTGGACGCTCGCTTCCCCGATCGAGCCGCGTTGATTCCATACGAAGCGCAGCCGCAAAACGATGGAACGTACCGCGTCCGATTCAACGCGCCGTCAGGCGGTTCGGGGCAATTCCTCGTCGTTCCTATGGGATCGGAAAATAAGCCCCTTTCAGTAGCAAAATGCGCCGTCAAACCGGCCACATCCGTGCCGTATCTGGCGGTCGGCCCGGCTCAATTCAGCACCGGAGTCCAACCGGTGTTGATCAAGCGCGCTAAAGAAGGAATACGCGCGTCGTTTGTGGATCAGGAACAGCTTTTCAATTACTACAATCACGGTCGTTACGGCCCGCTCGGAATTCAAAACGCAGTGCGCTCGATCCGTCCGCAGTACCTCTTGTTGGTGGGCCGGACCACGTACGATTACCGCAACTATTCCGGAGCCACCGTCGATCCCCTTTGCCCCGCGTTCCTCGTCCCGACGACGTTCTGGGCGCAGACCACAAGTGACTCGCTCTTCGGCGATATGGGACGCGGCTATTCAGAAGTCGCGGTGGGCCGTCTTCCAGTCACGACGCAATCCGAATTGGCCAACGCGGTGCAACACGTTTTGAATTACAAAGGCGCACCAGCGTCCGGCATCCGTGTCCACGCGGTCGCGGATCAAGTCGATGTAGCCGGCGATTTCCCGGCGCAAGCGGCGGGTCTCTCCCAAGAGCTCCCCGATTTCACATGGCAGCAAAACTTCCTCGGCGTGACGTATCAGACGTCGCCCGAAGTGACGGCGGCGATGACTGAAGCTGCGAACCCC
>Ga0194042_1000077_pt1 | contig 27059 bp, 9 predicted proteins | sample JunL4412m_MetaG_FD_148974 | JGI IMG/M metagenome (GOLD analysis project Ga0194042, IMG submission 148974) | Anoxic zone freshwater microbial communities from boreal shield lake in IISD Experimental Lakes Area, Ontario, Canada - Jun2016-L442-12m | ecosystem: Environmental > Aquatic > Freshwater >...
TGTTTCGGTAGTTCGGTAATGATTCAAGTACTTAATGTGCGATTCAAAGCCTTCATTTTTGATTGCATGATGAATGGATTCCTGCAGATACTGTGGGGTTTTGGTTGGGATTGTGCTCACAAATTGCCTGTTGAAACTTTGCTGCAAAGCGAGACCAGTGACAGTGTTGTCAACAGGGCAAGTATTGACGACACCTTCCCCTTGCGTCAATCCTGGGTAAGGTATTGTGCACGCCAAGCAACTGAATTTTTTTATAATCAATTCAGCAGATGTGTCATCCTTCACACAGTCTTTGTGGTATTGTTCTTTGCATGTCACACACTTGATCATTTCGTCACCCTCTTCGGTTGGTAACCTCTCATAGCAAACAAGAGGGACATTACGAGTTCTGAAACCTCGCAGCAATTGCGGTGTGGTGTATCTCCCAACAATATTTTTGTCTTCCACATGAATTTTGTAAATAACCTTTTCACGCAATTCGCGGCACTTTGAGGTGGCAGTTTCGTTTGGTGGTAATGCGGAAAGATGCACAAGAGCTTCATTGGGATCGATTGGGCCATAGGTGCAATGGGCATGGTCAGAAACTGTCGCGGCAACAAATCTTCGCAACTGTTCTTCTCCTCCTGGTGGAGTTTTTTCAATGGCAGTGTCGTAGAAACCAAGACCCACACCATTGCCCGTGCATATAACGCCCAGCTCAAAGCCGGAGGGATGTTGAAAGATTGCGGAATGACCGACGCTGAGATTCATCGTCTCTCTGTTACTCTTGAATGCATAGAGGCCGAAATTTTCAACTTCAAATACTGTGACAGGATACATGTGGTCCAGCACATATTCTGGTGGAACGTTAGCAGTTCCTGTTGCTGTTGTTGGTGCTGCTGTTGATGCTGTTGTTGGCGTTGATGCCGGAGCTGAGGCTGAGGAAACCGATGTCACTGGCGGACCTCTGGCTGTCTTTGTCTCGCCAGTCACTACTACTTCATCGTCACTTTCATCTGATGTGATGTTTTCACCGCTGTCTTTCGCAACTGCTTTTCCCTTCCCACGCAGTGCTTTGAAGGCAGACGTTATTTTAGATGTCACATTAGTTGTTGTTTCGGTGGGATTAATTACCTCCAAAACATGCGGACCTGAACGATAAGGGACAGAGTCGTGGTCAGTTGCTCCAGAAGACTTTGTTACATAACTCATTTCATTCTTTAGACTGAGCAGTGTTCCCGCAGGTTTCTCTGAGGTGATGAATTCAACGGCGTGTTTTTTCAGGTAATCAGCTGACTGTTGTGGTAGACGTGTATCTTTGTCATGCGCAGAATCTAACAATATGACGTTATCGACACAAGTCTTGAAGAAAGCGGTTTCACACTTCAAAAGATTAACAAGATTGTCACCGCCTCGACTGAAACCAATGAAGTTGAATTTTCGGGCTGCAGATTTCTTAACCACTTCTCTCATCACATCGGCTAGGTGGACTACCGGATCTGCGGGTTCGTCAACTTTTGGAAAGATTTGGTTGGTGTTTGTGCACACAATACTGTGTTTCAGCTCTTTCAGTGATTGGAGGTACGGCAGCTGAGAACCTCGCTCTAGCCCTTCGCTTAAGCACAGTTTTCTTGCCCAGATCCCGCTTTGGACTTTTCCTGAACCGTGTATGACAACAGTCATTGTCTTCTTTTTGTGGTCCTGGTAGTCGTTGGACACGTAGACGAATTGACCAGTGCTTAGGATGTATTTACGCATATTCAACTTAGTTTCCATAACTCCATGCACATATTCCGTCACTTTCTCAGCCAACTTCTCGTAATGATCTTGTTTTCCTTTCTTGTAGACGTAAGGTTTCTCTGTTTCTTTGCCCTTTTCAATTAGTTTCACTTGTAAAGATTTGGTGTCCACGTAAACTCCCATCGCCTTAAGTTCATCAATTGTAATTTGTAAATTGTTGCTTGCCATTTTATTGCCGTGCTTCCTGATTCCTTCTTTGCTTGGATTGCCCCCGTGCATTTCTTCAGTATCCTTGTTTGTTTCGGCAGGTAGGGTTCTTGTCAGACTTGGAAATAAAACCATTCTGTCCAAAGCAGCTGAAAAAGTTCCCTTTTTTTTGCTTTTTTTGGTTTTTTTGGAGGTTGTTTCGGTAGTGTCAGTCAAGGTTGATGTCGGGAGCGTCGCTTTGTCTGCGGCACTGTCCAGGTGTGTTTCGCCCAAAGGTGAATTTGACGCTGCAGCAGTGTCCGTCGCTCCTTCACCATCCCTGTCCAGAGCTTGTTTTTTCAAAGGTGATTTAGTAGCTGCGGAAGTGTCTGTGACTCCGTCGCCATCACTGTCGGAAGCTTTTCTCTTCAAAGGTGACTTTGTCAAGGCCGCTATCGGTTCCGCATCCGCAAACAAGGCCCTCTTACTTTGTTTTTTGGGTGTCTGACTGGTTTTCAAGATGGATTTAAAAGGAGTAGTCTTTGGAGTCTTGGGAGTCTTGGGAGTCTTTGGTGTCGTCACACGTTTCTTGGTTGCCGTTGTAGCTTCCTTTCCTGGGGTGGTGACGTTTTCTGTAGTATCGTCTTCGTCGGTGTCCCCGTGGTGGACCGTCAAGTCTTTCTGTGGAGTTTTTTTGACTCCTTCAATGCCGACGTGTGAGGTGGCAGCTTTTGTTGGTGTTTTCCTTCCCATCCGCTCAGGTTTATCATCCTTATTCTGCCGTGTTTTGGTTGCCAAAGAAAAGTCTTTTACACTGCCGTTGAATCTTTTCACCGCCAACATGTGCGCGCACGTATATTTACTCCCGCATTCACAACTGGGAGGTGTGACAACTACTCGGTGAATTTTTTCGCCAGGTTCACTTGTTAGGTAAGAATGGAAAGCTGGAACGTGGGTGACCTTTTTTTTGTCATAGAGGTATTGGGCCTGCGCTTGGAGTGTTAAAGCCTCATAGTCTGTACGGGACAGTTCTGGCGCCTTCACGTTGTGTTCGAAATTGTCAGCAGAAGGAAGGCCGTAATAATTTACCATTTCCATGTTGCGTTGTTCGGGAGTGAGAGTGGATCTTTCTGGCAGGAGTTTCAATGGGCGTAGCAAATGGCCAAAGTCTGGGCGTAGTTGGTATTGGCCTATGCCGTAAAAGGCATCATCAAATTTGTTGTTCCCCACATCAAAGATGTAGCGCAGTTTGACAGTGGCCTCGTGCATCAGGTTTTCTCCGCCTTCTTTTACTGTAGCCATGGTTTTGTTGAAGCTCTCCGCGGCATTGTTCGTAATACCCCGCTCAGGATTGGGGACGTTTAAGCGAGTAAGGACCCACCTGCCGGCATGCTTTCTGACATCGTCGTCAATGTTTTTTTCGTAGTAATTTGTAAATGCCTTGTCACCCCAAGGTCCGTTACCGGCAGCTTTGTATCGTTCAATTTTTCGGAGGTAGCTGTCTTCGGTTGTTGAAGTTATTGCTCTGTAGAACTGTCTGTCCAAGGCCGTCCGCTCTTTTTGATCATAATTTAGAGCCATCAACTTTCTTTCAATGTTTTTACGAATGTGATTCCAGCAGTACACAGTGGTGCACTTGGGCCACTTCAGAGTGGTGAATTCTCGATCTGTCACAAAGACCTTTGGGTGTTCGTTAAAACGCGTCATGCTTTCTTTTCCCAAGTTTTCCTCCAACACCTTCAGCTGGACAACCCATCCTTGTTCGTGGTCAGCAATGGGTCTCTTCCGATGAATGTAGACAAACAAAGGGGCAATGGGAGAGTTATCAGTGTCGTGGGCTCCTGGCTGCGTATTTTCCATGATGCTCACCCTGTAAGTGATGGCCGAAGTGAAAAAATCTCCGTGCTTGAAAGTTGTGTCATAGTGGATGATAATAGGAACATCGTCGGGCAAGTTGTTGAGAAATAATTTGAAATTTTGAAGCGACTGGTCTGTGGAGAGGAGATAGTTGGAGTGCGGAACGTGCCAGCCCATGCGAACAAAATCGGCCATTTCTTTGGCCAGGTAAGCCATCCCCCTGTCTTCATCGAGTGCAGTTAGTTTTTTTTTCATATCAAGAATATGTTGGACCTGTCGAGGGTTTCTGGGGGCAGTAATTGCACGAATTTCACCTGCAGGGGCATTTCCAGTGAGTGCATTGAAGATTTCAGTTGCGTGCTTTTTTCCCAACTTCAATTGGTCGTCCACGTCGACCTCTAGTATCTTGGATGTTCTAATGTAAGAGCGATTGGTGGTTTTGTCATTGCCATGCGGAGCGCCGACTGCTTCCGAGGCTTCTCCCATGTAATGAATGATGGCGTGCTGTCTTTGGCTGTCAAAGAATACCCACTTGTGAAAATATCTGTTGCCCACTTGACTGTAAGCAAGACGTTGCAGATCAGACTCAACAAACGCGTCGTTTTTTCCACATTGTTGCTTCCACCTCAGCCCGTCGACAAGGATGTGGGATTGCCAACGTTGCATAACTTGGCCTGTCTGCAAGTCACGAGTAGCTAAAACGTAGACCTGGCCTCCCTGAGGGTCGACAATGGCACATTTTCGAGCATTCTCTATCCCTATTCCCGCTTGGATGACTTTGTCTAGGTACTCCTTGGCATATTTCAGACTCATGACAGCTGCGTGAGGATTCCACACTTGTATCGGGACTGCCGGTCTCATCCGTTCTCTGACAAGCTCGTTGTGTTCTTGATCGTTGGCCGCCATTAGTGCATCTAACTGGGCTTGCAGACTGGGAACTGGGCTTAGTTCCTTAGTTGGGTTGGCTGATAGTGTGTATTCAGGAGCTGCTGCGACTTTGTCAACTTCGTCTGTTGTCGCTGGTGCATCTCCACTGATGGGTTCTTTGCCATGTTCGGACATATGTGCCTGCCACCTTGGAATGAGGTCGTTGGGGGATGAGTCAGAGTCCGGTGGGCCAAAGCCTTGACCCTCATGTCGAAGGGCAGTGCTGGGGTCTCCAAGGTATTGAACGACAAACCTTTGCTCACCTTCTATGTAGTAGTTCATTCGGGTGAATAGAAGGTTGCGCTCGAGAGCTCCGTCTTTAGAAACATACTTGGTCTTCACCACTAGGTCTTGTGTTCCTTTTTTGCCAAACGCACTATCGTTAATCCAATGAAACGGGTCCATGTGACGAAGACTGAATCTCTTGTTGTAGCCACCAGCTAGAACATAAATCCCTCTGTGTGATGGTTGGCAGAAGAACTCGTCAATGTTGTAGGGGTTTTTGCAGGTTCTCGCAAGGTAAATTGCATTATCTTGATCGATGGGAATGTCACTCTTCTTGTGAGGTGCTCTTTGAGGGTCTTCTCTTAATGAATTGAGTTCAACGTTTGAGGCAATCAGAGCTCTTATCTTGACTGTCTTTCTGTGCTTTCTGGGAATTGGTATATGGTCTGAGTGAGCCTGGCTGTCCTCCGAAGACCTACGAGAAGTGATTAGAAATGTTAATTTATTGTACGCTGAATGAAAAACTTGTTGTTATGTGCTTGTGACATAATTTTATGTCGTTGATGCTTCATTTCAAAAACGTTTCTTAATATTTTGGTTGCATCATTTACAGTACATAGGCGTTGTCAATACTAACAAAAGTAATTTAGCGGAAAGGAAGTAATGTAAAGTTAGAAGCCAAAATATTCACCTGAAACTTGATTTCTCGCTACTCTTCTCTCCTGACCTTCTCCTTGATACTCCTCCTCTCAATTCTTGGACTTTTCTTCTTGGGTCCCATATCTGTTTTTGCTCTGGTCCACTACTGTCGGTGCTGAAAGTGGCAACATCCAGTCGTGCACGCTGGTGCCGTGTGAACTTCTTTTTTTTGCTTGGCGGTGGGAGAATGTCGTCATTTGACATTCCTCCACTATCGTCTGCCGACATGTGACGTTCTTGTCTGTCTGAATCAGTGTCCGTTGAAGTGCCATGTCTTATTTTGGGTGGTTCTTTCCAGGAGGGATCGTCAATATCGTCATCGTCACTTGTAATGACTTCAGGGGAGCCCGGTAAAAAAACCTCTTTTGGTCGTGCCCATTCGAAGGTTACCGCTGTCTTCTCCGATGCTTCCACTAACAATTTGATGTGTTTGGAGACATTGTCGAGGTCCAACATTTCGTAAGTTTTCATGAACTCGGCAACTACTTCTGCGCTCGACACTTGGGTCACAACTTTGGGGCTTGGCGTCCTCACACGTCTGACAACTGGCACGTCACCCTCATACAGAATTTCCGCAGGCGATTGTGGTTGTCCAGCCTGGAAAGTAGAAGAAGGATGGTAAAGTACTTTGTAAAATTCGCTTTTGGGTTTGCCCAGATATTCGCCCAACAGTTTCAGCTGCTGGGCTTCTTTGGCAGGTGTATGTTTTCTTGATTTTATGAACTTGCTCATTTCCCTAATATGTTTAGCAGTGAGTAGTTTGTCTGGTGTAATACTATACTCGTTTGCTGAATTATATTCAATTACCTCAGGATGACCATGGACAGGATGACCATGGACAGTTGCCAGTGTTGGATCCAATATTTGGGAATTGCAAAATTCTTTCAATGTCTTTGCATTAAATTTCGAGAATTCTTTGGCACCATCTTCAAGAAGTGATTGAAGAGAGGGCTGACCGGCCAAGTCCACAACTGGCAGTGTAACGTCTACTTTAAAGTCAAGTCGATTTTCTTCAACGTAAGCACCAACAAGACGTAATAAGTATTCCCTTGAATTGAAATCATTTTCTTTCCATAATTTCTCCAGATTTCTCAATTTTGCCTTGTTGTAGTGATTGGCCATGCCAGGTTCAATGGGTCCAAATGAGCAGTTTTTGTGTTGTTCACTGCGCACAAAGGCCCTCTTCCCGAGCCAGCTTCCGACGTAGTTAACAATGAAGTCAAGTCTGGCTTTTTCTATTTGTTCGGTTGGGTTGCCAAAGCCGTGACGAAGCATAGTCATAAATCGGTTTTCCTCATCGGGTTTTGTATTTCGCGTGACTTTGCCTAAAAGTGAACAAAATGTTAAATGTTAAAATCTATTTTGATTAGGCGCCATGAATATTTAGTAAACCGCACTAATAGTTTTTGGTGCAGTTATCATGTGGAGGTAAATCTTTAAACATGTTATTTTAAATAACATTTGAGTAAATTTTGTACTTTATAACTTTGTCCTTCACCTGCTAATGGAACAAATAAATCCGAAGGGTTCAGTTCAATATTCTGTTGTTCTTGATAATATAGTAGGTGCTCCATCACCTCCTCGACAGGTTTTTCTTTCCGCGCCAAAATAAGGTGGGCTAATTCGTCAAGCTGTCTGTCATTGAATGAGCGCCCCAAATTGAATTTGTTATCAACCAAGTCAAGGAACACGCGATGCGTGTCGTTGCTTTCTGCCGTGGCTTCAAGGTGTTCCGTGTGATCTTCAAACAAGTCAATGTCATCTGGATGCGTGATGTTGCTTTCTGGCGTGGCTTCAAGGTGTTCCGTGTCATCTTCAACGCCAGATAGGTTGTCTTCAGGTTCATTGGTGTGTTCTTCCACAGCATCAAAAAATGTTGATTCATCGCCATCGATTGTCATCGTTTCTATTGAAATAATGTCGGGTTCAGATATTTCTTCAAATATTGGATTTTCTAAGTCCGGTGTTGTTACATCTCTTGTTTCCGCCGTGCCAGCAGATGGTTCAGAGTCTCCATGTGGAGAAAGGTTACCAGCTTCGGAGGTTGTTTTGTCGCCACTTGTCTCTGCCGATGTCTCATTGTCGGCCGGTTCAGCAGACTGTTCAGGTGCTGCCGGAGTTGATGACAAATTCTCAGGTTCAGTAACTATCTCTTCGGCTGTTTCGTCTTCAGCAATTTGTGACGAGTCTTTGGGGGTTACATCATCGGTCTTCAGGGCTGCTAAGGATTGTTTGGGTCCGCTTGATGTCTCTTGGGATGTTGATTTGTCTGCAGGTTGCACAGAGTCTTTGGGCATCACATCAGCGGTATTCAGGGCTGCTGGTAAATGTTCGGGTTGGCTTGATGTCTCTTGGGATGTTTCTTCGTCAGCAGTTTGGGGCGAGGCTTTTGATGTAACATCAGCAGTCTTCGTGCCTGGTGACAAATGTTCGGCTTGGGTGGCTGTTTCTTGCGAGGTGTCTTTGTCAGCAGGTTGCACAGTGCCTTCGGGTGTCACAACAGCAGTCGTCGTGCCTGGTGAGGAAGGATCGGGTTGGGTTGATGTTTTGTCTAAAGTTGTGTTCGCTTCACCAGCCGCTGCTACTGGTTCACTTAAAAGTACTTTTTTGATAGCTGCCAATAATTTTGACTTCATTTCTTCAAGCAGTGGTTTGTTCAAAGTTTGTACATTTCCGACAATACTTGCCCTCACTGTTTTGCGGAATAGGTTTATTTGTGACCTGCTGAATACATGGGGTGGTTTCATGGCAAAGGCAAGTCTGAAGTGCTCCATAAAAGAGGTCGCTACTTTGTCGTCACTCAAGGTTGCTGATTCTTTTAAAACAGATATTAACAAAGCATTTGTGACCAGTTTCAATTTATCGGTAAGATCTCGCACTTTGTCAATCTCTTTTTCTACATCTTTAATTGCTTTGGCCTCAACTTCCTTCAATTTCTTGGCAGGCACCTTTACGCCTTTGTTTTCTTTCTCAGCCACAAATTCACGCAGCTTTTCCAGGCGTAGTTCTCCATTATCTAAAAACTGGATGTTGTCTTCGTCTTCGGACATGAAATCTGGTCGAGAAATGGCCTCGACTAACTGGAGGGATGTTGCCAGTTGAGCTTGTGCTTGAACGAGTTTCTGTTTGCTATTTGGGGTCGGGTTTTGTTCAATGAGGTTCTCATTGACAAGTGCAGTGGTGTGGATGTCAGCTCGTTGCTTTGTCGCCGATTTAAAGTATTTTTGTATTGGTGCCTGAGTAAATGTGGATGTTCTTCGTCTTCCAAGCGATTTATCTTGATTCTCGGTGGTTCCACGCATCCACTTTAGTTTCTTCTTTTGCTTCTCTTCTTTTCTATTTTGTTTGTTTTCTGCTTTGGTTTTTTCCTCTGACGCACACTCAGGATTGGGAGTATTGGATTCTGCTTCACCTTTGGAAGCACTCTCAGCAGGTATCTCTTCGTGCTTTGGGGTATCTGATTCTGCTTGTGTTTCTTTGGAAGCTTTAGCCAATTGCTCACTAGCTTTTAGTTTTTTCAACATTATTTTGCTCATTCTTCCTTTAAATTTCATGTCAACTTTCAAAACAGGTGATTTCTTTGTGGGACTACTCTTCCTTTTTGGGATGGGAAAAGCCTTCTTCCCAGTTGTTGTCACTTTTAGAACCACTTCGGGTACCTTGACTTTGTCTGGTTGAGGTGACGTTGTCGCGGCCGCAGGTTCCTTTTTTAGTGTGGAGGTTATTTTGAAATCTTTGTTCTGGTGAGCAAGAATGAAGAGTTGCACTAACTTCTTTTTGAATGGCTTCTGTACTGTAGACTGATACTCTTCTTGCGTACGCGTACTACGGCGACCGTAGTAGCATTCTTTCAGCGCTTGAAGAAAAGCAACTTCAACGGTGTCATTGTAAATCAAAACTTCGTCGGCACCGGTTGTTGGCAAATCGATAATTCCTTCGTCTTCCAGAGCCTTAGCATGGAGTGTAATGAGTTTCTGTAGCTCAACATTATCAGTCAGGGTTTCCAGGTCTCGATGTACATCAGCCTCGGCAAGTTCCGCAAAGTCTGGCAAGTGCGTTTCGATGAAAACACCGGTGTCGCTGGGGGTGATGTTTGGTTCCTGACGGCAAAGTGGAGAGACAAGGTTGGTTAACACACTTTGGGGTTGGACAACGACCTCGGCTGCAGCACCACTTGGTGAAGTATCTGTTACTGCTGCTGGAGGTATAGGGCCAGTGTGTACAGGGCTGGTTTCAATTGTTAGGAGACCCATTGGATCTGCTTGTTTGTCAGGATTTTTTATGTCATCTCTTGACGTAGAAGTTGATTTTCCAGGGGACGGTGCGACAGTACCCTGCTCTTGTGCCGTCATCATTTCTTCGGCATAAGTACGGAAAAGGTTTGAAGATTTTTCTCTCAACCGTCTTGCGTCAACTCCACTTAGAAGCGATAAACACTTATCGATGGCATTTCGAAGCAATTCTTGACCCTTGGTAGGTACCTCGTGTGCACTGTCTTTGTCGGTCTCAACTATCAACTTGGGAAGCTCGTTATGAAATGTGTAATGGTCCAGGAGTTGTTGACATACGTGTTTATCCTTTGGGTATTCGTCTAGAACAAGTTTTTCTATTTCAATAGCATGCTTTAACGGCAAATCCGGTTCCACCAAGTTGTCGTTTTGCTGCACAGAAATTCGAGGCTGTTTTTGTACTTGTCCCTTTTCCGTAGATTTGCTCATTTTTTGCAGCAGCCAATCTGCTGTTTGGGCATCCACCTTAAGGATTTCTACTAGACCGATGCGAAGCATTGAAATGAAGATGTTTTCCTCGTCGGGTTTGTCCCCGTCCTTTTCGTTTGACTTGCCGGGTCTGCCGCAATCTCCTTCTGAACGTGACGGTTCTACCGGTTGAAGGTCCTCTTCTTTCTGAAATTTTATTAGGTCTCTCTTCAAATCTTCAAGGCTGGAGTTACGTAACATAACGTCGTGGAGCTTCTTTTCTTGCGCTTGGCTTAATAGGTACGGTAACAATTTCTTTTGTACTTTCTTTTCTTCTTCAGTCTCCTCCTCGTCCACTTTGTTTTTGGCCATTGGTTCAAAGGTAGGTGGGCTGGCCTCATTGTCACCTTCTGATTCTTTGTCGGCTTCTCCAGAATGTGCTGGGCTTCCTGGTTTAACACGTTTGGCAGTGTTAGCGGACACAATTGCGGGTTCATCAGACTTGGCTTCCTTCTTTTTCAATTTTAAACTGTCCTGCTGTTGTGTAGAGCTCATCTCAGATGCATAATTACCAAAAATGTTTGAGGATTCTTCTCTCTTCTGTTTGGCCTCTGCCCCGGTTAGAAACGAAAAACACTTGTCTAGGGCATTTCTTAGCAATTCCTGACCTTTCTTTGCAACATCCTGTAAACGATCATTGTCAGGTACTACTTTCAACTCGGGAAGGTTGTGCATTGTTGTGTAAAGGTTCAGTTTCTCGTTACATGTTCTCCAAGACTTGACGTACTCTTTTTGGAGAATGTCGTCAATGCCAATTGCATGCTCTAATGACAGATCTGGTTGTTGGGAGTTGTCTTTGCGCACCACAGAAACTGGCATCGGTTTTAGAACTTGTTCATTGGGTCCTCTCTTTTCCATTGATTTGCTGATAAGTTTGAGCAGCCACTCTGCCTCCTGGGCATCTACCTTGAAGATTTGCACGAGACCAATGCGAAGCATGGTGATGAACATGTTTTCCTCATCCGGTTTGTCCTTGTCCTTTTCAGTTGACGGGCCAGGTTTGCCGCATTCGCCTTCAGAACTTGTAGGTTCTACCGGTTGCAGGTCCTCTTCTTTCTGAAATTTTATCAGGTCGCTCTTCAAATCTTCAAGGCTCGGGTTACTTAACATAAGGTCTTTGAGATGCTTTTCTTGTGATGGGTTTAAATTGTAAGCTGACTCTTGCACTTTTCCAGCTTCTTTTCGTTGTCGTTCTTCTGCCTTCCCCTCATTGGCAACCTCACTCGGTTTGTCTTCTAGCACGTCATCCTCTTCTTCGTCATCTACTGTGGCAACTTCTGTTTCGTGTTTTGCAAGTGCTGCAGCAGATTCTTTTTCGTGTTTTGCCTTTGCTGTAAAGGTGGGAGGTCTGTCCTCGTCAATACCTTCCGATTCTTCAGAATGTGACGAGCGTGCTGTTCTGACGAGTTCAGCAAAATTCACAGACAAAACGGCAGGTTGTGTAGACTCGGATTCCTTCATCTGTCCTTCCAAATGTGCCCGTTGCTTCTTCACCGTGGTCCAAACTTCTTCTTTGTCACGAAGGGATTTTTCTAATGATTCCCTCTTTTTGGCATTGTCACTGTTGCTGATGGAGCTAAGTAATGCTTGCCTGGTTTCAGCGTTGATCTCTTCCTGCCGTTCACTAATTTTCTCAAATAAGTCCCACCTTTCGCTGGGATCTGCAGAAATGTTATCTATCGCATCCTGAAATTGCGTCGAGCCCTCTGGCATTTTTTCAAGTTGAAGCTTATATTGCTCCTCAAATGGGAGATGTGCTGAGTGCTCTATGATGTTCTTGTGTATCAAAGACAATTTTGCTTCCTCTTCTTCTAGTTTGTGCTGGAACAGATCACTAAGCCTTTTGTCCTTATCAGAAATTTTCTTTCCGTCACTTGATGAATCGTTTGACTTTGACAATGAGCTTCTGCGCCTTGTATTTTCTTTTTTTTTCAATGCTGCAAGTTTTTTACTTTGCTGTTCAGCCTGTTCGCGGAAGACAATTAAAAAATTTTCATTCTCCTGTTGCTGTAGGGACATTAACTCTTCGTTGATTTGCTCAAGTTCCAAGTTAACATCAAGCAGTGCTGGCAGCGAAACTGCTCGTGTATTAGCAATACGTTCTTTTATTTCTTGACGTCTAGCATTAGCCACCTGTTGTTGCTCATCCTTCTCGGCTTCATCGTCTAACTCGGAAATTAGAGCGTCTTCATGTCCAGTCATAGTTTTGTTAATCCTGGCTGCTTGCATTGACCTGTGTAGTTGCTTCGCGTGATGAATTTGTTCTCGCTCTAATATATCCTTTCGTTCTTGTAATGTTAGGGTCCTATTTTCGGCTTCTTCCGTCATTCTTGAACTAGAACGAGTTTTACCACCTTTCTTCTTCTCTCCTTTTTTTAAGGCATCTTTCTGATCCTGAATTTGTTTTATTTCCTCGTTGATCCTTTTCAGTTTCGGCTCTGAGCCTGCCCTCCATTTGGCGACCTCTTCTTGGAATTCTTTGCGTCTCTTGTCACTTTCCTTCTTTTTTTTTTCTCTTTCTTTTTCATCTTCTTCAATGGCTAGACACTCAGCTTCCTGAGCGGTTATCCATTGGTCAGCATCCTCTTGAAGTTTAGCATCCAGAAGTGTCAACTCGTGTCTTCTCTTATCCATCAGTAATTGGTCCAGTTTTTCTTGTAGCAGTTTTTCGTGTTGCGAAGACTCCGCATCCGCTTCCTGCTCTCTTGTAGATGAACGTGCACGTTTTTGGCTTGATTGTGACGACATTTTCCTGAAATGAATAAAAAAACGGTAAATATTTATTATTTATTATTTGTTACAACAAAAAGGTACAAAAAATTCCGTGCGTTGTTGTTTACATGTTTTGGTGATAGTTGGCTACACTTCGGTCATAATGCATTTGTTTAAAGAAACACTAAACCAAAATAATTAATATAAACCACGGATAATTAATATGCAATTTTGTGTACATTAATTTATAAACTATCACGCTAATTTTTACACTTTAGAAATTAGGTTTTATATATTTGTCGCTACTTATTTTTGAGTGGTTTGGAACTATAAGTAATTAATTTTAAGACTAACGCTCTGACTATTGGTATCTAAATATAAAATAGCACAGAAATAACTGTTGCAATGTAAAGAGCCAACCTACGGAAGTTTACGGACTCTTTTGTTCAAACAAATTTGTCAAAATTTTACATATTCGCTCATTCCCTAACTACGTACTAGTAGTTTGGAATCAAGCCATTCCTTCATATGTATACTAACAGGGTAAATATTTGTTTATTACTTTTGGGAACTTACTGTCGCCTTTATTTGGTCCTCGATAAATTGAAATCTGTTATCCTTCTGTCCTTCCTGTAGTAAAAAAATTATAGAATGAACTAAATTGGTTATGAACTTCATGTTAATTTGGAAATACTTTTATTAAGTCAAGCCTACCTTTTAATTTAATTTTTTTATATACATACTTCTTCTAGTCTAAAATAATAAATACATACTAACAAAGCTTTAATTAATATATTAGGACAGCAAAGCGATTCATAGTTTAAGGCATTAATTATTTATTTATAAAATCGAGACTTGCGTATAACACCTGACTTATTTACCTTACTCTACAACAAAAATTATTATACTTCTGTTTATTTCGTTATTTTTTAAACCATTTAACATTTACATTTGTATATACATTTTATTAAAATACTTTTTCAATTAACACTATCGGTCTTATAACAGTTAAGTACTATCACTATACACTAAATAGCGTGTCGGTTAATTTAAACAAAAGTATCCATCCCACGGTAATTTATTACTACTTTTGTTAATACAAAATAAAATTACATACCGCCACTTGTTATTGTTTTTAAAAAGCTAATAAGTAGTCAAAAATAATTATATACCCCGTTCTATCATAATATCATACAGCGAATAATGGTTTTTGGTTACTTACTAATTTTTTTGTCTTCGATATTTTGATTATGCTGTCTCTCTGTCCTTGTTAAAAATTGGTTTGTCGGTGTACGAATTTGTGTCCTCCAGTATTTGAATTCTGTCCTCGTTGATAATAATTTTTAGAATGAACGATATTGGCAATAAACTTGCTGTTTTATGGCTGCAGAATTGATTTAGTGAAGCCAAACATTTAATTTAATTAAAAAAAGTTCGTTTGGTCATAACGTTCCAAACAATTTCATCATACATAAAAGCTTTAATTAATAAGTAAGGAGCGCAGTTGCTTACCATAGAGATTTAATTGTCATCATTTGTTGTTGACATTCAGTCCGTTTAAGTTTTACTTTTTACGAAATGGATACTGGAGAAGATAGCAAATTTGAAACCTTTGTTGAAAACTTATATCAAAAATATTTGCTAGAGTGGAAGATTGTCGAACGGATTAAAACCAAGCGAGTTGCCCAACACGTCAACGAACATTTGAGAAGACTAAACAGTATGGCTCTGTCACTTCATGGAAAATACTTGAAGCATAACAAAACCGATTATTTATGGAAGATCAATAACGACAGATCCGCTAAATATGAGGTCTCGGCATCAAAGAATAATAACTGCGAAGTCATGGAATGGCTCGCCTCTCACATGTGATTCTGTTGTATCAAAAGAATCTTATTGTAATCGCTTCTGTCAGACTTGCAATAAAATTTTGGTTTCTTGAGATTTGTTTCTTTTCTTTTCAATCAAAACGCTTCGGTACACTTATATTAATAAACCTTGTATATATTTTTAGATATCTTATAATTCTTTGTGTTTATACTTCACATAACAAAAACAACTAAAAATTTCCGTGGGTTGGACATTTCTCTTTTTAGGACCTTTCTTATCTTATTTCATGGTACTTCTATTCTTCATACTTGTTCATAATTGTCAAAGAAACAAAGGTTTCAATAAAAATCAAATCAAGACACTTTACATTTTATTTATTGATTATAAATCAATTGCCTTCTCTATTTTTAAGAAATTAAAAATATTTTATAAAAATTTTCATAGATGGCAAAAAAAATTTTTCTAAAATTAATATAACTTTTCGAAAAACGTTGTAAAGTTCTTAGAATGTTGTGATAACACTTTGTTATTTAAATTGCTCAACTTCACATTTATTGAAGCATTTTGACCTATATATATTTAATAAAAAAGTATACATAATGAAATGGTTGCGATGATTATTCAGTGTTTGCCTGCCGCAGAGTATGTGCCCCCTTGTAGGTTGGCGCACAACTCATTGACCGGACACCTCCATACGGAAACGTATGTGTGTTAGCAAAAACCACCCGCTCAACTGTGAGAGGGAGAATGAGCAACCAAATATTTTGCGACTTATTAGAGGTACTATTATTTTCTATTTTGGTAATTATGATAAGACAAGGTACATTACATTTGCCACAAATCTTTAAATTCTTATCACACCTTGAGCACAATGTTATCCTCCATGGTTTTACATCAATATCGATCAACTAACCTAACTTTTTAAGTATACACTCTCGTGCGATTTTTCAAACTATTAACTAAGTTGGAGTTTATCAGTTTATCATTTCTTGATTGGTTCTTTTTCAACAAACATTACGCTCTAAAAATTAGAACAATGAAGTCAGCGGTATGGAAATTTTTTTTTGTTTAACAAAGTAGTCTATAAACTTCCGTGGGTTGTAGTCGGAAGGGTTTATTCAAGTTTCTACATTTCTTTGGGATCAACACATTTCTTCAAACCTTTACTTTATTTCATTTATTATTTCATACCTAATTTTTTCGTTATTAACATCTCTGGATAAACACTAATGCTCAAGCCATCTTTGCAAAACATTCTGCTATGATTATATGTTTTGTAATTAGAAAACAAAAAAGCTTCTCAGCAAAGTAAACTATATAATGATTATTAACTTCTGCGCAACTATCTAACGTAAAACGTATTTTACAAATACAAAATATAATTAGAAGGTGCTGCCACCTACAAATTTTAGGCTATTCCATGTATTATGAAATATTGAGAAAATATGTTAACCTCCGGAACACAGAAGAATAAAAGAGCTTTGATTTCTAACCTCTTATTGAAAATGTTAAAATCTTACAAAATGACTATACTTTATCAATCGTATTTTATCAACTTCTTTACAATTTTTAGTCAGTTTAAAATGAAGTACAATTAAGTTAATTCAAATTTTGGCACCTACCCTAAGTAAGTAAACATATTTTATTTTTATTTTTAAATTTTATTTCAAACTTAAAGGTCGAACCTTAGCTTCACCCAATGAACGTCTAACACATAAAGACAGCTTTAGATATTTCGATAGCCTGTTTCTTTTCAGTTAAGAATTCCTTTTTTGTCTTCTTATAGCAAACATTACGTTCAGAAAGTTAAAACAATTAATTCAGCAACGGTATCGACATTTATGTTACTTAACAAAATAGCCATTAAATTTCCGTGGGATGTTGTTGGTTTGATGGATACACATACTACTACTATCTTCGCTCAGCTCTTCAGCAATTGGACACATTGGTTCATTATCGTACTTTTTTATAAGTCAACTAACAATATCATTACTTTTGCGATCAAACAAAGCCTTTTATGGTAATATCACTATGATTTAACAAAGTAAACAATAAAATTCCGTTAGTTGTTATCGGAAATTTATACATTCATTTATGAAATATAGGTATCAATGACATTAACTATTTGTTAATCAGGCGATTGACAAACATTACTTTCTGTTTAAATTATTATTAATCATTAACATTTTAATTAATTTATCTCTCACAGACGCATTAAACTTTGTAAATAATGCCAACTCGTATGCCAAGCGAATTCTTTTTAATTAAAATGTTAATTACTTGGTGTTTCATTCAAGCATCAAGCTTTATCGTTTTAAATTAAAATTTAAGTATAAAAGGTTGGCTCCATTTCATTGCAAACATCAGTTGCGTCAAAGAAGTGTCTCGACATACACAAACGGAACATTACACTGCTTTAATAATGTCTTCTTTTTGGAAAACTTTGAGAAGCTCCTGGAAGAAACATAAGGAAATTCGGAAATCAAGGAGGCAAATTAGAAGGTTGGTGAAACTTTCGCGGCTCCTGCTTAAACACGGACGATTTGAAGACGCCCTCAAGGCTAATAAAATTGCTGTAGAAGTGTTTGATTACATGCGAGTCAGCCAGTTTACAACAACAGCAGCAAAGAAAAATTGTGAGTGGGAAATCATGGCACTTATAAAAGAGGGACAATTCATCGCGTCAGAACATCAGAAAAACAAAAAGCTTCTTGAATCACAAGAAGAAAAGAGAAGAACAAGATCAAAAAAAAAAGTATACTTCAACTGTACACCGGCGTCTACTATGAAACAACCAACACAAAGCCAGTTGATGGAGAAACAAGTCATCGAAGCATGTTTTAGCAAAGACACAGAATTGGCGAATCAGGCCAACGATGTGATGGAAAAAATCACAGAAAGCAACTTGGACAAAATACAGAAACTAGCTCTTATGCAATCCATTGGAAAAATTTATCAAAGAAACACTATTCTCTCTGCACAAAATGATCAACTTCTAGAAAAAGAAACTACTCCACTTCCAACAAAGGCAAAAAATGGTAAGCCATCGGATGAAGAAAAAGAAATAGAAGAAATAACAAAATCTTTAATGAATAACCTCAACGCAAACAAATCTTCGTACAAGTTCTCTGACGTCATTGGCATTGAGGATGCAAAGGATGCACTTGACATTGCTATCCGCCAGCAAAATATCTTCATTAAATATTACGAGTCTAAGGATTTGGAGAAATGCAAGGGAATAATGCTCTTTGGGTAATTATATTTCTTTCACTTCAATTTTATTACAGTTCAATATCAACTTTAATTTTATACAAAACATACCATTTTTTACCGTTATTTGGTAGGACACAACATACTGTACAAAAAAATTCCGTGGGATATTTATTTCTTAACAACAACTTAATAAAGTCAGTTTTCACATCACACTTTGATTACTTTACTTCGTATACTAATCTATCGAAGTAATAACAGTCAATGCAGAGTAATTTATTTGTTATCATTTACTTGCAGTCCACCAGGAACCGGAAAAACAATGCTTGCAAAAGCAGCTGCTAATGAGGGAGGAGCGAAAAGCTTCTTTTATTTGTCAAAGCCAGATCTTGTCACTAAATGGGTTGGATCGTCGGAGAAGAGAATCAAACAACTTTTTAAGTTGGCAGCAGAAATTGCACCTTCGGTTATTTTTTTGGGTGAGATGATAGTTGTATTACATAGTCATTTGTTGCCATTTACTGTTTCTTACTTTCCTTCACATTGTAAATTATAACAGTGACATTCACTTTTAAAACGATATTCTATATTTTCAGATGAGGCTGATTCTCTATTCGGAAAGAGATCATCCGATGGCAACGATTCTTCTACAGGCATTATTAATGCTCTTCTTACAGAGATTGAAGATAAGCCTGAAGATGTCTTTGTCCTTTGCTCCACAAATCGTCCGTGGGCGATTGACTCTGCATTTAGAAGGAGATTCAACAGACTGATTTATGTACCCCTCCCGGGACTGAGAGACAGAGGAAAGATCTTCAGACATCATTTGGAACAGGTGGAAAATATGTTGAGCGCGAGTGACTACCACTTTTTGGCAGAAGTTACTGACCAGTATTCACCCTGCGACATCACCAACATTGTCAGTGCAGCCAAAAATGAAAGATGGTCAAGAACTAAACGGGCAAAATACTTCAAGCAATGTCCTCGCATTGAATCAAACCCAGACATTGAGGGAAAGTATATGCCATGCAGAAAAGAAGAGGAGGGTGCGACGCGCATAACTGCTGAGGAGATTGAGGAGATAGGAGGCAACATCTTTCTACCTCCACTCACTATGAAGGACTTAGAACGAGGCACATGGATTGCCAAGAGAACTGGAGACCCAAAGGACTTGCCCAAATTGAAGGAATTTGCCAACACCATCGGACAAACGATTCACGAGGAGGACGAAGCTGACTCTGAAGACGGCTCAGAATCGGAACCTGAGTCTGACTCTGAAGAAGAGTCTGAACCCGAGTCGGAGACAGATGAAGGCTAGCCTTTGAAGATAAACAGGAGGGATTCCTACGTATACCTTGTAGCCCCCCAATCTGCTGAAATCATTAACAACATTCCGTTTGACTTTGACATTGCCCGAGTAATAGACTGCAAGCTGTAATCTAATTATAATCCTGGCCAATAAAAGTTGTACTCAAACAAATATAGATAAACATTTATTTTTATTCATCTCCAACGCCGACTGGCATTACACTGGTATCAAATGACACTGACATGGACTCAAACTTTACTGGCCATTGGCATTGAAAATAAAACGGAAATATAAAACGTTTCATCCCTTGACGGGTAATTTTTTCTCTTCTTTGCTTTCTGTTGGCGACTTCTTCCTCCGTTTGTTGTCTGTATTCATTTTAAGAAGGAGCTCTGTTTGCACATCGTATCCAACATTTTTGCAGACAAGTAGAAAGAGAAATCTTTGGTTTAGATTTAATGGATTTGCTGCTTTCTTAAAACGAGTATTTTCGAAGCAAGTTGTAGTTAGGCATGTTACACATAGGATAGTGTAGATCATGTTTAGAAACACAGCAACAGCCAAAACTGGAAACATGAGCACAGCGCCGACGTGAATTGCTTCATTGGCATCATTGTAGGGACTGTTACATTTGAATTCTTTGAATTGTTTGGACCCCGAAGGTCCGTAAAATTCAATGTCACAACCCATACTTCTTGGGAACATTTTAATCAAGGGGTCATCTCTGTATGTGTTGTCTTCTTTGTTCCAATAAATCAGTTGTAAAGGTGAGTATTTACCTCCTTCATTGGGATCGACGAACCAGTCAAACAGATAAAGGTAGAAAGCCGCAATAGCAAGCAGTGTAACAATGATAATAAGATGACTGAAACAATATTTGCCGAGGTAATTTTTTCTTTTCTTGAAAGTTTCCAAGTACAAAATCATATCTGCTATGATTGCATCCCTCTTTTCTGTATCGGTGTCTAACATTTCCCCTCTGCAGCCATCTGTGATGTACATGACATGGTTGCCTTCCATCAATGTCCATGAATGTATGCAGATCATCATTAGGATAAATTGGAACAACATAAATGCTGAGGAGAAACGCCAGTAAGGACTGACATGTGGCATTTTTTGTTTGTGTTTTCTGAGGCGATAGTCCGAAGGTTGGTAATTGGTGTGCTTCCTTTCTTCAGCATCAAGTGTAAGTTTTTCCGAATTCATTTTTAAGTCTGAAAAGAAAAAGAAATGATAATCAATTTTTGGTTCTTGTGTAGTGTTTATACATTACCTAACCAATTTGAAGTATGAAATCTAATACCAATTGATTTAAAATAAGAAGCAAACGAAATCTTCTCACCTAAAATATGTAAATAATTAGGAATTATATAATACCTGTTTTTTTTCTTGGATTAGGAATAGCAGGTATCAATCGCAAGGCATATCTGTTCAAGCAGTAGTTAACAGCAAATGACTCATGGATCTCGCTGTCTCCAGGTGATTGTGAACATCCCAACATCTTTCCCAAAGGTTGGAATTGTAAAACTGAGAAAGAAATTAAACTGTAGGCGGCTACTAATCTCAGTAGCGTGACCGTAAGTCCAAGGTGTAGGTTTGGCGTTTTATTAGCAGTGAACGACTTCCATATTTGTGCTGTAAAAAAGAAAAAATTGTATTAACGTATGAATTACTGTATTAGAATGAAAGTTAGCCAAAACCTGGATATAAAACAACAAGATGACTAAAAAAATTTAACATATAAAAAGATGGCTAGATAAACTGTAAACGTACCTGAATTGCCAACAATTTCTTCCGACGGTCCCATTTTAACTTGTTGCTGTCAGAATGAAGTGAATGAATTGAATGAAGTTAATGTCATACTTAATATTAAAATGTCAATGTTTTTTCTAATTAAAACTAAAATTAATCAAGTACGAAATTTAAATTAAAAAATCCGAGCCATTTGAAGAAATCAACTGAACCTTATTAATTTTAATAAATAAGATTAGGGTTAAGTTAATCGGCCAGTTAGTGAATATTAATATTAAAGATATAAGATAGTGAAATATATATAACTATAACTTACAATTCCCAGTATGAAAGCAATAAACGATGGAAAAATAGAAAAATCCAAACTACGGTAATAATGTACCAATTTTGTATTCAAATGTTAAAAAAAAATTCCGTAGTTTAGCAAATTTGTGTATTCTCACTTTTCGAAAATATATTATCAATCTCAATTCAACAGAGCCCTATTGCATAAATTAATTGTGGCCGGAAACGGCTGTGCTTAATAACACAATTAAATTTAGTTGTAATTAAATGTAGTTTGTGTGTAGAATCGTCAGTTGGTAATCCACATCATTACTAGTCACAACAAAGAATGACTACTACTTTTGACGAAATTGTCGGTGGATCAGCAAAACTGTGGAAATCGTTAATAAGCAACCGGCGTGCCAATATTCATTTGTACCTCGAGAACTTCAACCTTATAGCCTTGGCATCATTCTTCACGGTCATCTCTTCCATTGCTGGATACGTAGTTGATAAAGGAACAGGTGAGCACTGAAAATAAATATAAGTGTAACGTTCTACTTGTTATTATTAGCTAAAAGATGAATAATTCTTAATTACTTTTGGCTTTAATGTAATCTATAGACATAAGTAAAGGTTAATAAGGTTAATAATAAGTACCAATATTTGAAATTTTTGTTTAATATATTCTTACTTTTCTCCTTAGTTCTGGACTGCAGTGCGACCCTTGAGTTGGATAGGCATGCCGCCACGCTGGCCGCACTTGGTCAAAATTATTACTTTCCTGTTGGCAGCAAAGATCCAAATGAAAAGCAACCCTTCACTTTGAAATGGTCAATTTTGTCATTCGTTTTCAGTGGGTCAACATTTGCCGTGTGCAAATTTATTTGGAAGCTATTTGAAAACAATCATGTTACTCACTTGTCATCAAATTGTCGAGAAACTTTATCAGATCCTGAGAAACGTGTGGCAATGGCAACCGATGTAGTGAATTACCTGAACAAGTGCGAAAGAGGACAATACTTAATGGTCAAGTATGTTATTGCCAACCTGATCAGTCTAGGCGCCATGATTGGACTTTTGATCTTGTACATGTCTTCAGTTGATTTTTTCAATAACCCATTCAGTTTGAGCGAATTTAACAAGTGGACCCAAACAAATGTAGAAGAGCGCACAGACATCATGATCAAGTTATTCCCCCGGAAGCTTGTGTTTCCCTATTCCAGTACAGGCAGTAGTGGAACTCTGCAGGGTTCCGGAATCCTCTGCACTGCCGTAGTAAACCATTTACTGGAGAAACTGTACGCCTCTGCCATACTATGTCTTTGTGTTATAACCTCCTTGCAAATAATGTCAATGTTATTAAGCATAGTTACCATTGGATTGTTCCACATAACTACCACAAGGAACTCTAAACGATTACTTGGTATCAGAAATCTAACCTACGGACAAAGGCTACTATTGGCACTCCTTTATAAGAATATGGACTACCATCTTTGGTGTTCAGTTCTGGATACAATCGAAGAAAACCAACATATTGTCAAAGAAGAAGTTTGAATAAATAAGGGCCACATGTTTAGAAAGCAATACGAAGAACATTATATTGATAAAATTAATATCTGACCTTATTACAACTTTGTAATCTTAAATGTATTGATTTTAAATAAAGCAGCTGAAACAACTGAACCAAAATTTCTATCAGATTTATTAGGTAAAGAACTAAGTAATAATGTTAATGTTTTTAATAGTATGCAGTTAATCGATTTTTATCTCAATTATACTTCAGTAAATGCGAACCAAAAATGAACCAGAGAAGCTTAACACAAATCACGGAATTATTTTATACAATTTGTTAACAAAACCTGTATTTAAATACCGTAGGATATAAATATAAAGTTATAATTAGACTTGCAATTATTTAAGTGTGTTTTGTTGGCAGAACTGTGGCTCGAACCAACAATTGAAAATTGTAATTTTAGAAACAAATAATAGACAAAAACTTAATCAGCAATATGTATTTAATTCGACATGTTATTTTCAAGATTAGTAGAAGTTTGTATAAAAGAAATTTGAATTTTCAACCAATTACTAAAACAGCTAATGTATTTGGGAGAAAAAGAAAACCCTCAAAAATATTACTTTTTAAGAAACTCATCCCACGGAATTTTTATGTCTAATTTGTTGCAAGTATAAAATTTTGCCAACCGTGCCAAATGACACTTGCCAACCCCCCTATAAATACAAATAGTCTAAACGATGATTATTTTTTGAACCTTGTGTTGCGTTCTCCACACAAGAGAATATACCGATATGTCACTTTTATATATAATTTTTTTGTAGAGGCGAAAATGTAATACATTTGAAAAAATTACAACTGTCCCGAAAATACTTGTAAATTTCGTTTGTTACCTCCTGTCTTGTCCAGCTAACTTGTTGAACTCAAGTAAGTAGTAAATTAGAACAATGTTTGAATAATTTTGATATTATTTATTACAATCTCGTAAACAATGACACAACAGTTAAAATTAAAATGTAATTTGGTATGTAAAAGATGAAAATGAAAGATGAGAATTGCACTTTATGCATTTTTTTTAATGTGTTCTTTGCAGCTTGCCTTCAGTAGCTCAATAGTTTGGTCTTGCAGCTGTGTCAGCACTTGATAGCAATTCACCAACTTATCCGGACTTGTTGTTTGATCTGAGTGTTCCCCATGTCCAAGTTCCTTGTATGATGAAATCATTTCTTGCAGATCTGTCAGCACTTGATAGGAATTCACTAACTTATCAGAACTTGTTGTTTGATCTGAGTGTGCCCCATGTCCAAGTTCCTTGTATGCTGAAATCATTTGAACTTGGAAGTCATTAATTTCTTGCATATGGTCAATAACCTTTTGTTGTTCCAGCTGACTTTCTCTTTTGGCTTTTTGGAGAGCTTGCTTAAGTTGCTTATCATGTTTGATTTTTTGTTTTTTTTGTTCCTTTTTTTTCTTTCTCAATTGTTTGTTCACGGTTTTGATTTCTTGTTTGCAGATTTCAAGTTCCTTGTGTTTTGAAATAAGTGTCAGGTTCATGTCAATCCTTTCTTTCTCACAATTTTCCAGTACCTTGTCTTTTTGTACAAGTAGAGCTTGCAAGTGAATGTTTTCTTTAATGGATTTTACAAGTGCCAGGTGTTGTTCAATGAAATTGCTTGTTTCCCTTACATGTCGACTAATGAAAGTCCGAGGCCTAGTTTTGGGTGATTTGTTAGATGGGCCGGTTTGGGCTTTAGGTTGAAAGTCATTTTGGTCAGAGTTTTGCAGCGGCTTGTCATTTTTGTTGTCACCGAGAGCAGCTTCTTGAAAGACAGATTGCGAAGTTGAGGGAGTTGATGGGTTACGTTTGGCTAAAGGGCAGAACTCTCCAGAGTCTCTTCGCTGTTTTTTGTTTGTTGGTTGATTTTCATTGTTGTCTGTAGTTTTTTGTGCCTCCTCAATGTTGGCCGATTTTTTTTTGTCTTGTTCATTTCTGTAGTGTTGATATAAGCCTACATATTTACGTTTCCTTGGTTGTGTTTTAGGTTGAAAGTCATTTGTGTCAAAGTGTGCCTGCGCCTTGTCATTTTTGTTTTCACAGAAAGCAACTTCTTGAAAGACAGATTGCGAAGTTGATGGGTTACATGTTGGTGAAGGTTCAAACTGACCAGAGTTTTTTCCCTTTTTTTTGTTTTTTGGTTGACTGTCATTTTTTTCGCTACTGTTTTCCTCCTCCTCCATCTTTTTCAATCTTCCTAGATTCCTGATGATTTCCTCCTCCTCAATCATTCTTGATCTTCGTAGATTACTGAAGTTTTGTAATAATTCTTCATATGTGCGTTTTCTTGGTGGTGTTTGCTCCTTTTCATTGGCGTCAAAGTTTTCACCGTCGTCGTCACTTAGGTCAATGACTGGAATTGTTGCAACATTACTTATTTGTATGTTTTCCGTTGATGGGAGTGTTGCTTCCTTATCATTGGCGTGGGAGTTTTGTAGTAGCTGGTCCTCATTGCCTTCGTCACTGATGTCAACTACTTCAATTGTGTTGTTATGTTTTTCCTCCGTCAAAGACATGATTGAACTGTAATACAGTGTTGAAAGTCACAATTACTGTAGTAATACAAGTATGTGCTCTTGATAAGTAATAACTAGGTTTATTGTAATGGAAGTTCTGAAAGTGAAATGTTTGTAGAATTGTAGTCGCTCCAAAATCAAACCAATCACTGATGACTGTTTTACTGTGAAGCCAGTATTTATAAGAAGTTGTATAATTAAATTTGATTGTAGAAATTAAAACTTAGAGTGTTATTAAATGAATCGGGTATTTTGGCATTTAATTAATAAAACGGTGAACGCTTTTAATTAGCATCTGATTAAAAATATAACAATGGCAGTGCACCCCATTTTAAATGATTCGCCAAAATTACTGTATGCATTATAAACTTCGCCTAAAACCAATATAATAAGTAAAGAAAGAAAAAAGATAACAAGAACAAAGATGACAAGCTACGGAAATTTAATACCCAATTTGTAACTGTTTTAAATGAGACGAAACCGTATCATATTCATGTACATTATTATACAAGCATTTCTGATACAGTCAAATCTTGTCGCAGTAGGTCAAAGCAAAATTTAAACTGAGTTTATCTGCCTCTACTCAGAGTCTAACCTGGGTATGCTATGCATTAAGCGCGCACTTAACCAAATAGTAAAAGGGCAAATCACAACCCACGGAAATTTTTTATATATTTTGTAACGAAAAATAATAATAACCCTTCCGTAGTAAAAAAAAAAACATTTCCAAATTCAGATTCTAACCTACTACTGTTTCCTAAATATAGTTATAAATCTCAACGCCGAAGAAGATGTAATTATATAGGCTTCCTAAAGATTCGGTAATAAGCTCGCAATTGTTTATAAGTTTAAAAATAAAGTTAAAATTACTAATTAAAATTAAATTTTACCAAAAAATGTCGCGGCTTCACATGGCTCAAGGAGGCATTGGCTCGTCATATTCAGAAACTGATTTGATGAAACTTTATTCGTTTCTGAATCTTCTCGACTTGACCAGGACGCGAACTCGGGTCCGAAGAATGGTCAAGCGAGGTACGCATCAAGAGCGGCTGCGCTATCAACTTGACCACTGAAACTGCCGCTGAATGATGATGAAAAAAACTGTTACTGAACAAACAAATACATAAGTAATAATGCATTTTGTGTACAATAGATGGCAGTCTAAGTATTTAATTTTAACAACTTAAAAATCTTTCTTTTCATCTATATGTTCGTGGCATATTTCATGGTCTAGTGGAGAGCGCTGCCGCTTGAAGAGCTTTCAGTCCCCAGTTCGAAGCTTACACTCGACTTTATTCGTTTCTGAATACTTCTCTTTAGATTGGAATCCTTACTTTATTCGTTTCTGAATCGACGCATCTTGGACGGCTCTTTATTCGTTTCTGAATCTTCTCGACCTGACTAGCACCTCTTCATAGGCGATGGAAATGTCATTTTGACTTTTAAGAGAATACTTGTACTAAATGAGTTAGTTTAAACATAACATTATTGTAATGTAGTACTTTATTGTTAAATAAATTAAATG
>Ga0194042_1000078_pt1 | contig 27022 bp, 22 predicted proteins | sample JunL4412m_MetaG_FD_148974 | JGI IMG/M metagenome (GOLD analysis project Ga0194042, IMG submission 148974) | Anoxic zone freshwater microbial communities from boreal shield lake in IISD Experimental Lakes Area, Ontario, Canada - Jun2016-L442-12m | ecosystem: Environmental > Aquatic > Freshwater >...
CAACGTGTGCTCGTTCTTTATTTCGAGCGCAACAGCGACGGATTCAACGTCAATCAAGTCGAGTTGAAATACAAGGGCAAGAAGTGGGAATATCTGTGGATGTGGGATCAAGACATTGCGGTCCCGCTCCCGGCTGATGCGAAAGATCCGCAGATCAAGGCTCAACAATTGAAGACGCCGTCCGGCTCGGAACGGTTTGTTTTCGCGTTCCCGTTCGAAGTGAAAAACTCCACGCATTCAAACCAGGACTTGTCGATTCAAAGCATCGCGTTTGCCCTGCCGATTGAAGTCGATGTCAGCGGAACAAAAGTGCCGGTCGAAGTGCGCGTGATGGACGACGGCGCGTCCTCGATTTACAAGGCTCAGTTGTTGAAAGAATTGGGCGGCGAAGCAACGAAGGATCGCTTCAGCAACAAGAAGCCGGACGGTAGCAAAACGCAAATCGAACGTCACACGATCACGGTTGAAGCCGGAAAGTCGGCGGATAAGAACTGGGCGATTTTCGATCAGAATGATGTGAATTGGGACGCGGCAATTGAGCAAATTGAAGCATTCTTGAGCCGGGGTCAGGACAAGCAAGCGCTGTCCAAACAGTTCTGGGACAACGCGATTAAGGACGCCGTCAAGAGCAGCCCGAAGCTGGCCGAGAAGAACCCTGGCCACCTGTACAACCCGATTCGCACCTTGAATGAAGACGAGATCAAATCAGTTAAAGAGCAGATCGCCAAAGCACTTCCAGAAGCCGTTGAAAAGGCCAAAGCCAAGAAGACGGTCGTGGCATACGTCACGGGTGTCAGCGGCATGTCAACCGGCGAATTCCGCATCAGCCGCAGCTACCGGATTCCAGGCGTTGTGGATGAAGCATGGTTAAAGGGTTGGGAAGACGAACCCGCGAAGTAACTCGAAGTTTAGAATTTGGAATGGGTTACGGGTGGGTGAAGGATCTGTAAGACGCGATTTTTAATTGAATGAGACTGTATTCAAAGCGTCCCTGTTTCCGGGGGCGCTTTTTTGCGAGCTCTTCAAGTAGTACGATGTTAGGTCCGATCTCTGAGGATATGGCGGCGCAACGAGTCGTTCGAAGCGCGCCGAAGAGCGGCAGCAGTGGGCAGGGTGAGCCTATTGTGTGTGGCCGGACATTTGCGTTCTTTGCAACTGTTCCCCAAGTGAGTTCGGTCGGGACAAAGGTTGAGGTGAAATGGATAGACGGACGTTTTTGAAGCATGCTGCGCGGGGTACGGCACACGCTCTCGTGATCGGGACGGCATACAGCCTGTTTGAAGCAAAATGGGCGCATGTCGTCAACGAACGCATTGAGTTTCCTGGCCTTCCGGACGCGTTTCGTGGGCTTCGCATCGCCCTGTTGACCGATTTGCATCACGGACCTTGGACCGGTTTGTCGTACATCCATGACGTCGTTCGCCAAGCAGACGAACAAAAAGCCGACCTGATATTGTTGGGCGGAGATTACTGCCACAACGGACCTGAATACATCGAACCGTGTATCGCCGCATTGGGCGACTTGAGTGCGCCGTTGGGCGTCTTTTCGGTGATGGGCAATCACGACCATTATCAAGGTACGCAGGTCACGCGAAATTCATTCGCAAAACACAACATCCGAGAATTGACGAATGAAGGCGTTTGGTTGAAACGCGATGGCCAGCGCTTGCGTCTGGGTGGCGTCGATGATTTGATCACGGGCAGCCCGCGTTTGCCTCCCGTTTTGACCGACATGAAAGTGGATGAGCGCTGCCTGTTGTTGAGCCACAATCCCGATTTCATCGAACGCATTCACGATCCGCGTGTCGGCCTGATGCTGTCCGGCCACACGCACGGCGGACAGGTCGATTTCCCGTTGATCGGCGCACCTGTTGTCCACAGCCCGAAAGAGAAAGACTATCTCCACGGCTTGTTCAAGACGATCAATTCGCAGGTATACGTATCGCGCGGGTTGGGCACGACGACGCCGCCCGTGCGGTTCTGCTGCCGCCCGGAAATTAATATGATTGAGTTGGTTTAAAAGCTCTCGACGTTGAAAATAGATTGATTATTTTGCGTGGAGCGGAACTACATTCCGCTCCACGTTTTTCATGAGCGCATTGTTTATCGCGGTTCATCGTAACCGATGAGACCGCCATCTTTGGTCAGAACGTAAATCCGTGATTCGCTGGCGATGGGCGGGCAGGCGATGGCGCGACCGATCTTGTGCTTCCAATAAACCACGTTAATGTCTTGAGCATCGTTCGCGTAAATCGACACGTTCGGTGGAGCCGTGACGAAATAGAGCCGTTTCTGCAGGATCGCCGGGGCCAGCAAAATCGGCACGTCATTGCGCGATTTGATCGTGATGTCCGGCCCGTTGATCTCAATCACTGACAGACCTTCCTTGCGCGTCGTTCCATAGCACACGAAATACGCGCGGTTGCCCACGACGAGCGGCGGGTTGCTGATGCCGCCGGCCGCCTCTTTCGCCGCCGATTCGCGGTTGCCGTTCAACTTGAAGAAGCGCAGCGAGCCGTTATTTCCGGCGACGATCACGCGATCACCGACGACGACCGGCGCTGTGTTGACCACGACGGCGTCTTTGCTCAAGTCCGTGTTCCACACGCTGATTTTGGGCTTGCCTCCGAGCGACGTCAACTGGAACGCGTGGATGTTGCTGTCGCTCCCGGCAACAAGCAGCACATCGCCATCGCGATCAACGCCTGAGCGATCCACGAAACACGGGCCGGAAGTCGCTTCGACGCGTTTGTTGTTGAATGTGTTGATCGGCATTTCCATCGCAAGCGGAGCCATCGTGCCGGTCTCCGCATCAACGATGACGATGCGCGAGCCTGCCACTAATCCAATCTTCGGCTTGCCCGCTTGTTCGAAATATGCCGGTGGGAAATCAAGGCCGGTTTGTCCGGCGTCCAACACACGCACCGCCGGCTTGTTCCACGCGTTGATGAATTTGGCTCCATCTTTCGTCACACCCACGCAATAGCCACCCTTGGTGCTGTAGACAAACAGCGGCGCTTTGCTCCCGGCAACTTTGAACATGCTGATCGGACCGTAGACTTTTTTCTCCACGCCAGCCTGCGGTTGCTCAAGATCGTATCGCGCTGAAATCGAAGGCGGATCGGTTTTGACGTCGATTTCCAGAAGAGCTCCTTCCGACGTCCCGGCATACAACATTCCGTTATAAAATCGAGCGTCACCCTCAAATTGAATCCCGTTAAAAGTCGTGTTGACTGCGGCCTTGCGTTCGAGACTAACTTTTACTTCGACTGATGCTGGGTCCGCGTGAAGCGTCACGTCTTCGGTCTGCGTGGTGTAGCCGTTTTTCGAGAAGCGATACACGACCGAACTGCGCACCGGATACACTTGATAGCGCAGCACACGATCCTGCCACGGCGCATTGGCTTTGATCGTCCGGATCGGATTGCCGTTCAAAATGACTTCAATATCGTCTACACCCACCGGTGTCACGAGCAATGGCAGCGAAAGCGACTTCGGGAAATCTGACGGCTTGCTCCCGGAATAGCGTTTGATAAATTCAGTAACCAAGCGCATTTCTTCGGCGGCATCTTTGACGACCTTGCTCGGATCGGCGCTCAGTTTTTCGATCTTCGCGCGCTTTTCCTGGTACTCGTCGAGAATCTTATTGATCTTGTCGAGTTCGGCTTTGTCGGCCTTCAGCTCCTCTTCCGACTTGTCCAAATTCTTGATCAACTGCTCGTATTTGTCTTTGGCACCCTTGTAGTCAAAGTTATCGAAACACGTTTTGGCATCGTTGCGCATGTCCAGCCGCGTGTTGTTCGCGGATTCCTGACTCCGCGTGATCTTGGTATTTAAAAGTTCCTCGCGGCGTTTCAAGGCTCCGAACAAATTATCCGCGAGCGCCTTGATTCCCTTGAACGGCGACCAGACTTTACGAACATCACTCAAGCTTTGGATTGACGTGAGAATAGGCGCACGGGCTTCCTCGAGCTTCCCTTCTTTTTCAGCTTTTTCAGAATCCGCCATGGCCTGATCAACGCGCGATTGAGCCGCGTTGTATTTTTTCTGATTCTCCGATTCAATGTAATAAATCGATCCCGCAGCCAGCAACATCACCACAAAAAAGAGCGCGGACAACGATGCCCGGCGGCGGCGCGCGACACGGTCTTCTTTGGTCAGCAGGACTTCGTTGAGCTTCTTTTTGAGCGGGCGAATGTTTTTGCGATACTGCATTGCGCGCCGGTACGATTCGGCGGCGAACGACGTGTTGCGCGAACGCGCAGCGAAATCGCCGAGCAATTCAAGCTGTGCGGACGCCTCGTCGTGCTTGTCTTCCATCAATAATAATTCGACCAGCGCATTGCGCATCTTGGCGCTGGACGGGTCGTTTTCGAGGGCGTGTATGGCAGCGTCGCGAGCCTCGCGCAATTGGTGCTGGTCGCGGAGGTGTTCGAAGAGTTCCTGGTATTGCATGAACGCGTCGCGCTTCTGACTGCGTTTCGCGTACAGAGCGGCGAGTGCTTCGCGAGTGCGGATGTTCGTCGGCGCGATCGTCAGGATGCGCTTGTAAATATCGATTGCAGATTCTTCGTGGCCTTCTTTGATCTCGGCCATACCGAGGATGCTGTAATGAATGCAGGCGTGTTCGACCTGGCCCATTTTGGCCATGAGGTCGGCGAGTTCGCCACGGATGCGCAGGTTTTCGCCACCGAGCGCAAGGATGCGTTCCAGCACTTTGATGCGGCGTTTGGACTGATCATTGCGCGCGCATTCGCCTTCGGAAAAGTTCAGTTCGTTCAGCGTCGCCGGGCGGATGATCGACGATTGTAAGAATCCGGAGAGCGCACCGATGACTTCGAATTTGAAGAGTTTCGAATCTTCGGCGATGTCGTCCACATCGCGCGCACCGTCGATCAGCATCGCGACGCGACGCTCGACTGGATCGGTCTCCATCTCGCCGCGTTCAATGGCTTTGCGGACGGTCAAATCGACGACGAAAATTTCTTTGTGTGACGGGATGACCGTGCGCAGCCGTTCCCATTCGTCCACGCGCCGCGCAGCTTCCATAATCAGATGCGTGACGGGAATCGAAATGCCCCAGCCCGTTTCAGCGGCTTCGGCGGCGAACAAACCTTCCGGCGGCGGACCTTCGTTGAATTCAAACGACGCCGTTTCCCAGCCGAAGAGGTCGTAGATTTCTTCTTCGATCTGATGGATCAACAAATCCTGAACTTGTTGCTCGTTGACATAGCCCATGCCGCTGAGGCAGGTCACGAGTGTATCGGTCGTCTCTGCCTGGCGCAGCAATGCCGCGTCGAATTCACTTTTTGAGAGCAGTCCGCGCGCGACGAATACTTCCGGCGGCAGGACAGGTGTGCGCGAACTTCCGGACAGGAAGCGCACCGCGCCGTCCTGGAAGTAGACGTATTTTTCCTCGGCGTGCGGATTGCGTTCGGGCGTGATCCGCAGCGTTCCAGTCTGGGAATTCATCGCCAGGTTCTGGAAGACGTCGGCGAGACTAAAGCTTTCAACGTTTCCCTTAAACCCCATGACGCCCTCTAAAAACGGTTTCGAGTTTCGTGTTCCGAGTTTCGAGTTGAATGCGATTCATCCAAGTACGCGCTCTGACAAACGCGAAACCCGAAACGCGAAACTCGAAACAATTTATTTCGTCGATGGTCCGAAGAAATCGTCCAGCGCCTGATCGGCTGCATCGGTGTACTCTTGGCCGACACCTTCGTCTTTGTCCTTGTTCCGCTCGAATGAACGCAGCATGCTGTCAGTGAGTTTCTGAGTCAATTCGTCAGCGTAAAGCCGGACCATGCCGAGTGTCGTTCGGTCGTCGAAAATCACGACAACGAGTGCGCGCTCAGCCACCAGCGAGATGTGGATATTTTCGTTCTTGCCTTGATGAAACAGCACGGAGAATTCGGTTTCGCCCAGCAGTTGAGCGACCTGCTTGGTAGCGGCGAACGAACCGGCGACCAGTGCGGCAATCGAGTCGGTGTTGAAAGACTTGGTGAAGCCCTTCTTGGTGACAAGATGGCCTTCTTTGTCAATCAACAGCGCGCATTTGGCCTGGGAACGATCCAGGAATTCAGCGAGGATTTTATTGATTTCCTCGATGTCCTGCTCGTAGAACACCAAGCGGGCGTTGCGCATTTTTTCACTGAGTGCCATCGTCTGTCTCCACTCGCAACCCTGTTCCAAACGTCAGCAACACAGGCGCGCCGCCCATACAATTAGCGCGCCTCGCCCTCGAATCCAAGTGGCCTCGCGCCGCATGAAATTCATTAATAAATTTTAATCTGAACGAGCACATACGCCCGTTTGCGAAACATTACATATAGAACCAATACACAATGGCCGAGACGAACAGTGCAGCAGCGGCTCCGCCTTTAAACAAACGCGTCAAACACCCTTTACGGGGTTGTTGCTCCTCGCTGTCGGACGACTCAGAGGAACCCTCTGTATACGCTTCGCCAGCGGACTTTGTATGCGGCGTCGAATCACCTGATTGCTTGCGAATTTCAGCGAGTCGGTCGCGGAATGGATTGCCGGCCGTTTTGGGTGCGCCCATTCCACCGCCGTGATTCGGCGCATCGCTCGAATGGTGCGGAGGGACACTCGTCACCGGTGTTTTGGATGCAGGCGGCGTGGCTTTCATGCCTGTAGGAGTCGTGCTTATTTTCGGCGCGACCGGAGCGGTTGACGTCTTCGGGCCGGGTGGCGGAATAGGCGCTTTCGGTGCGGGTGGCGGCATCCGCGTACTCGCTGTTTGCGGTGGCGTCTGAGTGCCCGTCACGGCTTTCGCGTGACCGCTGGTCGAAGCTGGCAGCGATGTTCGAGCGGCTCCGCCCAACGCGGACTGGCGTGGCGCTTTTTGCCCGGATTCGGAATAGCCTTGCTCGCGATTCAGTCGTTTGATGACGCCTTGTGAAATGGCTTTCAACGTTTGGAAAACACCATCTCCATTGACCGCGACAGCCTCGACGACCGGCCAGTTGTTCCGGTTCAATTTGGCATTCATTTCATCGACGCTCATCGTCGTCGGCAAATCGCGCTTGTTGAATTGCAGCACAATCGGCAAGTCCATGATGTCCAAGCCGTTTTCGCGCAGATTCTTCGCCAGATTGTCGAGCGATTCGATGTTTTCGGCCATCAAATCCGGATTCGAATCGGCGACAAATACGATGCCGTCGCAGCCCTGCAGAACCAGTTTGCGCGTCGCATCGTAATAGACCTGCCCCGGCACGGTGTACAACTGGAATTTCGTGCGCATGCCCGCAACGGTGCCGAGATCCAATGGCAGGAAGTCAAAATATAATGTGCGATCCGTTTCAGTGGCGATCGAAACGAGTTCTCCCGTCGAATTGGCTGGTGCCTTTTCGTGAACGAGTTGAAGATTCGTGGTTTTGCCGCAACGACCGGGCCCGTAATACACGATTTTACAATTCACTTCGCGCGAAGCGAAATTGATTTGTACCATGCTCGCGCACCCCCTTTTCGTACGTTCAGTTCAATTCAAAATCCAGACTTGCACACGTTCAATCTGCCGGACCCACGTCCGCCGCATGACCGAAGCCTGTCCCACATCGAGTCTCTCCCCAGCACAAAAAGAATGCGCATCGGGCATCAACTCCATGGAAGAGACATTTATATCATGCCGAACCCTTCAAAAAATGGCTCAATTCATGCGCGGCCATGCGAGCTTTCAGATTAACGCCATTTCTGGTGTCGCTTCCCACGCATTTAGTATGCCTTTTTCTTCCGAGCCAGCAGAAATCGAGGCAGCTTTCCGCCATCTCGTTCGATCACTATATCGTCAAAAATTCCAGTCGCCGCCGCTAAATCTTGAATGATTTCGTGTTGACCGGCTCCAAATTCGAGTCCCAAGTGCCCACCCGGCTTCAACCAGGCATCACATTCAGACAGAATTCGTCGGGCAATCGCCGTACCGCCTTCGCCCGCGAAAAGCGCCAGCGCCGGTTCAAAATCGCGGACCTCGGGTTGCAGCGTTGCCCGCGTCGTTTCATCAACATACGGTGGATTGGTCACGATCACATCAAACGGATCTTTTTCGTAGGTCGTCTTTAATGCGTCGAACAGATCGCCCTGCAAAAAGACCACGCGCGACTCAAGCGTGTGAGCCTTCGCATTTTCGTTTGCCATTGCCAGCGCGTCAGCCGACAGGTCCGTCCCGACGACGTGCGCCGTCGGATGTTTGGAAGCCAGATACAACGCGATGCAGCCCGTACCCGTGCACATATCCAGTACGCGCGGAACGAGAGACGTGGGCGCTTCAGCGGACTCCGATACGGGCGTCTTGAGTTGGATTTCTTTGAGGCGATCAGAGGCCCACACGGCCAGGATTTCAGTCTCGGGACGAGGGATCAGCGTGGCGGGTGAGACCTTAATTTTGAGGTCGATGAATTGCGCGTTGCCGATGATGTACTGCAACGGCTCGCGCTTTTCGCCCCGGCGTTTGACGTAGTCGCGGAACGTGGCCAAGTGCTCAGCGCTGACCACGCGTTCGAAATCAACGTACAGCCGGATGCGCGCGCAGCCCAACACTTCTGCGAGCAACAATTCTGCTTCCAATCGCGGCTGCTCAATCCCTTTTTTCTCGAAAAAACTCTTCGTCCAATTAATCAAGTCCAGCGGCGTCCAGATGCGCGCCGGTGCGGACGTGGGAGCAGGTGCGGATGGAGGCGGGGACGATGGAGCCGATGCCGGTTGTCGAGTCTCATTCATAGCGATACGCTGCCATTCTCCCCGCTGACGTTACGATGACCAAAGTATACCGAAGCCGAACGAAATAGCGAGAATTGTCTTGTGGTTCGGGGAGTGAGCGTGATGGAGCCGGGAACGCACTCCTTATTCACTCACGCTCCAGCCACCATCGACGGCGAGAACTTGGCCGGTCACGAACTTCGATCCGTCGGAAAGGAAATAAACAGCGGCGGCGTCCACGTCTTCGGGCTGGCCGATGCGTCCGCCGTCGAGTGGTTGTTTGTGTGAAAGGAACTCGCAAATCTCTGCATTCGCAGCGGCGCGCGCGGCCATCGGCGTTTCAATCACGGACGGAGCGATGACGTTGAAACGAATGCCGTGCGGCGCGTAGTAGGCGGCTGCTGATTTTGAGAATCCGATCACGGCGGACTTCGCGGCTGCGTAGGCGTGCGTTGCAAAATATTTCCGCGAGGGCGAAAAGCCGAGGACGGAACCCATGTTCAGGATGCTCCCTCCCCCGCCCTGTTTCATGAATTGCTGCGCCGCTGCGCGATTGGAATTGAACAACGCGGTGAGATTAATCTCAAATGTCTTCGCCCAGCCCTCATCGGTGATTTCATGCAACGGGCCGTCGCCGAATTTGCGGCCGCTTGCTCCGGCTATATGGTAGAGGCCGGTGAAGCCGCCGAATTCTGCGAGCGCCGTTTTGATTGCGCGCGGAGCGGTTGCCGGGTCGCACGCGTCGCCGTAGACCACGCGTCCGGCCAACCTCAGCGCATCCAGTGCGGCGTTCCCGTTCTCTGTGCTGCGCCCAACGCACACGACACGCGCACCTTCTTCAACGCAGGCAATCGCGGCCGACAAGCCCATGCCGGTCGTGCCGCCGATGATCACGATCACTTTGTTTTCCAGCGCGTTATTCATATGAATCCGAAAAAGAGCCGCCACCATGAAACATGCTTGGTTCTACGTGCTTCATGTTCTCTCGCAAAGGCGCGGGGACGCAACGACAATTTCAATTCTCTTTTCGCATCAAAAAAAGCAACCCGCGACGTTTCGGTCGCGGGTTGTTCAGTGTGGCGAACTTCCTGGCGGATCGGTTCACGCTTTAGGATGGGCGGCGTTGTAGACGTTCTTCAACCGCGTGGGCGTGAGGTGTGTGTAGATCTGGGTCGTCGACAAGCTCGAATGACCCAGCAATTCCTGGACGCTGCGCAAGTCCGCACCACGGTCGAGCATGTGGGTGGCGTAGCTGTGGCGCAGTGTGTGAGGCGTGATGCCCGGAGGCAGTCCCGCTTCTTCCTGACGTTTCGAGATGATCCGGCGGACGCTGCGGACATCCAGGCGTGTGCCGAATCGGTTGACGAATACCGCCGATTGAGGTCCGGTCGTCTCCGTGGTGGTTTTGCCTCGGAGCACTTCAGGCCTTCGAGCGATCCATGTGCGCAGTGACGCCGTGGCGCAATTGCCCACCGGCAGCATGCGTTCCTTCTTGCCTTTTCCGCGCACCAGTAACAGTCCGCGTTCGGCGTCGAAGTCTTCGAGGTTCGTTCCGACAAGTTCCGAAACGCGCACCCCGGCACCGTAGAGCAATTCGAGAATCCCGCGATCACGCACGTCCATCCAATGCGCTCCGCTGACGACTTCAACGAGTTTCTTGACGTCGTTTTCGGAGAGACATTTTGGCAGCGCTTTCGGCGTTTTGGGATTGTGAATTCCGTCCAGCGGCGACGTCTCGACGAGCTTGCGTTTCATCAGAAATTTGAAGAAACTGCGGAGCCCCGAGAGGCGGCGGCTGAGCGTTCGTTTTCCAGTACCTTTCTCCGTCTGATCGGCCAAGAATCCGCGGATGACCAACCGATCCAGACGGTTGGGGAACCGGGGCAACTCACCTTGTTCTGCAACGAATGCGAGAAACGCGGTGAGGTCCTCGGCGTAAGCCTTGGTTGTGTGCGGCGAACAGCCTCGTTCGCTCGTTAGGTAGGAGAGGAAGTGCTCGATAAAATGATCCGAACCGTTTCCCCCCCGGGACGGTTGCTGTGCAATCATGATGTATTTTTCGACGGGACAAGGCGGGGGCTTGAATAAAATTATCGCTCTTTCGCAGGATTACGGACGTTGTGCGTCCCAGCAAAAAAATGCGCGCGTTTTTCCTCTATGAAGAACACGAAAACACTCTGTGAAAAATATATTTCGCTCAAGAATTGACGACATGTGAACGGGTGTTTCTACAATTCGTTCAACACTTCCGTCGCATACGATCCAGATGGCAGCGCGAAGCGCAGGACAACGTCGTTCGCGTCGATGTTCGCGGTTGGTGCTTCGAGAAAAAAGATGCGCAGGGGACGACGCGCGCCGGGTTGTTGCTCGGCTTCTTTGCGACCGAAATCGGCGAGCGTCACGCCAGCGTCGAGCAGGATGCGCGCTTCCAGTTCGCCGGGCGCGCCTTCAGGCTGGGCCATCTTCGGGCCGAAGATTGGGCCGGACGGGCTGATCTCGTGCGCGTCCGCGCGCGTCTGTTCTTTGAGAACATCTTCTGCTGTCGCGATTTTGAAGACAGCGCTATTGCGGTGCAGACTGGCGAGATCGCCGGGAAGCAGCGTCCCGATGGTCGGCAGTCGAGCGGCGAGGACTTTGTTAAAAAGCTCGGATTGAAACGCGTTGACCAGCAGGTTGCGCATTTTGCGGTCGCGTATCTGTCGGCCTTGTCCCGCAGCGTTCATCGCGGTTTCAAATCCTGCTACGTCTCCCTGCACGAGCAGTCGTCCCATCGCGGCATTCGTCCCGGCATTTCCGAAGCGTTGTTCGCCGTAATAATTCGGGATGCCGTCGCGCGACAGAATCGCAAAGACAGCGTTCACTCGCGCGAGCAGATCGGCGGCTGGCATCGCGGTCGAATCTGAAAGCTCAGCCGAAATGCGCAGCACGAAGCGGTTGCCGCGCAGATGGCCCATCTTTAATTTATTGGCGTGGCGCGTGACGGTGAGGATTTTCAAGCGCTCGTCGGAGAACGCGGTGATTGCGTCCGGCGTGTCGGTGACGTTTTCAAACGTGATCCACTGGCGCGTAACGGCCTGTGCGTCTTTCAAACCGGCGATACCGGCATCGAGCGGATTTTTATGGAGCTTTTGGGCGAGCGCTCGCGTCACGGCGTGGGTTGTCATGCCGGTCTTCTCGACCCAGAGCCATGTATGCGTTCCAGTGCCTGTTGGTTCGTAGGCTGGGAGTTCTTCGACGATGAAATCGCCGGGAGACGTTTTATAGATAATCTTCGGCGCACTGGGATGACGCGGGCAGAGGCGCGGGTGGGTCGGTTGGGAAGAGTTTTCGAAGTGATTTGAATTCATAGATAAAAGCATGATAATGCGCCAGTCATATAACTCCACATCAATCACGTTCAGCCTTCGCGCGGGAAATGGAAACGATCATGTCGAAAGTCTATAACAACTTTATCAATGGCGAATGGATCGCATCGGCGTCGAAGAAGACGTTCGCGAATTACAATCCGGCGAACACGAGCGAAGTTGTTTCGGAACTTCAAGATTCGAATGCGGCTGACGTGACGGCGGCGTTTGATGCCGCTGAAAAAGCGCTCCCGGCGTGGTCGAAATTACTGCCGCCCAAGCGCGCGGATATCCTGCGCAAAGCCGCCGACATTCTGGCGCGCCGCCGCGATGAAGCCGCTGATATTTTGACGCGCGAAGAAGGCAAGAACATCGGCGAAGCGCGCGGTGAAGTGGACCGCAGCGTCGGGCTGCTGCGCTTTTATGCCGGCCAGTGGATGGGCCTCGGCGGCGAGACGATTCCGTCGTTTATGGACGGGCGCTTCCTGTATACGATGCGCGCGCCGTTGGGCGTCGTCGCGTTGATTTCGCCGTGGAATTTCCCCTCGGCGATCCCGGTGTGGAAATCGGCTCCGGCGCTTTTATGCGGAAATACGGTGGTGTTGAAACCGTCGCCATTGGCACCGCAATCGGCTGCGATCATCGCTGAAGTTTATGCGGAGGCAGGCTTGCCTGCGGGCGTGTTCAATGTGGTGACGGGATCAGGCAATGAATTGGGTGCAACGGTGCTGGGCGATCCGCGAGTGCGCGGTATCTCGTTCACGGGATCGCGCGAAACGGGCAAAGCGATCATGCGCAAAAACGCGGACCGCTTGATCCGCATTGCGCTCGAAATGGGCGGCAAAAATCCGATGGTCATCATGCCCGACGCGGACATGGCTCGCGCGGTTGAAGATACGGTTACGGGTTCGTTCTGGGCCGCTGGACACAAATGCACCGCATCGAGCCGCGCGATTGTGTTGGAAAAGTGTTACGACGAATTCCTCGAAAAGATCGTCGCGCGGACGAAGGGTTTGCGCGTCGGCGACGGCATGGATCCGAAGACTGAAATCTGTCCGGTGATCGATGAACGGCAGTGCAAAAAGATTGAAGCAAGCATCGCTCAAGCGAAGGCGGATGGCGCAACGTGCCTCGTCGGTGGCGAGCGCTTGAGCGGCGGGATTTTCGATAAGGGGTGCTACATATCGCCTGCGATCTTCACTGATTTCAAGAACGATTCGAAGTTCGGACAGGACGAAATCTTCGGACCAGTGTTGGGCGTGATGAAGGTCAAGGATTTGGACGAAGCGATTGCGGTCGCGAACAAGACGGAATACGGACTGGCATCGGGTATCTGCACGCGCGACGTCAAGACGGCGTTGGAATTTGCGCGGCGTAGCGATGCGGGAATGATCCACGTGAATTCGCCGACGGCCGGTGTGGAATTGCAGGCTCCGTTTGGCGGCTGCAAAGATTCAACGAGCGGTGCGCGCGAAATGGGCAAGAGCGCGTTGGAATTCTACTCGCAGACGAAAACGATTTACGTTGACGCGTAAAAATTGCTCGCGACTGGGTTCCATGAAAGTCAATACATTTAAGTGAATCCGCTTGTTGTGAACTCTGGAATTGGTTAGATACATTTCACGTATGGAACAGTACAAACACATCGATGATGCGCCGTCACAACTCACCGTGATCGCCACGCTACTGCTCGTGGTGACACTGGCGGCGTTTAACACGCCGCTGCTGGAATTGCTGCGCGCGGAACTGCCTGTGGAACAGCAGACGGGCTGGAACGCGAGCACTGACTTATGGGTGAACGTCGCGTTCTTGATTGAAGCGTTAGTGCTCTGCGCGATCACGTGGAAGAGCAGCGGGTTGCGCATCGGTGATCCGAAAAAATGGAAGCGCTACGCGATTCCAATTGCTTTCGTTTGGATCATGCCGCCGCTGCTGGTTCTCAGTCTTTATCGACTTCTGACATACACGCCGTTTCACAATTATCGCTGGCCGATTGGCTGGTGGCTGGTGGGTTCGATTGCTCAGGAATTGTTGTTCGGCGGATTCATTTATGGCCGGATGGTCAAACTTTTCGGCCAACCGCAAGACGGCATAAAAGGAGCATTCAGCGCAGCGGTGCTGATCACGGCGTTCTTGTATTCACTGAATCACTGGCCCAACATTCAGACCACTGAGCACGGCATGTCGCCGAGCTTCGTCCAGTTTCAATTCCTCTACACGTTTGTGGGCTGTGCGTGGATGTTGAGCATCCGCCGCTGGACCGATTGTGTCTGGCCCGCCGTCCTCGGCCACGTGTTGGTCAACTGGCTGGCGACGGTTATTTAAGCTGCCGCACACGAGAGCCACGTGCGCAAGCAAGCGGCCTAGCATTACAACTAAACTTGAATTTTAATGTGTATTTATCCCGAAGGGATTGTAGCCATTAGCCGGTGGTTGAGGCCAAAGGCCGATACCACCGGAACCGTCACGAATACACCCGCATCCCGAAGGGATGACAGCAGATTTTACTCTCGCCGCTGTCATCCCTCCGGGATGAGGGTTCATCTGGAATTCTCATCCGGTGGTATCGCGCTTTGCGCTCAATCACCGGCTTATGGCTTGGACCCCTTATGGGGTAAAAAGCACATCTTTCGTTGTAGTGCTAGATCGCTGAACATTCACAAAGATTGCCGCTTGCTTGCACACGCGGCTCTTGTGTAGACATGAAACCATCAGACTACTTTTTGGCGTGGAACTTTTGGATCACGGCGTCGGTGAACGCAGCGGTGCCAAGCGGGCCGCAGAGGTCTTTCGTCGATTTGCCTTCGCCGATACATTCGAGAATCGCTGCTTTGAGCTTCTCGCCTGTGTCCACTTCGCTCAAGTAAATCAGCATCGAGCAGAGCGCGAAAAGCGCAGCCGTCGGGTTCGCGAGGTCTTTGCCCGCGATGTCGGGAGCGGTGCCGCCGGCGGGGTCGAACATCGCCATCGAGATGCTGCCGTCGTCGCGGTACGCGAAGCTGGAACTGTCCGCGAGGCCGAGGCTGCCGACGAGTCCGGCGGCGGAGTCGCTCAGGAAGTCGCCGTATTCATTCGGACAGACGACGATCTGAACGCGTTCCGGGTGCATGACGAGTTCGGCGAGCAACGCATCGAAGAGCACGCGCTTGTGCTTGATGAACGAATAGCCGCGCGCGACTTCGGAGACGGCTTCTTCGAAGAGTCCGTCGGTGGCTTGTTGAATCGTGTATTTCGAGGCACTGGTGACGGTGCGACCGCGTTTGCCTGCGAGTTGAAACGCGAATTGCGCGGCTTGGCGGCAGGGCAGGCGTTCGATCACGCGGACAGAAACGGCGGAGTGCAATCCGATGCGGCGACCGGCGTCGTCGTAGGTTCCGCCGGTGGCGACGCGGACGATGTCGATGTCGAGCGGCTTATTGAAGTTCGTTGGGACGCCAGGAATGGTGACACACGGACGGTGAATGACCGAAAATTTGCAGCGTTCGCGGATGATTTTGTTCGGGCTTTCGGTCTCCGTGATGGTCGGATATTTCAGCGTGGCGTCGGTGCGCGACATGCAGGCCAGCGCGGTGTCATAAATCTTTTTATCGATGCGGCGGTTTTCGAGCGTCAGATCGACCTGCTCGATTAGCAACTTGACGGGAAGCGCATCGACGACTGCGTGGACGGATTTTGACAACTCCGTTGAAATTCCATCACCCAATAACTCGGTAATCTTGTACTCGGCCATGAATTCCTCCTGTGATTTCGAATAAGACAGCATGGATCAAAAGCGGGGCCAAATGCGCCCGGATACTGTATCGGCAAAACGAGTGGCGGACATTTTAAAACCGTGAAGAACGGCGAAGAAACAGCTTTTTAACCGCGAATGAGCGCGAATTTTCGCGAAAACGGCCAGAAAAAGTTGGCTTGGGTGATCCCAAGGCATTCGGTTATACTGGGGTTTCATTATTACCGAAAGGCGACGGCTACTCATGCGGGTATTATTGACAGGCGCAACCGGATTTATTGGTGCGCATTTTTTTGAACGGCTCGCCCGGAAAGGCGACACCGTCGCAGGATTCATCCGGAGCGTCGGCAACGCAACTCTGTCCAGCGCGTCACGCCTTTCGCGTTTGGAGCGGATTGTTGAGACACATCCGAACGCGAGGCTTCTACATGCGGCACGTTTTGCCGATGCTGAATCAGCGATTGCGGCGTTTGCTCCCACGGCGTGCATCCATCTGGCCGGTCGATCATCCGTGCGCGAATCAGTAAACCATCCGGGATTGTATGCGGACGTGAATTGTGCTGGGACGATTGAACTGCTCGAGGTCCTTCGACGAGCGGGATGTCCTCGTGTGATTCATGCGAGTTCGGTGATGGTTTACGGTAAGGACGCTCCATTACCGTATTCCGAGGCGCGGACTGGCAGCGCTCCAGCGTCGTTTTATGGGGCGAGCAAACTGGCGGCTGAAACGGTTCTGAATACATGGCGCGTGTTGCATGGAATGGAGACGATTAATCTGCGGCTGTTTTCGGTGTACGGCCCGGACTTGCGAGCGGACAGTGTGCCGCATTTAATAGCGTCGGCGATTCGGGAGCAACGCGAATTCACGGTCTTCGGCAACGGCGGAAGTGTGCGCGACTATATTGAAATTGAAGACGTGGCTGATGCGCTTGAAGCAGCACTGCGCGTTCGGTGGTCGCAGGATTTTCCGGCTGCGTTGAATATCGGAACGGGTGTTGGGACATCGTTGCTGGAGATGATCCGGACGATTGAAGGTGCGATGAACGAGACGGCAAGGCTCGTGTTTAAGCCAACGGTGCCGGGCGAGTTGCAGGCAATTATTGCAGAGTGTGAGAGTGCTAAACGAATGCTGAAATGGGAGCCGCGTGTAAACAGAGCGGATGGTATTGCGCGGATGGCGGAGTGGTTTAATGCGACGCGCTGAAATTGTTTTCACGCCACTCAAAAAACGTGACGGGCCGCGCCGCGCCGGAAGGCGGTGCGATGCTGCAATGAGGCCGAAGCCTCGAGTCACGGAACCCAAACTATCGTCGAGAAACGTCCGGCGAGCGGATTAAACAATTCCGCAGGCTTTGATCTCGTCGATCGAAATGACTGTTGGGCGGCGTTGCGTTTTGTCTTTAAACAACACCGTTCCGGACTTGCAATTCAGGATCCATCCGAAGTTCACATTGAGCCCATTACGCCGTGTCAGCCAAACGAGGCTTTCACGCCGCAGCAGAATCTTCAATCGGAACTCCAGGCTGTTTTTGTTCTTCGTCGTTTTCACGGCAGCCCCCTGCTTTCCGTACGCCTTCAGTCTTACTCCATTTCAGTGGAAATGGAAATGGCGATTTGAAAAGCCACCCTCATACGTGCAATCGCTTACGCAAACGATCCGCCATGACTTTCGACAAATTCTGTAAATTTCTTTAGTGAATTCGCACGGTGTTTGCATATAATCCAATGTGCAGCGTAAAAAGGGGCACGAGCGCAGGTCTGACCTGGATAACATTCGTGAGTAGTGGGAGGCGTTTACCGTGATCAAAGTTTTAGTCGTCGACGATTATCAGGAACACATCGATACGCTCGTCAATACACTCAACATTTATGGCTGCGAAGCGCGCGGCGTGAGTTCCGGGGCTGCAGGCCTCGAAATCGCCCGTGAATGGCAGCCCAACCTGATCATTTGCGACGGCCTCCTAGGCAGCATGCGAGCGTGGCAGTTCGCATACAAGCTGCTTGAATCAGAATTGCCAACACGCCCTTATCTCGTGGCGCTCACTGGCTTTGGGAGCAAAGTCCAGCGAGTGCTCTGCGAAGAGTGCGGCTACGACGAATACATTCAAAAGCCGATTGAGCTCTCAACGCTCTTGGGCTGGGTACAGAAGGCTCGCGTTCGCGCAGAACAGAACTTCGCGTTCTAATTATCTCGCCAAGCAGGCCGGTCTGGTACAGGGTCTTCGAAAAAAGCGCGGCAACGCGCTTTTTTCGTTTTCAGCAAGGCCCGGACATCGGGTTCGGACACGGCTCGTCCCGAGCGTGGCGAGTGAAAATCAGACGTGTTCCGCCGATAATAGTATGCACGAGGGAGTCACATTCCACGGCGAGTTTTGACAAATAATGGGTTGCTTCTGACATTTTCCGTCATTTATCACTCCACTTTGCGCTGAATTGAGATAGAGTTTTCCCGCTTTGAATTGCAGCCGCATGGAGCCGCCGCAAAATATTTTCTAGTATGGATTGCCAGAACGCCATGTCGTCCGTCTCTCGAGTCGTCATCACCGGTATTGGACTGACCGCGCCCAATGGCAACACGTTGGCCGAGTTTCGGCACAGCCTGTTGTCTGGAAAATCTGGCGTTCAAGCGTATTCCACGCGTTATATGGGTGCCGTATTGGCGGGCGTTTGCAATTTTGACGAATTGCGTTATCAGAAAAAGAAAGAATTGCGCCGTGGCACACGGGCGGGATCAATCGCGATTTACTGCGCAAACGAAGCGCTGAAGGACAGCGGCATCGCGTGGGACAAAACGGATCGCTCGCGCGTCGGCGTGTATGTTGGCGTCACCGAACACGGCAACGTCGAAACCGAAAACGAAATCGCCGCGATCAAAGAATACAACTACGACACGAAATTCTGGTCGCACCACCACAATCCCCGCACCGTCGCGAACAACCCGGCGGGTGAAGTGACCCTTAATATGGGCATCGTCGGGCCGCATTACACGATCGGCGCGGCATGCGCGGCTGGCAATCTCGGATTCATCCAGGGCCTCCAGATGTTGCGCCTCGGCGAAGTCGATCTGGCGTTAGCTGGCGGCGTCTCCGAAAGCATTCACACGTTCGGCATCTTCGCGAGTTTCAAATCCCAGGGCGCATTGGCCACTCACGCCGACCCGACAAAAGCGTCGCGCCCGTTCGACCGCGACCGCAACGGCATCGTGGTCAGCGAAGGCGGCTGCGTGTACACGCTCGAACGGTTGGAAGACGCCTTGAAACGCGGTGCGCGAATTTACGGCGAGATCGTGGGTTACGCATGCAATTCGGACGCGAGCGATTTTGTGCTGCCCAATCCCGAACGCCAATCGCAGTGCATGGGTGCCGCGTTGAAAAAAGCAGGGCTGGTACCGGACGACATCAACATCATCAACACGCACGCGACGGCGACGAAGCTCGGCGACATTCAGGAATGTCTGGCGATCCGGAGCTTGTTTGGAGCATGCAAGAACGTCCACATCAACAATACGAAAAGTTTCATCGGCCACGCGATGGGTGCGGCGGGCGCATTGGAATTGACGGGAAATCTGCCGGCGTTTGAGGACGGGATTGTTCATCCGACGATCAATGTTGACAACCTCGATCCGGATTGTGAACTGCCGAATCTGGTCTTGAACGAACCGAAACGGATTGACAAGGTTCGCTACATTTTGAATAATTCGTCGGGTATGCTGGGCATCAATTCAGCGGTTATTGTGAAACGGTACGACGCGTAACCGGCGGACGCGCTGGGCGATTCATGGGGCAAAGAAAGAGAGCAAAGGAACGACATGACACAGGTACAGATTCGGCAGGCGATTTTGGACATCATCGCGGACATTGCGCCGGATGAAGACACAACGGCCATTAAAGACGATGTCCGGTTGCGCGAGCAAATGGATTTGGACAGTATGGACTTCCTCGACATCGTCATGGAATTGCGCAAGCGCTACAATGTTGAAGTGCCTGAAGCGGACTACATGCAATTGGCATCGCTGGCTTCGAGCGTGAAATATCTGGAGCCAATGTTGAAGGATAAGTAGGTCAAAGGGGCAAACCGTGAGAGAAAAAGCGCGCGCATTTTTTGACGAAGCGAAGTTGCTATGTGCCGCGAAGAAATACGATGGCGCGGCGAGCCGGTTGTATTATGCACTTTATCACGCGGTCATTGTGGGCTTCGACGAAAACGGAATTAAACAATCGAGTCTCACGAAAAAAATGGATCACGCGAGAACTGATTATTGGCTGCATGAAGTCGTGCGGGGATTTGCAAGCTTTGCAGGTGTCAGTCGGCGAAATACATGGATCATCGAAACGGCTTGGCGTCAAAGAGTCATTGCGGATTACAATCCCGAAACGGTTGACGAAGCCAAAGTCTCGCAATTGATGATTGAGGCCAAGGGCATTTTTTCGGATGTTGGGATTTCGATATGAGCGTACAAAACATGACTAAACAAGCCATTTGTAATGCGTATCAAACGATTATCCGCACAGCTTATCCCCGTGCAATTGTCCTGCCTTGTTCAAACGAATGGAATCCGTATCGCGAAGAAAGCTATCAGGTTTTTTTCATTCCAGATGGTGCGGGTGCCGACTACATGAATCGATGGATTGATGATTGTGGTTGGTTCGACCTGGTTGAAAAACAAGGGCTGCCCAAGATAATATTGATGGATGTCTGCGAATCGGACACGCGAAAACATTACACCCATCTTTTCCCCGAAGTCTTCGGTGGTAAGAGTACCGGATCTGCAAAGTCCAAGAAATCAAAACCCGCACTTAAATCGCGCGCCACCCGGAACGTCCCGGTTGCGGTGAAACAGTAAACATTTTCAAACGTCCGTTCTTAACACAAGGAACCCACATGGCCTACGAACTCCAAGTCGAAAAAATTACCGAAGGCACCGGCGCCTCGCCCAAGAAAGGTCAGATCGTCAGTGTTCATTACACAGGCTGGCTGACCAACGGCACGAAGTTCGACAGCTCCGTGGACCGCAACGAACCGTTTGAATTTGCGGTCGGCGTTGGGCAGGTCATCAAAGGCTGGGACATGGGTGTCGCGCAGATGAAAGTCGGCGACAAAGTCAAGCTGACGATCCCGCCGGAGTTGGGCTACGGTGCGCGCGGAGCAGGCGGGGTCATTCCACCGAACGCGACACTCGTGTTCGATGTCGAATTGCTCGGAATCAACTAATCCGTCGTGAATCATTCACACTACGACGTCCTCATCATCGGCGCGGGCATGTCGGGGCTCGCCGCCGGCATCCGTCTCGCCTATTACGGCAAGCGCGTCTGCATTGTCGAGAAGCACGCCATGCCGGGCGGTTTGAATTCGTTCTACCGCATCGGCAAGCGCGACTTTGACGTGGGCTTGCATGCCATGACGAATTACGCGCCCAAAGGCGACAAGCACTGGCCGCTCAATAAGCTGCTGCGCCAATTGCGCATCAAGCCCGATGAATTCGACCTCTCGCCCCAGCGCGAAAGCGACGTCCGTTTCCCGGGCAAACGCATCCGTTTCAATAACTCGCTCGACTTTTTTATCGCCAGCGTCGCTGAACAATTCCCAGCACAAGCCGACGGATTTCGCCGATTGACCGAAGCGATCCCGTCCTACGACAAATTGGGAATGGGCACGTTGCCGGGATCCGCGCGTAAATTTCTCGGAGACTATTTGAGCGATCCGGTGCTCATTGACATGCTGATGTGTCCGGTCATGTACTACGGCAGCGCGACGCCGGACGATATGGATTTCGAACAGTTCTGCATCATGTTCCGAAGCCTCTTTTTCGAAGGCTTCGCCCGTCCGCGCGTCGGTGTGCGGCAGATTATTTCGACGCTGATCAAAAAATATAAAGCCAACCAAGGCGAACTGCGGATGCAGACAGGCGTCGCGAGTTTGAACGCATCGACCCAGCGCATCGACTCGATCACGCTTGAAAACGGCACGACGATTTCAGCGGACACGATCATCTCGTCTGCCGGATTGGCCGAGACATTGTTGTTGTGCCCTAATGCAACCGACGCCGCGCGAAACGATGCGGCGAGCAAAGCTGGCATCATGACGTTCATGGAATCAATCTCCGTACTCGACACGTTGCCAGAACATTTCGGCCACACGGCGACGATCACGTTCTTCAACAATTCCGATCGCTTCACCTATCGCCCGCCGACGGATTTCATTGATCCCAACAGCGGCGTGATTTGTTGTCCCAGCAATTTTCAATATGCCACGCCGCTCGACGAAGGCATGGTTCGCGTGACGAGCATGGCGAGTTTCGAACGCTGGAATTCGCTGCCTCAAAGCGAGTACCGTGCGAAAAAAGACGAGTGCTATCAGCGCAGCATTTCCGAAGCGGTGAAATTCATGCCCGATTTCCGACCGCACACGACCTTCATCGACACCTTCTCGCCGCTGACGGTGAAGCGCTTCACCGGGCATTTGAACGGCGCGGTCTACGGCGCGCCGAACAAATTGCCGACAGGCGCGACGCCTTATGAGAATCTGTTTTTGTGCGGCACGGACCAAGGCTTTCTCGGAATCGTCGGTGCGATGGTCAGCGGCATCGCGATGGCCAACGCGCACGTGCTGGCGAAGAGCGCGGCGGCAATGTAGTATTTGATGAATCATCAGGTTCTTCTAAATCCTTTTTAAAAAATGAGTTGAAATAGAAGTGATCGCGTGATAAATACTTTCTCCCCGAAAATTAAGCGGGGGGATGATCTTGGGTTAGCGGCGCGCGCGGAAGACGCGAAGCCGCCGTGGAAGGGAATTTCGTCATGGCAAGTCGTTGTGCACTTACGGGCAAGAAGCCGTCCAATGGCAAATCGTACGTCTGGCGCGGTGTTGCAAAATGGAAGGGCGGCATCGGTCGCAAAGTCACCGGCAAAACCAAGCGCTGGTTCAAGGTGAACTTGCAGAAGGTCAAAGTGATTGAGCCTAACGGCCACGTCCACAGCATCTACGTCAGCACGAAAGCGCTGAAGTCGGGTCTGGTCACCAAGGCGCCGAAGCAGAGCCTCGTGGCCAAGATTCGCGCTGAAAAGAACGAAAAGAAGGCGAAGAAGTAAATTCGCATTCGTTCGACACGTGAACGATTTAACTTATAGGGTTTAGGACGCCGGGCGCTGAGCGCCGCGCGGACTAAACCCTATACTCTTTAACGGGCTAAATGGGCCGCCGCTTTGAAAGACGAATCCGTTTTCACGCATGTGCTGTTTCACGACGATCTGACCGGGTTGCCCGTTGGCGATTCGGTCGACGGCTTCCGCGTCATTGCACGCGGGCTGGGCAAGTACGTTGAATGCAGCGCGCCGCCCGAGTCCGGTGATCCGAGCATCCGCCTCATCGGTCAGGACGCGTGGCGCGACTACCGCTTCCGCGCGGTGGTCACACCCGTCTCATTTGAACACACGAATCCCGTCGGCGTGTTCTGCGGCATCGTCGCTCGCTACAAAAATTCTCACGACTATATCGCTTTGATTCTGGACCGTGACGACCGCGTGAAATTGTTGCGCCGAACGGCCAACGGTTTCGATCTGCTCGCGTCAGCGACGCTTGAATTCTGCATCGGTCAATCGCTCTCGTTAACGCTGACTGTTGTCGGCAACGACATCGTTGGGACGGCCGGACCATACACGGGTAAGACGACCGTCCGCGCGACAGTCGATGGCACCTCCAGTGGCAGAGTCGGGTTCATTTCGACGACGTTCAGCCGCTTCGGTCCGCACACGGTCGAATGTGAGCCAGACGAAGCCGCGCATCTCGCGAAAAGCGCCGATGATGCGGACGCAACTTTAAAAAAAAAGCGAATGACCTTCCCGCAGATGAAGCGTGAGCGGACAGTTCCGTTGCGCGGATTAGCAACGGGCAGCAACATTGAATTCGCGGATCTGAATGGCGACGGAAAACTCGAGATACTTGTCGGACAGAGTTCGAGTTCGGTCGCTGAAAAAATCAGCCTTACACGCCTGACCTGTTTAACTGCTCTCACGTTTGATGGAGCGGTGATGTGGCAGGCAGGTGTCCCGGATGTCGCAGGAATTGAGTCCACGACGTCAGGCGAACTACCATTCCGCTACCACGATCTGTTCGGCGATGGGCATCCGGTTGTCGTGTGCGTCTTTGGTTACGACATTCAAATTCGTCACGCGAAAACCGGCAAAATGATGATGAGTGCTCAGACGCCATCGACGTCCTCCGTGAGCGATGAATTCAAAGCCGTCGTGGGCCGCGGTTCGCGCTTTGGCGACGAGACGCTGAACATGGACGTGGCCCGCATTTCATTTTGTGACACGCAGGGCAACGGCGCGAAGAAGGAGATCGTCGTCACGGATGCGTACAATCTTGCCGTGCTCGATCCGCTAGCTGAGCCGACGCTGTACCCGATTTTCAAACACCGAGGCGATCTGCGCGGCGGGATTTTTGTTGGCGACATCGATAGCGACGGGAAGGACGAAATTCTCGCGGGATCGTCGCTGATAAATGATGACGGTTCGTTGATCAAAACAGTGCGGTGCGCAGCGCAATCTCGTTCCGTTTCGTCTTTGGAAGACAATCCAAATCGCGTCGTTTGCGCAAGCGACGACGGTTTGTGGCACATGGATGCATCCGTTTCGAACTTAAGGGCACAGCGGCTTGCAGGCGGATGTTTTTCGAATGTATACGCAGGCAAGTTCCGGGCAGAATTTGCCGGGAACCAATACGCGGCGACAGGTGGCGATGGAGTCACGTTCTTCGACACAAATTTCCATTCAATCGGCACGCGTCCATCTACCTTGCTCATGCCGATGAGTGGTAGCCGCGTTGTGAAATGGACCGGTAAAACTGAAGCGCTGTTGTTGATCTCGATGGAAAAAGGTGGCGGCTTGATCGATGGGCGCGGCGACTTGGTCGTCCCCATCCCGGATAACTGCGCACGCTACGTGAATTGTAAAGTCCTTCCCGGCTATTGCGCGGACGGTCGCGACGCCATCGCTGCATGGAACAACGACGAACTCGCATTCTTCGTCCCTGAAAACTAACGCGCGGTTTCTTTAACCAGAAACCAGAAACTAGAAACCAAAATGTATAACCACATCGCCGGTACGCTCGAATCGAAGACCTCGTCCGAAGCCGTGGTAGATGCCAACGGCGTTGGGTATGCGTTGCGCATTCCGATTTCGACAGCCGCGTGGCTGCCGGATGTTGGGACGCGCGTGAAATTGCTGACTCATTTTCATGTCACTGAAGACCAACACACGCTCTTCGGTTTCGCGACCGAAAAGGAGCGCGAGTTTTTCTTGCAACTCCGAACCGTCAGCGGCGTCGGGCCAAAGACGGCTCTCGCCGTGTTGTCGGCGGGGCGCGTCGAAGACATTCAACAAGCGATCCGCCTCGGTGATTTCGCGTCGCTGAAACGCGTCAAAGGCGTCGGTGAAGGCACGGCAAAAAAGATCGTGTTGGAACTCGGCAAGATTCTCATTCACAAGCCCGCAGCCGATACGGAATCGGTGCAAGTGTCGGGATCGAGCATCAGGAAAGCCAGCGGCACCGTGATCGGATCGGGCTTGGATGCGGACGCGGATTTAGCAGTGAAGGCCGTTGTTCAATTGCAGGAGGTCTCTCCGGATGTTGCGCTGCAAGCAGTCCAGCGCGCGTTTTCGGAATTGTCGGCGAAGAGTAAAACGCGGCCAGTGGTTCAGGACGTGATTCAATTGGCGATGAAGTACACGTAAACATACTTATTGAAACGACGACGAAGCCGTATATGCTCGAGAGAGTTTTCCCGGGGTCTGATGCCATGGTTGCTTTTGAAGAGACGATGAGACGAGGCGACCGAGCTGCGCTAGCAGCGTTGGGGGAATTTTTTATGGGCGAAGGTAAAGTAAACGAAGCGTTGGATCGAATTTCAAACCGACTGGAAGAACTCGGCATTCCGTATGTGATCGTCGGAGGAATGGCGATCTTCAAATACGGATATGAACGATCAACCAGCGATGTGGATTTGCTGGTATCAAGCGATGGCCTCAAGTTGCTTCACGAACGTCTTGACGGGCTTGGGTACATTCCACCTTTTACCGGCAGCAAACATTTGCGCGATACAGTGACGGGAGTCAAAGTCGAATTTCTCGTCACCGGCGGTTATCCGGGCGATGGCAAACCGAAGCCAGTTTCGTTTCCTGATCCGTCAACGTGTTCGAACATCATCGATGGCATTCGCTACATCAACCTGCACACGCTGATCGAGTTGAAACTTGCGTCCGGGATGTCAAACATTTCGCGCTTGAAGGATTTGAGCGATGTTCTCGAATTGATCAAGGCACGCAAACTAGGCGAGGATTTTGCTAACCAATTGAATCCGTATGTTCGCGAAAAATATCTCGAACTTTGCCGCGCGGTTTTGAACGACCCGAATCCGGGCGAAGGCAATTCGGATTTTCAATAAGGTGTATCACTCGCATAAGCATGGAGCAGGGTACTGCTCCATGGCACCCGTCACATTCCGTTTTACTCTCTATGATATTCTCGAAAAGTTCCCGAAAGCGGGCCGCTCAAGACGGCTCGCGCGGTGTACCTATCGGTGTTCATTGCACTCATTTTTTCTTTCGTATTCCGGGACTTGCCATGCGTATTTTTCAGACCGTTTTTGCGTTCTCGTTCATCGCATTGGCTCCGCTTTTCGCGGGCGAAATCACGTTCAATTTTGAGACCGGCGATCTGCGCGGATGGACTGCTGAAGGCGAGGCGTTCAAGCATCAGCCGACTGAAGGCGACAATGCGAAGTTGCGTGGGCGGCCTGCCAATCCGGAAGGGAAGTTCTGGATTGGCACGTATGAAGACGCTCCAAAAGGCGGTACGCCGGGAACGATGCAAACCGACAAGCCGACTGGAAAACTTACCTCGGATCTCTTCAAACTCGACAAGCCATGGATCTCGTTTCTGATCGGCGGCGGCAACATGATGCAGAAGGAATACGCGTCAATCCAACTCGCGGACGGCAAAGAAATTTTCAGAGCGACGGGATTTCAAAACGAGGCGATGAAACGCGTCGCGTTCGACGCGACAAAATTCGTTGGCCAAGACATCCGCATCCAACTCGTCGACACCGATACGGGCCATTTCGGGCATATCAATTTCGATGATTTCAAACAGAGCGGCGAACGTCCCAGCAACATCCCCGCCCCGCCGCCGCCGGACACGCGAGCGAATGGTTTGTCGCCCGCAGATGCCGGGG
>Ga0194042_1000079_pt1 | contig 26978 bp, 18 predicted proteins | sample JunL4412m_MetaG_FD_148974 | JGI IMG/M metagenome (GOLD analysis project Ga0194042, IMG submission 148974) | Anoxic zone freshwater microbial communities from boreal shield lake in IISD Experimental Lakes Area, Ontario, Canada - Jun2016-L442-12m | ecosystem: Environmental > Aquatic > Freshwater >...
GGAGAGTGAGATGTAGGCTGCACCCATCGCGAAGAGCGCAAACGCGAGCACTCCGGCGACGGTCTTTTTCTTATTCCATGGAAGTCTAAGATGAGGAATGCGTCGCCCGAAAAAACTGGCAGGAGCATCGCCACAGGCCATGACGGCCCACGCTCCGAACGCCGCGTAATACGGAAAAATCGCGAAGCAAAGCAGCAGCGCGAAAGGATAAATCCAAACACTATTCACAGGCGTTTCAGTACCACGTAAGACGCGATTCAGGCCTGGAATGTAACGAAGAATGAACGCGTTGAAAAGCGTTCCAAACGCGAGAAAAGCTAAGATGCAGAGGTCGAGATTAGCTACCCAATGATACTCGGCATTGAACCGCACCAGCGCCAGCATGGGCAGACCGACGACGAAAAAAACGCCGGCGTGTACAAGGTTGCGAAATCCGGGGGAATGCGCAGCTGGATTCCCCATGACGATTACTTTGCGTTCAACAACGTCAACAATTTCGCGTGCGTCCACGGCAAACTGACATAGCCGAGATGCCCACCATTCGGAAGAATCGTCACCCGCTTGTCCTTCGCGAACGCTTTAAAGGCGTCCATGTCAGCCGGATAATTCAACGGGTCGTCCTGCGCGAGAATGACTTCAGTCGTCGCGGGATTTTTCTCGATCAAAGCAGATAGATCGGCCGCGAGAATCAACGGATCAACGCTCGATAATCCAAGCTTTTTCTGCCAGTACGGATACGACATGCCGTAGGCGAACTTGGAGAACGTCCACTTCGACGCGTAATCCAAGCGCACATATTTGTCAGTGAATTCATCCCCACGCGGCAAGCGGCCCAAGCTGTATTCGGTGTCGCTGTACGCTACAAGCGCCGGGAGCGTTATGCGAAAAATCGTCGATACTGCGGCCTTCAGCTTATCCTGTTCAATGGGCGATTCCGGATTCGTCGGATCGGGTTGAATTTTCTGTAATTTCGCCAGTTCGATCAGCGAGTATTTGCCGACGGTTTCAGCGTGCCAACCATCGATGATCTTGGCGCTCCGGTCAATGCGAATCGGAGGCGAGTAAGCTTGGATCGCGGCGATTTCAAACGGCAGTTTCTTGTCCGCCGCCATCGTGCCGAGCATCAGAGCTTCAACGCCGCCATAGCTCATCCCGACGACACCGATTTTGGTGATACGCCCGGCTGCGGAACTCTGATGGATGAAGGCATCAATGATGGACTTGACATACTCGGTCTCGGCCCACACGTTGCCGGGAACGCCGTGGTTGGTTCGGGAATTGAACGTCTGAAGGAACGTCGATTGAAACGTTAACACATGGCAGCCGTTTTCGTAAAACCACGACGGCCAGAGTTTGCTGAAATCTTCTTCGGGCCGACCACCGACACCAAGCAATACGACTACTAAAGGAGCCGGACCACTTTGAACGGCGGCTTTAACCTCAAACTGATTACACATTCCGCACACATTCAGCAGCTCAGTTTTCTGGCACGGGAAGCACACGTCTTTGACGCCGACAAATCCAGCCGCACTGGCAAACAATCCATCGCGCCACGGGAAGAAGTAAGGCGGCAATGCGCCCGCTTCGGGCACCGTTGCGGGAGCAGGTTGCTTCACGGCTTCATCCGCTGCCATGACGCAGGAGAACGCCAGCATAAGCGCGGACAACGTCAGAACACGACCGATCATTTTCACAGAATTGCCCACTGAATACTCCTTGAGGACTTCGGGTTTTGTAATGAAAACACTCTACAAAAAGCCTGTGCTGGGTTCAAATCTCTTTTCAAGATTTTGGAAGTCTTTTTCCGATCAAACGCATCCGAAATGAGGATCGCGAATCATTCAACCCCGCCCCATGTCCAGTACGATTTCTGCCTCGTCTTGCGTCACTGGTTGCACCGACAAGCGCGAACCGCGACGCGTCAACATCATGTTCTCCAACCCGGGCCTGTCTTTTAATCGTTCGAGTGTGACGGGGCGCAGCAGCGTTTTAACGTAACCGATTTCAACCATGATCCACGTCGGATTTTCAGGTTTGCTCTTCGGATCGAAGTACTCGCTTTTGGGATCAAATTGCGTCGGGTCTGGGATGCCGGTTTTGATCACGCTCGCAACGCCCACGACCGCCTTTGGATCGGCGTTGCTGTGATAAAATAAGACGCCATCACCGACCTTCATCGAATCGCGCATCAAGTTCCGGGCCTGATAATTCCGCACACCCGTCCACCCCGTTGATCCGTCTTTCTTCAACTGCTCAATCGGGTACACATCCGGCTCGGACTTCACCAGCCAGTACGCTGGAAAACTCAGGAAGACCGGTGCACCATTTCGATCCCGGCACAATTCCGGTGGCGTGATATGGCCTTGAACATCCTTGCACAGTTGCGAAAACTCATCATCCGTCAATGTCTTGAAATGAGGCAATACGATGTCCTCTCGATGCTCTTTTTTTAAAGACTTCTTCGCCATGAATGCAATTCCGTTTTTAAGTGTGTCAACCGCCCGCCCTACTTTTTCACAGTGTCTTTAGTCGTCGCTTGAATCGTGGTCAACATGAACGCAATCGCTTCTTTTGCACTGTCGTCATTGTAGCGGTACTTGTCGCGCATGACCCGCAACGTGCCTTCGATTCTCGGTAATTCCTGCGCCGGGATGAGCGCCGCGTCCTCGCCACCAAACACAAGCACGTAGCGTGCGAGTTGCGTGAACGCGCGCGTTTGCGCTTTGTAAAAGCTCACTTCCAACGCATCGAAAATGTCACTAAAGACGTCGTGATAATCAATCTTTTCGTTGGGATGCTCCAGCGAATACGCAGCGATGCGTGTGATCAAATTGCTCCGATATGTTTTCGCCGGCTCCTTCAACGCCATCATCTGCTCAACGCCGTCCATCACCGCGTTGCTCGGCTCCTCGTAGGTTCCCGTGCGCGGATTCAGAATCTTTTCACCCGAGACCGACGCGCGAACATGCTTGAAATAATCCTCGATCTGCCGGTCGTATTCGCTCTCCGCGACCAACCCCATCGAGTCGTACACCTCGCGCGACACCCAGCGGAAATACTCGTTGCGGACCGCTTCGATAAACGCTTCGCAATCGTGGTACTGCTCGTCGGGTTCGATCCGCAGAAAATCGTAAACCGTCTGGTCGTGCAAGACTTTTTCCATCGCTTCGAACACGCCTTGAGGCGAGAGAAATTTACGCTCTTGATTCGACGCCGCATCACTCAACAACGATTTCATTTCGCGCGCTGACGCCCCGCGCCTGCCTTCGTACGCCGCGCACACAAAATTCTCGAACTCCGCCATCGAATCGACGTACTCGTCACGCATCGTTGGAATGTGCGAGCGGAGCAGTTTCTTCTCTTCCGAATTCAATCCTTCAGGCACCGTAGCGTCGTCGTACAATTTGGCCTTTTCAAGCGGCGTCAGGCGCTTGATGACCGACGCAATCTCAGCCGGATACGCGCCCGGCTCCGGCTTACGCAGCCGTGTCATCACCGCCCACAACGCCACGACATCCGCCGTGTGCGGAGCGACGTGCCGAGACTCGCGAATCTCATCCAGGAACGGTTTGTAAATCGCGCGCTCTTTGCGCCACTCCAGCAAATATGGCGCGCGGACCAATTCGATGCGCCCTTTATAACTCGTAAAATCCGGCGTCGTTTTGAACGCCGACAACTGCTTCTCGTTACAGGTGCCGAGCATCACAAGATTCAATTTCGCGAGCACACCCGGCAGCGTGACTTCGCCGCGTTCCACAGTGCTCAACAGATATTTATTCAGCTCTAAATTGCGTTTCAGAAAATCCGAATATTCGACCACGCCGCCACTGGCTTCAATCAACTCGCCGCTCAAATCCATCATCTGCAAACCTTGCAACATGACCGGCAATTGAATGCCGCCTTCGTACGCCGTCGGGCGCGCGGACGCGTCAACAGCCTGTTGCGGTTCGATGGCGGACGCGCCGGTGCGGTAGCGTTTGGAAATGAAATAGCGCTCAACTTGGACATGGCGGATGACTTTCAACCAATCGCCTCGATACGCCGTCAGAATCGCGTCGAAGATTTGCTTGTTCTTCATCGACAGCGTGCCTTCCCGCAAATACGGCGCACGCAGGCGCTCGGCCACATGCGGTTCGTTTCCGTGCCGCGTAATCAATTCATCCAGCAATCGTGCGCGGTGCTCGACCGGAATTAAGAAAATCGGCGGTTCACGCAACTCGCTCGACAACTTGCACGAGATCAACGTCTCGTCGATAAACGCGAGCGTCTCGCGCGGAAGGTCGTCGGGCTTCGTCCCAAAACCCATTCCCTTCCCCTCGCCCTTTTCAGTGAAAATCCAATTGAAACGGAAGAGCGCGCCGTCATCGAGCGTCGAGTAATGTTCGAGCGCACGGAAAATCAAATTCATGACAGTGCTCTTCGCCGAACCATTCGGTCCGTGGATCAGCACGAGCTTATCGCACGTTCCGGAGACGGCGAAGCGGCGGAGGTGGCGAACGAGTTCGAGCTGGATGCCTTCCTGGCCTTCGAGTGCGCCGCGTCCGTTGTCCCAAGGCGCGTCGAAGAGCGTGAAGCGCGTGTACTTTCCGCCGATCCCGTTGACCTTGCGCGTCCCAAAATGCTTGAAGACATCGAAGACATATTGCGGCGCATTGCGGCCCAGTTGCACGGGCTTCATGCAAAATGCGTCGAGGTATTGTTGAAAAGAAAGAATGCGCCGTTGGTTGCGAAAGCTAGCCAGCGAGTGGTCGTTGACCTGCTTGAAAAACTCATGCAAATTCACGGGGCGCGGACCGTCTTCAGGAACGTGGGATGTGCGGGTGATGCCGGCCATGGTCGTTCATCCAATCGAAGTTGAGCGAAACGAAAACCGCGTATATGACAGTACTAATCCTAGCAAGTTCGCCCCAAAGGAAAACGCAAAATGTCGAGCGTTTTCTCCTGCATGCGCATCCCTCTGAACATGATTGTGTCTATTGTTTGGGCTCCGCAAACTTCCAACTCGTTTTCGTTTCGCGCGTCAACGGTGTCACCAACATCACGGCGCGAATGTATTCAATTGGGATCGGGCCGTATTTTAGAATGGAATCGTTGAATTCCTTCTCGCCCATTTTGCCTGCTCCGACCATTTGCGAATGCAAGGCGCGGAGTTGCAGCGCGCCCAGCATGTAGCCGCATTGGTACAACGGAGAGGCTTGGATAAAGCGCCGCACTTCACTTGTCGCTCCGAACCGTTCGTGGCCGACGCGCTGCATGATGAAGTCAATCATCTCATTCGGCTTCATTTTTCCAAGATGATACTTTAACGAAACGATGATCCGGGCGCAGCGGTGCATGCGCCAGAAAAGCATCCCGATTTTGTCTTCCGGTCCGCGCGGATAATTCAAATCCCAGAGTTTCATCTCCCAATAAAGCGCCCAGCCTTCGACATAAAATGAGGTCCAGAATTGTTCGCGATACGTCCGGTAGCGCTGCGCGTAATACGACTGCAAATGATGTCCCGGAATCAATTCGTGCGCCGTCACAATGCGCTGAAAATGACGGTTGTTGCCGCGCATCGACATCAGCTTGTCGTCATGTTTCATCTCTTGGCGCGGATACGCCGCGAGCAGTTGCAGCCCGCTGTATGCCGCGTAAGGCATCGTCTTCTGCCCATCAATTCCCAGCATCGTTACGCGCCACGTTTCTTCAGCGAATTTCGGAACGGTCACGAGGTCCCGGCTCTTCACGAACTCAATTGCTTCGCGCGCCTGAGCCGCAATCAACTGATCCTGCATGCCCGGCGGCTCGTGCAATTCTTTCACTTTCCCGAGCGCGGCTTTCCAATCATCGCCCAAACCCATTTCGTGCGCGGCCTCTTTCATCCGCTCTTCGCACCACGCAAATTCGCGCTCGCCAATCGCGATCAATTCTTCAGCCGTATACGGAATGGATTCGCGCGCGAGGTCTTCGGCCAGCGCTTGGGCACCGATCGGCTCGCCGATCAACGGGTCTTCATCTTTGCCTTTCAACCCGGCGATTTCTTCGCGCAAATATTTCGCGAATTCTTCCATCGATCGATTGGCTTCTTCGACCGGCTTCTTCATCCACCAGCTGTACTCCGGAACATAGCCATCGTAATACCCGTTCCACGCATTCAACGCGCCGCGCAATTCGTTCACCGCGTCCGCCGCGCGTTTGGCCTGCATCGGTTCGAGCTTAATCGGCGCTTCTTCAGGCTTCGACTTTTCGTCCTCCTTTTTCGTGTCGTCTTTCTTGCCGTCCTTATCCTTCTCTTTTTCTTTGCGCCCCTTCTCGATCCGTTCACGAAGCTTTTTAATCTGATCCGGGATCGCGGTGACTTTCGACGCCGCCGCTTCGCCGTTGAGCGGTTTCATGTGACTGCGCGCCGCTTCCAATTCCTGAATCGTCGCACGGAACGGGATCAGCGGTTCGATGCTTTTGAACTTGCTCAATTGCCGCGCAATGACCGCGCGATCATGCTGCAATGAATCGCGGAACATCAGGAAATCGATGCGGCCTTGCTGGTCGAGCGAATCGAAATTAAACGGCCCGAGTTTGTCGAGCCACTCGGTGTACAGCGCGTTCAAGCGTTCGTCGAAAAACGTCGAAGGCCGCATCGTCTCGTAGTAATTACCGAGCGCCTGCCGGTCAGCCCGGTAACGTCCGATGAACTGCTCGATGGTTGGATTGGGTTCCGGCTCGGCAGCAAACGATCCCAGCACAACGCTACATACAAGAACAATAACAAGACAAAAACGATTTAAAATCGGCATCTAAAATCCCCATGGCTTTCGATAACTCTATGATCTAACTACGAACTGCCTTTCAGTCCCGAAGGGGCGACATAATGTAGCCCAGGGCGTAAGCCCTGGGTTCACGTCCGCAAACAACCCTGAGCCCCAACGGGGCGGCATAAAATTTTTAGAGCACCGGATGCGAACAGTTTATGTCGCCCCTTCGGGGCTGAGAGAACACACGTATTAACGGAAAACAATAGCCGGTTCGATGTTCACGACGCGGCGAATGCTGAGCAGCGCTGCGGCCGTGATGGTGAAGAGCATGATCGCAAACGAAATAAGCAAGAGTTGTGGCGTCATTAAAAACGCGACAATCGTACGCGAATCGGTTCTCAATCCAAACAATCCCGACAACCCAACGCCGATGCCCCAGCCGATCACACCGACGACTGCCGCTTGCAACATCACCATTTTACACAGCTTCCAATTCGAGACACCCATCGCTTTCAACGCGCCGAACTGCTTCTCATTTTCAATCGTGAACGTGAAAAACGTCTGCCCGGCGATGGCGATACCGACGATCATTCCGAGCATGATCGTGATGCCAAAGTTGATCGTAATCCCGGTGCTCTTCAGAAAAAACGCGACCGTGGACCAGAAGAATTCGTCGGTCGTTTTCGCTCCGAGATCGGTGACGCGTTCGATGTTTCGGGCGACCTTCGTTTTGTCCACACCGGGCTTGCAATGCACGACGACAAACGTGAGTCGCTTGCGTTCGCCGGGCGCATATGCCAGTGCGCGTTCGTACGTCGTGTAGATCGTCGGATTCGAGAGGAACGCGCGCTTGGCGGCGACCTGTCCGACGACCACCGCGCGGCGATCATTGATCTCCAATTTGTCGCCGTCTTTGATCTTCATATAAAGCGCCAAACCGAGATTGTCCCACAGCACGCCATCGGGCAATTCGATTCCTTTCGGCGACCCCGATGTGAAGACTTCAGGCAGCCCGATTTTTGAATTACGGTCCACGCCGACGATCAGACAATGCGCGAACGTTCCGTCCGGCAACGCGGCTTCACCGCCTCCCAGAAAAAGCTTCTCCGCCCAATCGACGCCATCGACTCCGCGCACTCGGTTCAGCGCCGTGTCTTCGATCGGTTTGTGTTCGTCGTAATAGCGCGTGGCCGGGTGCATGACCCAGATGTCGGCCTGCGGAATCGTCTCAATGTTCGCGCCGGTGCGGCGCATGATACCAGTGAAAATCGAGCCTTGCTGCACGACCAACAGCGTCGAGAACGCCAGCCCGAAAACCAGCGCCAGGTACTTGACCGTGTCGCCCATCAACATCCGTAATGCAACGTAATACACGTGGGGTGAGTCCTTTCAAGAGCAGCGATTAAGTCGCCTCGCCGCTTTCCTTTTTCCTGCTCTTTGACACTTCCAACAACAAGCCTTTCGTTCCCTGCAAAATCGCCTGGACCAGCGGATTTCCCGCGACCAAACTCGCATCAATCGCAATCGTCCGCGTGGGTGCGCGATTTTTGGCGACCTGTGGCGGCTCAACTTTTTGAACGACCATCGACGGCTTTTCGTCACGATCCGATTCTTCAGGCGGAAGCGGAGCTGCGTCATCTTCGCCCGATGGCACTGGCAAATTCAGCGGTAACGCGCCGGAATCGACATACTCGTCTTCCGGTTCCCACTGTTCGCTGGGCGGCACTTCTGACATCGCGTCAACAGTCGGTCGCTGAATCTGCGCAGCCGTTGGCGTCGCTCTCAACGGCGTCGTGGCCATGCCCGTCACTGGCTTGCGCTGGGGTGTCACCGGAGCGGTATACGCCGCTTGAGCAGTCGGCGCAGCAGCGCGTGATGCGGTCGGAACGTGCGCTGCGTCAATAATCCGGATCGTCCAATCGCGACCGTAAACGTGAGCGAGCACCGCTTTGAGCGCGAGCTGATTCTGCTGGTTGCTCAACGCGTCGCGGTAAAATGGCGAACTCGATCCCAGCGTGATTTCGCCAAGATCGGCGTCGAACGAAACGGATGAATGCGCAAGCGCGCTCGCTACAATCGGGCCGCCCTTCTGCCCTTTGATTACTGTCACCGCGCTCGGCCACAACGCCATCAGGCTCGACGACGCTCCGTCTTCCGCAGACGCGACACGAGCCGGTTGAATCGATTGACTCTTCTGAATCGGTTGACTCGTTTGACTTTGAGGGGCGGCCGCCGGCTGGGCACTAACGGGAGCCGGTCGGCCTTCCGGGTTTGGGCGGGGGCCCTCCCCGTATTGCTGCGGTGGAGGAGCAGAATTTGGTGGCCGAGCGCTGGGATTTCCAGCGGGCATTCGTCCAGCATTCGATTCCAACACGCTCGCCAATTTGCTCAAGTCCACCAGTTCGCGCGCACGTGACGCGCGGATCAACGCGACTTCCAACGGCAGCCGCGTCTGGGCAGCGTCGCGCATCTGTCGGCGCGCGTTCGTGAACAACTGAATCAGCATCAAACACTGGTCTTCGCTCAGCACACTTCCCAATTCAACGTACGACGTCTTGAGATGCGTTTGGCCTTCCAGCAGCGGCGATTCCGCTCCGCACACTTTCGACAGCACCGTCGAACGCAAACGCTCGCTCAACACCGCCAGCATGTCGTCCGGATCAGCGCCCGCTTCAAGTGCTTCATGAGCTTTCGCAAGAACCTCTGCTGTGTTCCCGATCGCGCACCCTTTAAGAATCTCGAAGATCAACTCGTCCGGCGCAGCACCCGACAGCTCGCGAATGATCGCGTCAGTGATCGATCCAGAACCGAGATTCACGGCCTGATCCAACATGCCTTCCGCGTCGCGCAATCCGCCCTTGGCCAGACTGGCGATGCGTGAGAGCGCCGCTTCTTCGTAGTTGATCGCATCAGCATCGCAAATTTTGCGCAGCCGTTTGACGATGTCCGCGAGCGAAATGCGCCGCAGATCGAAACGCTGGCAGCGGCTCAAAATTGTTTCGGGAACATCGTTCGGATCGGTCGTCGCAAAGATGAATTTGACGTGCGCAGGCGGTTCTTCCAAAGTCTTCAAAAAAGCGTTCCACGCTTCGCGCGTGAGCATGTGGACTTCGTCGATGATGTAGACTTTGTAGCGCAATTCCGCCGGAGCGATCCCGACATTTTCGCGCAACGATCGCACTTCTTCGATGCCACGGTTCGTCGCAGCGTCCATCTCGATTACGTCGAGGCTGCTGCCTTCTTGAATCGAGCGGCACGCATCGCATTCGTTGCACGGCTCTTCCGCGACACCATTCGGCCCGGTCCCGCGCAGGCAGTTGCAGGCCTTGGCAAAAATGCGCGCGAGACTGGTCTTGCCGACACCGCGCGGTCCGCACAATAAATACGCTTGAGCGAGTCGCCCGGACATCAACGCCTGACGCAAAGCACTCGTGACAGCGGTCTGCCCGGCAACATCCGAAAACGTCTGCGGACGAAAGCGCCGCGCAAAAACCACATACGGTTTCGCGGCCCCATCGCTCTTCGATTGTGCGGTATTCGCAGCTACGGCCATTGTACGGCTCTCGTTTGCATTTGAATTAAGTACCATCATAATCATACCATACCACGTCGAATTCGACAGCGCTTAAACGGGGAAGAATCGATGCGGCACAACAACGTGATAAACACCCCATCCAGTTCACGCCGTCGAGGAATGGTCATGACATGTCGCATCTCGGCGGTTGCGTTGTTAGCGCTTGCTGTTTTAAATATAAACATCGCGACAGGAGCGGACGCCTCGCCGATGCAATGGAGCCAACTGCCGCCGATCCCGGACCGAGAAGGCTTCGCCGCACCGTTTGCTGGAGTCAGCGGGGGCGCGTTGATCGTCGCAGGCGGTGCCAACATTCAGGGCGAAAAATGGGGCGAGACGTTTCAAAAAGTCTGGCACGATTCAGTCTTCATATTGGAAAAGCCGGATGGTGTGTGGCGCAGTGGTTTGAAACTTCCACGCGCGTTGGGATACGGCGTGTCGATCACGCTTGGCGACAGTGTGATCTGCATCGGCGGGAGCGATGCGATTCGGCATTACGCCGATGTGTTTCGAATGACGTTTAAAAATGGAGCGCTGGAATTCAACACGTTGCCAGCACTTCCGCGCCCGTGTGCGAATGCGTGTGGGGCATTAATCGGCGACACGATTTTCGTCGCAGGTGGTCTCGAATCACCGACATCCACGACCGCGCTAAAAACGTTTTGGAAACTCGATCTTACTGAAAAAATTCCCGCCTGGATCGAGCTCCCGCACTGCCCAGGCCCAGCGCGCATGCTGGCTGTCGCAGGCGTTCGCAACGGAGCGTTTTATCTCTTCAGCGGAGCGTCATTAAGTGCGGGCCCGGACGGAAAACCGGTGCGTGAGTATCTGCGCGACGCATACCGTTTTCATCCCGGCGAAAACCGTTGGGAGCGTCTGGCGGACCTGCCGCGCGCAACAGTCGCAGCACCAACGCCAGCTGCAGCCGTCGGCGACGCGCTTGTAATTTTTTCGGGCGATGATGGAGCGAACATTCAGTTCAAGCCCCTAATCAAACATCCCGGATTTCCAAAAGAGGCTCTGGCATTTGATGCTGAGAAAAATGCGTGGTCCACGTTCGGAGCCGTACCCTTTTCGCGAGCTACCGTGCCAATGGTTGTATGGAATGACAAAAGTATTGTACCGAACGGTGAAGAGCGTCCTCGAGAACGAACGGCAGAGGTGTGGTCGATGGATTTAAAATCAACGAAGTAACGGAGGATGACCCGCTGGGTACGTCATTATTTTCTAAAAATTTCTGTTAACACTTATCATTTTGTTCAGTTTACTATTCAGGAAACCAGTGCCGTTATTAGAACGTGTTTCAGCCCATGAGGTCGACATGAGCGTCGCTTTGACGTCCGAAAAAAATACGCTTCTCCTGGCGCTCGCCGCCCGTAATCACGAATTGCTTCTATTTCGTGACGCCGCATTACACCTCGCGTTCAGAGCTTGTGGCAACAGGGCTGATGCCGAGGATATTCTACAAGAGGCCTATCTCCGCGCCGTCGCCGCGACCACTCCGGTCCTGTCGGGTAACCCGTTGCGCAATTGGTTTTTCCAAATTACCGCCAACGCGGCACGCGATCATTTCCGAACCGAGTCGCGCCGCCGATTACGCGAAAAGGACGCGTCGATGAAACAGACTCACCAAACGGATGTCGCGGCTGCCGCAGAGGCCTCAGAGATCAAAGCCTCCGTCGAAACCGAGCTCAACAGGCTTGACGAACGCTATCGCCTGCCGATTTCACTCCATTACGAACACGGCTTGAGTTATGATGAAGCCGCTGAAGTCCTCGGCATGTCCTCAGGCACACTGCGTGTCTACGCCAGCAAAGGTATCCAGGAATTGCGCGAGCGTCTGGATGTTCCTAATCGCCCCGTCAGTGCCGAAATTCTGATCGGACTGCTTGGCGCCAACATCTTTCTTCACGCCTCGCCTGCACTCGCAAGTTCAGTAGAAGCCATCATTGCTAAAGGTTCGGTCGCCCAACCTGCTGCGTCTATTGCTGCAGCCAAACCATTCTTTGTGGTAGCCAATACGGGAAAGAGCAGTCTATGGATGGCACTCGGTATCGCTGCGGCAGCAAGCGTCCTGCTCCTGTCGATTCTATTCTGGCGCTTGGCCGAGAAGGTGCCAACAGGCGTACTTACTGACACGAAGCCCGATGCGACGCGCGCCGTAGCTGGCAAACCCTTCAACTCAAACTCGGGTTCGCTCGATACGTCGTTCATTCCAGCAGATTCTACGGGTGCGCCTAAACCTGTAGATCCCAACACCCTGGTCGATACGACGACTCGACGCGAGTTGAATCCGGCATTGGAGAAGCCCGAAGAGATTCTTGGATTCGCTAACCCAGCGAGCGACAGAGTGACGGGGGATTGGAAGCGCAACGGCTCCGATCTTATCTGTGCCCCCGGTTCGTTCGCCCGCATCGCGATACCGTATCATCCGCCCGAAGAATATGATTTAAAAATTGAATTCACACGCTCACAAGGCAACACCGACGTCAATATTATTTTCCCAGCCAACGGTAAAAGCTGCCTCTGGAAAATGGACTCCTGGTCGTCCTGCTATTTCGGCATCCATTCCGGAAATCCTGATTTAGGTCCCAAACGCCCAGCGCTTGCGAATAACGTCCGCCACACGGCGCTTATTGAGGTTCGTCGCGATACGCTAAGCGCTTACGTCAATGGCGTTCTGTATCGTAAAATCGAAATCGCGAAAGCGTTACATCTATGCTCTATCGATTATAGAATTCCCGATCACAGCGTTATCGGTTTGGCCAGTTGGCGCTGTGAAGTCACGTTTCACAGCGCGGCCATTCGCGCCGTAACAGGTCGAGGCGCACGACTTCCGACGGATGTCGACGCCGCCAATTCTCAATCAGACACGTATTGGCGCGATGCGCTGGATCTCATGCCGACTACTGTCGAACGCGGCAATGCTTTAGTCACAAAGTGGCAAGCCGACAACGGAGCACTTAGCACACCTGCAGCCAAGTTTTCGCGTTATCAACTCAATTATGCGCCGCCTGAGGAATATGACTTCCGCATCGATTTCACGCGCCACACTGGCAACAGCGACATCGCGCAAATACTCTCAGTTGGAGGGCGACAGTTCATGTGGAAAATCGACATTTCGTCCGTGTGTTGTTTCGATGTCGTCAACGGAGCGGGACGCGATTCCAACCCGACTTCTCTGATCGCACCAGGTTTCGTGACGAACGGAGTCCGGCATACATCTGTGGTGTGTGTCCGAAAGTCTGGTGTTAAAGCCTATATCGACGGTCGCCTGGCATGCAGCTTCCCAACATCATACGAGAACGTGAGCATTGAACAGTCCTGGAGCCTTCCCGGAAAAGATGCCGTGGGGGTCGGCTTCCACAATTGCGCCGGCACGTTTCACCGGATCCAAATTAAACCAATCACTGGCACCGGTCGGACGTTGCCGCCAAACCCGCTGCCTGCAATAAACGATCCGTTTTGAATAAATAGGTGCAAAAAATAGACGGGATGAAATGGGTGGATCGAATGTGCGGCGGCATGCTTGATTTAGAGTCAAGCGCACCGCCGCTTTATTAACGGGCGAATGGATTACTTCTTGCCCTTCGGCTTGTGGACATCGTGGCAAGCCTTGCAGTCGATGGCGGTCTTGAACGCGGCAGCGGCTTCAGGCTTCTTGGCGATCAAACCGTTGGTGGCTTCGATGACAGCAGCCGTTTTGGCCTTCCAACTGGCTTCATCGCCCAGCGCGGGCTTGACTTTGGCCATGCCTTCGTAGGCACCCAGGAACGCCTTGAGAGCGGCTTCGTCGGCCTTGCCTTCCTTGATTGCGTTCACAGGAGCTTCTTTGCCCTTGTGGAACTTCTTCATGGCGGCTTCGATCACAGCCTTGGCATCGTCGTCAGCATACGACCGAATCGCGGGAATAGCCAGCAGTGCTACGACGGCCAAAAGGGCAACTACGATGGAACTTCGGGACATCTGTACGTCTCCTTAAAAAAGGGTGGGATGGGATGAACTGCACGAACACGAAACGCAATGACATATTTATAACGTTGGATCGGGACGATTTATTCAGTACATTTCATTTACGCTGATTCAGCCGGTACATAGTCGCGAACTGAGATCGTAAGACGGCGTTTGACTGGAGAACGCGAACGGGCGAGATGTTCGAGTTGCTTGGCTACAGCGGCCTTGAAGACACGCTCTCCGCATTCCGTGCACCTACCAACGGGAACGTTTTCGAATCGATGCAACCGCCCGCTGAACTCGAGATTCATAGTCAAAAGGCGTTCCACCACTTTGCCACCGCAATACCCACATTCACCGTACGTTATTTTCATCGTTCAATCCTCAAAATCTCTGAAGACCGTCAAAATCAACAGTCCGGTTCGCTCACAAAAGCGACACACAACGATCATCAACCGGTCATCCAAGGCGGGGCCACGAACTGTGTATCGCGTTCCTTTAGGATCATGCGTATATTTCTTGGCAATCTTGCCATTCAAGAGTGCATGTTCAATGTCTACAATCAAAAACTCGTCATCTTCAGCTTCTTCGAACGCATGCACGGACAATTCATATTGCTCAGTTCGAACAGCATGTTGAATTCGCTGCAAGACATTCATACTAAAATCCTAACTCAAATTGCGCATTCTTCAATTCAACGATTCATAGAAGAGTTCTAAAAATTAACATCCCATCCAATTACGGAGTCGTGCCCTGAAGCCATTTTCGGCTCCAGGGCATCCCGCATCAATTGCCACCGTTAGTTTCTAAAACTTCTCCGGAATCGTGTACGGTGCCCGGTACTCACGCTTCAACAGCTTCGATGCTTCTACATTGCCAACGAACGTTTCTGTGCCCGGGTCCATCGTCAGGAATTCGCCGAGGATCAGCTTCGATTTGTTCAGGTCAACGAGGTTCGTCTGCAAGTGCATGTTAACGGATTCGAACGTTTCTTGCGCGACCGCGTTGCCCTTCAACTTCTCGCGGATCGCCTCCTGCGACGACGCTTTGCCGAGTTGCAGCGAGATGTTGCCGGTGTGACAGAGCGCGCTGGACAAGTGGCCTTCGAGGATCGATGCGTTCAACGTTTTCGGCGTCCGGTTTTGGACGGCTTCGATGAAGTTCTTGAAGTGGTTGCCTTCACCTTTGAACTCGTGGATGACTTTGCCATCGGTGTCATATGCCTTGGCCGAGTTATACGACGGGATCGCCATATAACCGCCCTCGCATTGCACAATCACGCCGACTTTGCAGCCCTTCAATTCGTCCATCTCTTCCTTCTCGCCTTCTTTTGCAGGCTTGCCCGGAAGGCCGCGAACTTCGAAAATCAACGGGGCTGACGCGTAATCGTGGATTGTGATCATCGTGTTCGGGGTTTCACCGTCATCGATGTAACCGAAGCGCCCACCAATTGAAAATATCTTGGGGCTGAGCGTGTTCTCGCCGAGGATCCAGCGCGAGATGTCCATCTGATGGATGCCCTGATTGCCGAGATCGCCGTTGCCGGTTTCCCAGGCCCAGTGCCAATCATAATGAAGCTTCTTGCGCGTCAGCGGGAGCATCCGAGCGGGGCCGCACCACTGATCGTAATCCACCGTCTTCGGCGGCATCTGCGGACCATCGACTTTACCGATCGAAGCGCGGCGTTTGTAGCACAGGCCGCGAACGTATTGGATCTTGCCGAGCTTACCGTCATGGATGAATTTGACGGCATCGATCATGCCAGGGTTGCTGCGCGACTGTGTACCGCTCGCGCAGATTTTGCCACTGACGGCGGCGGCTTCGACGACGCGCCGACCTTCCCAGACGTTGTGCGAAATGGGCTTTTCGCAATAGACATCTTTGCCGGCCTGCATCGCCCAGATGGCCTGGATCGAGTGCTGATGATTGGGTGTGGCGATGGAGATTGCGTCTACTTCTTTGCTTTCAAGGAGCTTGCGGTAGTTGCCGAATTTCTCGGTTTTGACACCGCGCTTCTCGAGGCCGGCTGCGGCGGCATCAAGGTGAAGGGAATCCACGTCGCAGAGCGCGACGAGGCGAACGCCCTTGAGTTTCTCACCTTTTTCGGGAGCGTATCCGGAGATATGCGCTCCGCCGCGACCGCCTGTGCCGACGACGGCGACGCGCATGTCTTCATTGGCTCCGTGCGCGCGCTGCCAAGCGGCCAAACTGAACGCCGACGCGGCGGCTCCGGTTATAAAACTTCGACGAGTAACGTTCCGCATGTGAAGCAGACTCCTTCGTGCGCTCAAATAAAATAAAAACTGTTCGCGAGGACTTTTAGTGTATATGACGGAGCAGGCTTGAAATGCGAACAAAAATGGTGGAAAAAGTTTGATGATGTGGATGTGGTGCTGTTGTTGTTTTTCCCCTCTCCCCTTGAGGGAGAGGGCCGACGAGCCAGCTGTTCGGCTCGCGGGGTGAGGGGTGGGCGCTGGATTATTCCTGCGCGTTTTGTCTAATCAATGCCTCCCCCTCACCCCGCGCAGGAGTACCTGCGTCGGCCCTCTCCCCAACAGGAGAGGGGAACTGCTGCGGCTCGCTGCGCTCGCGTGGATCGATACACATGTACGAGTCAATGAACACACTTGATAAGGAACGCCGTGATGCCAGGAATTCGACTAGTTTGTCTCGCATTGACTTGTTTTCTTTTCTCTACCCGCGCGGCCGAGACGCGGCCCAACGTCTTGATCGTCATCGCGGATCAATGGCGGTCGCAAGCGTTCGGATTTGCGGGTGATCCGAATGTGAAAACGCCGAACTTGGATGCGCTGGCTAAACAGAGCGTGCGATTCGTTAATGCGGTGTCAGGTCTGCCGGTGTGCTCACCGACGCGCGCGACATTGTTGACCGGACAACGCCCGTTGACGCATGGCGTTTTTCTCAACGACGTCCAATTGAATCCGGATGCGGTGTCGATGGCGAAGATCATGAAAGCCGCGAATTACACGACGGGGTGCATCGGGAAATGGCACATTGATGGACGCGGACGCGGGTCGTTTATTCCGCGTGAACGGCGGCAAGGATTCGAGTACTGGAAGGTGCTGGAATGTACGCACTCGTACAATAAATCATACTACTTCGCCGACTCGCCGGACCGCTGTTTATGGACGGGCTACGATGCGAATGCTCAGACGAATGACGTGTGCGACTACATCAAAAAGCAGGCGAAATCAGAGAAGCCGTTTGCGATGCTGATGGCGTGGGGACCGCCGCATAACCCGTACTTGACCGCACCGGAAAAATACAAAGCTATGTATCAACCGGAAAAATTGGTTCTGCGTCCAAATGTTCCTGCGGCACACGCGGCGGAGACACGGAAGGATCTGGTGGGATATTACGCGCATTGTACGGCACTGGACGATTGCATGGGGCAGCTCATGAAAGCACTCGACGATGCCGGGATTGCCGACAACACGCTGATTATTTTCACGTCTGATCATGGCGACATGCTGGGCTCTCAGGGGATGCAGAGAAAGCAGAAACCCTGGGACGAATCCGCTCGAATTCCGATGCTGTGGCGCTGGCCCGCCGGGCTGGGAAAGCAGGGTGTGGAACTGACCGCACCGATGAACACCGAAGATATTCTGCCGACAATTTTGGGGCTGTGCAAAGTCGCAATTCCGCCGAGTGTCGAAGGACTGAATTACAGTGCGCACATGACCGGCGGAACGTCTCCCGGCGATGGCGCGACGGTGATTCAATGTGTTGCGCCGTTTGGAGAATGGCATCGCGGCGTGGGCGGGAAAGAATTTCGCGGTCTGCGAAATGAGCGCTATACGTACGTAAAAGACCTCAATGGTCCGTGGCTTTTGTACGATAACGTGAGTGATCCTTATCAGATGAAGAATCTGGTTGCGGATGCTGCGAGCGAGGCATTGCGCTCGGAATTGGACGCGGTATTGATGCGTAAATTGAAAGAACGTCACGACGAGTTCTTGCCGGGCGATGCGTATGTCAAGAAGTGGGAGTACAAGACGGATGCGCGCGGGACGGTGCCATACAAGGACTAGACGAGGAGCCTTATACATGCGGAAAATCTTACTCGCAGTCGTGATGTTCGGAGCACTGGCGATCGTGATGGGTGCCGAACCGACGCAGCGGCCAAACATTCTTTTCATCCTGACCGATGACCAGCGCTGGGACGCGCTCGGCTGCATGGGCAACACGATCATCCAAACACCGAACATCGACAAACTCGCCGGGCGCGGCGTGTTGTTTCGCAATCATTTTGTGACCACATCAATCTGCTGCGTAAGCCGCGCGTCGATCCTGAGCGGGCAATATCAGCGCCGACATGACATCCACGATTTCGCGAAGCCGTTCACGGAAGCGCAGTGGGCCAAGAGCTACCCGAAATTGCTGCGCTCGTCCGGGTATCAAACCGGTTTCATTGGCAAATTCGGCGTCGGTAAGGACATCGCGCCGATGGCCAAAGAGTTTGATTATTGGAAAGGTTTGCCAGGACAAGCCGGGGCATTTTTTGATAAAGCAGACACGAAACACGAGCACCATATTACGGCGCGATTCGGCGACCAGGCGCTGGAATTCATCCAATCGACGACGTCTGAAAAGCCGTTTTGCCTCTCGATCAGTTTCTCCGCACCGCATGCCCGCGACGGTCAGCCGCGTGAATTTCCGCCGGACATGCGTGACGAGAGTTTGTACGCGAACGTGACGATTCCGGTGCCGAAACTGGCGACCGATTCAGCTTTCAAAGCGCTACCGGATTTCGCGCAGACATCCGAAGGCCACAAGCGCTGGGCGGCCCGTTTCGCGACGCCGGAGATGTATCAGAAGACGACCAAAGATTACTACCGGTTGATCACCGGAATCGACCGCGAAGTAGGCCGAATCATCGCCGAATTAGAAGCTCGCAAACTGACCGAGAACACGATCGTGATCTTTACCTCGGATAACGGATTCTTCTATGGCGAACGGGGCTTGGCGGACAAATGGCTTATGTATGAAGAGTCGATTCGCGTGCCGCTGATCGTGGTCGATCCGCGCTCGCCCGTCGAAGATCGCGGGCGCAAGAGTGACGCGATGACGTTGAATGTAGACTTCGGCCCGACGATGCTCGATTACGCAGGCGTTGCAATTCCGGCTGAAATGCAGGGACGGAGTTTGCGAGAGGTGATCCAGCCAGGCCAACATGCGTGGCGCAACGAATTTTATTACGAACACGACACGCTGCCGAAGATCATCCCACCGACGGAAGGGGTGCGCAACGCGACGTGGTCGTACATCCGCTGGACCGGCTCGAATCCGGTGATCGAGGAGTTGTACGATATTGTGAAAGACCCGCTGGAGGAGAAGAATCTGGCGAAGGATTCGGCGCATTTGAAAACGTTGGCGGAGTTGCGAACGCGGTGTGCGGCGATGCGGGACGAGTTGAAGTAGATAGTTGCTTACTTTGTAAATACCCGATTCACTTCGACTCGCCAACCTGGCAGAGCCGGTTCTGCATCCGCCACATCTCCTCGATTGAATGTCCGCTTCACAGTCGGAGCGTTACGTGAGTATGCATGAATGCAACCGCCCTGCGTGTCCACATCCCAGACAACTTTGGTCCCCGCCTCAAAATAATCCGCTCGCTTAGCTTCAATCGCACGCTCAGCACTGGGGCCGTAACCATCCTTGCTTCGTACTTCCACCGCGAATGTTGGAGCGCTTTGAATGAAATCCATCTCGTCGTCTTGGCCTGGACCATCATAGTACGAAGCATCTGGAGAAAACGTTTCACGACCTGAAAACAATCGCGGAATAGAATACGCAACATTGTCCCCAAACGTCTCGCCCCGGCCCAGCGCCTCAACAAAATCGGACATTAAAAGCAAGATGATCTTGGCGATTCGGCCTGGAAGTAATCCGGTTGCCATAAAGCGCACAATCCTTCCATCAATGAGCTCGGCCTTCCCCGGTTCACGGTGCAGGTCCGCCAGCGTCGCAGCTATCTCGTCAATTAAAATCATCGCGTTACCACCATTTAAAAATATTGCAACGCATGGGCACTTACGAACAAGCGTCTCACTGCATCCTACCACTGTAAAGCAAAACGTCTCTCAGAAAAACTCCAACACATCCACCGCTTATTGATACAGGAAATTGAACGTATATTCAATCGACTCCCGATCCGCGAGTGCCGGGGGGAACGGATCGGCAGTGGGGTTCGCGGCGGCTTTCACGGCTCGACGCGCGGATGCCACGTTTTCGTCTGACACACCCTTGTCGCGGTAGGCTTCGGCGACTTCGACGAGTATGCCGTCTTTGCGGATCACGACGCGAATTGAGACGGTGCCGGGCGCCATGTTTATGCGCAAATGGGCTTGAATGTCCGCTTTCCATTTGCCATCGATCAAGCGCGCGAAGCGTTTGATGTAGGCGGTCTTTGCGTCGAATTTTTTAGCAAAGCGCGGGTCGCCCAATTCGGATGCGCTGGATTCTAAATTGATCGACGTCACATCGCTGACAGCGTTGTCTTCGCCCGGACGCGCGATGCCGTTGCCTTCGTGGCCCTTCTCGCCCTTCCTTAATTTCGCACCCGTCCCAAGTATTCCATCGGCGGCAGCGACTTTGTTCGAGCCGCTCAACTGCGCTTCAAAGCGATCCAACTCGGCCTGGGCGTCCAGCTCTTTAGCGATCGCACTCGGCTCCAACACAGCGGCTTCCGAGCGCGATGGTTTCGCTGATCCGCTTTCGTTTCGTCCGTTCGATTTTACCGGCTTCGGGCGCTTCGGTTGTTCGAGTTCAAACGCTGTTGGCAATTGCACCGTATTCGCTGCAACGTCTTTCGGCTTTGTTGGCGGCTGCAGTCCCGTATCCGACGGAATCGGGTCCGGCTCTTGAGTCTTCAACTTCGACACGGGCCGCACATCCGGGCGCACCGCAATCGAAGGCAGCGGCGCGGCTGGGGGCTCGTCGTTCGGCTTGGCGGCGGCTGGCACGTTCTCGGGTGGCTTCACTTTTTCATCGAGCGGATCACGCTTTATGGCGGTCTCAATCGGGCGCGGCGCGAGCAGCTCAGCGGTCCGAACATCTTTCGAAAAATCAGCCGCGCGTTTGGCGTTGCCATCGCCGGATTCTTCAGCACCTTCTTTTTTCACCGATCCGCTGTTCGCATCCGACGCCGTGGCCGGGACATTGCCCTCGCCGCGTTTGCCGAGATACTTCAGCAGATTCGTGTCACCCTTGTCGATGTAGGGATCGCCCTGGGGCAAATTCTTCGGGCCGCGATCCGCCGCCGTGCTGTTGCGATCCGACAGGTACGCGTCGCGCGGCGCGGACTTCGATGTGTTCTTATCCTCATCAAAGGCTGTTTGCGAATTGGGCTTCAACGGAGCCAGATCTTTTTCATGCAGCGGCTTCGCATCAGACGTTCCATCCGGCAACGCAGCTGGCTTTTGAATGAGCGCTTCCGGTTGATTCGGCTTCGGAGTTGTCTTGTTCTTTTCAGTCGCTACCTGAGGCGGCGGTTCGACAACAGCGGCAGGCGCTTCGGGTACTGGAGGCAAAGCATTGGCTTTGGGTGGAACCACTGTAGCCATCTCGCCGGGAGGCGGTGCCGCAATGGGCGGCTTGTTGCCCGCTGCTTCCGCCGGATCGGCAAGCATGTTTAAAAACGAATCATCAAGCATCACCGATACCGGCTGCTCAGTCGCGGGTGGCGGCGTGAAATTGAACGACATGCAAAAAAACACAAGCGCGTGCACCGACCCCACGGCCAGTAAAATGCCCAGCCAATAGAGGGGCGTGCTATCCGAATCATCGTCGAGCGAGTATACGAGTCCGTTCAAGTTTGGAGCACCTTGCGCCGGGTCAAACGACTGCGAAAAAAGTGACTGACTACGAGACGAACGTTGCGCCAAAAGCTTCACGCTATCGCCATTTTCAATCCGCAATATTACCGCCGAGCGCGGACAATTGAAATCAAAAACTATTTCGCGCCCTTGCTTCGAAGAGTCCTGTCAATGTCGCGCTTCACTTCTTTGTCCTTCAGCGACGAGCGCCGGTCCGCGAAACTTTTTCCGCGTCCCAAGCCCAGCAGCACTTTCACCCAGGGTCCCTTGAAATACATCTGCAAAGGCACAACAGTCATGCCTGATTTCTCGGACTGACCGCGCAGTTTGTCGATTTCGCGCCGCGACAGCAACAGCTTCCGTTGTCGCACCGGCTCGGGCAACTGGACGTGCGCTTTGTCGTACAAGCTGATTTGCAGACCGATCAGCCAGCATTCATTGTCGTACACGCGGGCGTAGCAATCCGCGAAACTCAGGTTCCGCGTCCGCAGGCTTTTCACTTCGCTTCCGGCCAGCACAATCCCGGCTTCGAACGTGTCTTCGATGATGTAATCGTGGCGCGCGCGCGGATTGTTCGCGATCAGTTTGCGATACGGCTCCTTCTCGGCGCTCTTCTCTTCTTTCTTCATGATCTTAATTTACCAGAAACTTCGAAAGCCTCGCGTCCAAATTGCCGATAAGCGAGGACGACCCAACGCCCTCGACTCCCATGGCTCGTGAAAATGAGGCGGCATGAATTGGCTGACGGACATGTTCTCCAGCGCGACCGTGGCATCCAGCGCCTCTGGTCGGCCCGTCAAGCGCCGCCGTTCTCGACCCAAATTTGCGTTTAAAAAAATATCGGTTCGCACACGCAGAATCCTGATCATCGCCATGATTGCGATTCTTGCAGCGGCTGCGATCCCCACCGGGCTCTGGCTTTTCAGTGGAAAAAATAGTCGCTCCAAATTTTCGCTCCGCTCGCTTTTCCCCGCCTTCCCCACTCCGTCCGCGCCTGGGGTTCCGGCGTTTGAAGATGAAGCACTCGCCACCGATCCCGGTGCACAGCCCCGACGGTGGCGCTACATCGTCATTCATCACTCCGGCGGAAACACCGGCAGTGCGCAAAGCTTTGATGCGTACCACCGCGAGACAAAAGGCTGGCAGAGCCTCGGTTATCATTTCGTGATCGGCAACGGTAAAGGTCAGGCGGACGGTAAAATCGCGCCTGGACCGCGCTGGTACGGACAACAGACCGGTGCGCATGCGCACTCCGCTGAACACAATGAATTCGGTATCGGCATCTGCCTCGTCGGAAACTTCGACGCGCTGAATCCGACGACTCCGCAATGGCAGGCGCTCATCGATCTTGTCAAGCGCTTGAGCGTCCGCTACTCGATTCCCGCTCGGAACATCGTTGGCCACAGTCAAATCCGGATGGGTGGAACGACGGCGTGCCCGGGCAAAAATTTCAACGTTCAAGCGCTCCGCGATGCAGTCCTCAGTGAATGAAAAAAGCCGCTTGAATCAGCGGCTTTCTTCGAACTCATTTTCGTTTCATCCCGGCAGTCTTATTCGACCGCTTCACGGAACCACAGGATTCGCGGCGACTGGATGTACACAATCGAAATGTCGTCGAAGACCGGCGTGTCCAGCAGATAGTGGACACCTGGATCGACAGTATCACTCGGCGCATACGGATCGACATTCTTGCGGTCCACCGGGTACTGGAAGCGAACTCGGTAGTGCAATTCGCCAGCAGTAGCCAACGTGCGCTTACCCGGATTTGACGGATCGATGTAGCAGTTTTCCGCTTCCGGATCCGAGAACGCGCTGACCGCTTCGGGCTTCCTCGTCTTCTTGTTGATCACAAAACCGACCATGGGTTTGACACTGTTCATATCAAACTTGGAGGTACTGTTGCCGGTGTACTTCACCAGTTCCACTTTGACACCCTTGCTCCATGACGTTTGATCCGTCGTGTCGTCATGCTGACGCTTCACCCCTCTGAATTTATCCGGGACCGACTTGTTCACGTTATCATTCATCGGGCCCTTCCAACTACCCTGAGAATAGCGATTATCCTTGCCAGCTGGCGCGTTGTACACCGAGTCGTAATCAATATCCTTGTTGTACATCGCGTAGTCGAACGGACCTCGGAATTCAACGTTCTGAGTTTTATTGCCCATGATGTTTTCGAATCGTTTCCAACGAGTCGGTGAAAGGTCCTTGTACTCATGCATAAACCGGGGCGTAAAGACATTCCAACTAACGCGCGCCACAGCCACCTGATCGTCACTCTTGACTTGATTGCCTTCAAGCGACTGGATCAATGATTGCGATACGAACGTCGGCCAGTACTCATTGTACGTCTTACCGTTTGTGGCTTTCGGCAGATAGTACCGGCTGAGCGTCATTTCTTCAGAAATCATCTTCGACGTCCACGCCTTCTTAGAAATTCTCAACTCATCGACCGTCGCCATGGTGGTATCGCACGGCTGGATTTTATAGATGTGCGTATAGTACAACGCACGCTTTTCTGCCATTGGCTGTTTGTCTGCCATTGACTGTTTGGTCGGCGCTTCAACTTCTGCGTTGACCTTATCCTGTTGTTCGTTGATGCAGGACAAAGGCGGAGTCGTTGCCTGATCCTTCACATCCGTGTTGGGCGCTTCTTTCTCGGCCTCGTCCTTGTTCACCGGAGCAAACTTGATGAACGGGCGGGGCGGACGCGGGTGCGGCGGCGGATACTGGGGCGGTCGCGGTCCCGGAGGGCCTGGCGGATAAGGGATGCGCGGAGGCGCCGGCGTCGGCGGCGGCGGACTCGGAGGCAGCGGCTGAGGATACGGATTGTTCGGCGCATAGCCCTGATTCGTGTTATTCAGCGAGAAACACGCCGTCAAATAATCAGGCGAATTGCGCTGCGCAAACGTATACGCTGCGGGTTGGCCCTCCAAATCGGTATTGTAAGCCCATCCATTACACGTACTGTTGCCTTCTCGATCGGTTTGCGATCCAAGCCAGACATCGCACATAGCCTGATACGTTCCCTCTTTAGGACGATCAAGCAAGACGGCATTGTAATCTTGTCTCTTATTTTTAGTCACATCGTACAAGTAAGGATACAAACGTTGGCTCACCACCACATTTGACGCCTTGTAGGCTTTACCTTCCGGAAATCGAGAGGTGCTGATGAACGGACGCATAATGTTGCGTGCCACATTTTCAGCATCTTTCTCACCGTTGATCCGAATCTGCGGATCATCTGGTGATTTGGTTCGATCCGGCACTGAAGTCACAGTTGGATCACGCTTGTTTTGCTGCTTGGCTTCTGCACTGGTTGCTGCGGCGGGTGCAATTATCCAATCATTGCGCCCATCGTTGGCTTCCCACATGCCAAACGTATCCGATTTGATCACTCCACTGAAGTATACGGCTGCAACATCGTAATCGTAGAATCCATCCAAGAGCAGACCATCGGCGAATTTGGGTCCGATGAATCCTGCACCCCACGATATGTTGGCAATGCCCATCATTTGAGAATCGATTTTATATTTGTTATCCGTAACCCGTGTTGCATTCGGAACACCAACCGGCTTTGCGGTCCCCATTTTGTGGACTTGCCCCACATAGGTCCATCGGAAAGGCTGCACATAGAAACTCGGTGTTTCATAGAGATTCATCGAGTCTCGTGGGTCTTGATCCATTCCTTTAGGAGGTACAACAACGCCGTTCGCGCTGACGGGGTATTTGCCCCAATCCTGCGTTGACGTGCCAGCGTGCAATCCAACTCCCACACCATTGTCATGCCGGTCTTCTAAAACACAGTAGAACGTACCGTCGAAGAAGTCAGTACCACAGTATTTGTCCGGTTCTGAGAATGTAGGTCGTTTTTTACCCACCATCGTCGGAGACAACGGCTCCATGACGCCACGCACGTACCCATTCTTTGCAAGTTTATTACCACGAGCACCCGTAGCGGCACCGGCAGAACTTCCGTTAAAGAATTCATGTTCCTGATGATCATTCGCATGCCACGTCGTCTTGACCCACATCGAAATCGTGCAGCCGTCTTTGTGGCCAGGCATGTAGTTATAAGCATCTTTCTGATCATTGAATGGCTTCATCCATGCAGTTCCAGTCGGAAAAGTAGGATTGGTGATGCTGCCGTGTCCACCCCCTCGTAAATATGGAGGATTGTCAATTCTTGACTGTGTCGCTGCGATCGTAAACGTGCTACCGACCGGGAACAGGAACGAATCAGAGAGCAACGGATTCTTACCATTTGCAACTGCCGCTTCGTCTCCATTTCCAATTCGTCCACCCCCAAACGCATATTTCAAAGTTGCATCATTGCAGGATACGCCGAGTGCTCCCAGATAAACGCCGTCCGGTCGCAAATCGCCGACTCGGCAACTCATGCAGTATTCGTAGCGCATTTTTTGCGGGTCGGTCGGGAACGAATTCAATGATCCTGAAGGCTGCAGATTCAACAGGAAGATCGGATTTGTCTTTTTGGATCCAGTCAATGGCGCGGACATACCCGGCAACAAATCTTCGACCGAGAAGGAGTCCATTTCGATGGACTTGCTTGGATCCTTTTCCTGAATGCCATCGTTCATGAAACCCAGCAAGCTGATGGTGTCGCAGACACGCTTCGTCGCGTCCATCGGGTTCTTGGCTTGCTCGCGGCCATTTCCAAGGCAATTGTCTGAATCCAGATCGCCGTCAAAGCTGGCCAGGAACGTGTCTGCATGATCTTCCGCTCCAATTTTCGGATCGAAAACCAAGCTATTCGACGCCAAATACAGTTGTCCATCATAACCGGCTGGCAGAACATGGTTGGCAATCACGTCAGGAACAGCATAGCCCGATCCTGCACCAATATTCGACCACGAC
>Ga0194042_1000080_pt1 | contig 26977 bp, 22 predicted proteins | sample JunL4412m_MetaG_FD_148974 | JGI IMG/M metagenome (GOLD analysis project Ga0194042, IMG submission 148974) | Anoxic zone freshwater microbial communities from boreal shield lake in IISD Experimental Lakes Area, Ontario, Canada - Jun2016-L442-12m | ecosystem: Environmental > Aquatic > Freshwater >...
CTCGATCGGCGAAACAACTCACCCAAACAAATGCTCCCAGCCGGAACCCTGCGCGTCTATTCCTGGGGCAAAAACGGTGTGGACGATCTCGGCGTCGGCTACCGCTCAATCATCATCCGCGAGAAGCAACAAACCGAGTGCGACGACAACGCCTTTTTCATCCCACCGATGAAGAAATAACACTCCAAACTTTCGAGACCGCATCATGAATTGGCTCAAAAAACTAAAGACATTCCCAAGGCACTCCCCGCAACGCAACGCCGACGCTTCCGTCCCGCCCGTTCCACACATGGACTCCCGATTGCTCCGCTGGCTCGCCACGCTCTCAGCCATCGAAACCCTCGCCGCGATGTTCCTCTACAATCAAGCCACTTGGCTGCTGCTCCCATCTGTCGCAGCGCTCGGCGTATTTTTAAGCCTCTACTTCAGCCACCTGCTCCTCTTCCGAATGCAATGCAGCCTCGTCGAATTGTTCGCGATCACGACCACCTACGGCATCTTTACCGGCCTCGTCGTCTCCACGCCCGGAGCGATGAAAATAGGTTCTTATCTGTCACCCATGATCGCCGCCTGGGTCCTCTATTCCGCCGTCTCGGGCATCGCCAACGCAACCTTGTTCGGAACCACCACCATCCGCGCGCGCCTGCTGCTTATGGCTGCAGTGCTATGGGGCAACGCCGCGCTGCCGCTCATCGGATTGGGAGCATTGATTTTCGCTTGGTTGTTCAACCCGCGATTTGGTATGGAAATCTACAGGGATTACGCGTGGCCCTTGGTGATTATCGGAGTGCTCGGACTCGCATTGAATGCGGCAATTTTCGTCAAAACTCGCCGTATTGCGAAAGCCATGTTGGCCGCGCCGACGCTTTGACGCGCCTACACTTTTTCGTTCGCGCCCGCCTGCACGATCTTCAAGAAAATCGCTCGCGTCGTCGTGGTGTGATGCTTGAATAAGTCCAGCAACCGGTCCTCTGCGCGAACGCCGTTCTCGTCTGCATAGCCGGTACGAAGCGCCAGTTTTCGCAACGCCTCCGCGCTCTTCGGTAGCGAGTTCGACGAGAGTCCGTGAACGATGCGAAGTCGGTTTTCTAACGTTCTCAAAAAGTGGTACGCGTCTCGCAACGCTTCGCCATCTTTGATGCTCAACTTCTTCGCTGTCATCAACGCATTCAATGCTTGAACCGTACTCGGCTGCCGCAGTTTCGGCTTCGACGGCCCGTGAACGAGCTGCAAATATTGGGCGACGAATTCAATGTCCATCACGCCGCCGCGCCCGCGTTTAATATTCCCAGGCTCCGCACTTTCTTCAAGTCGCTCACGCATCGACAGCAACTCGGTCGCGAGTTCCGTCACACATTTCAAGGGCGAATAAATCGCGCTGCGAATCATGTGCATCGCGCGTTCGCCAACTCCTGTGTCCCCGGCCACGAATCGGATTCGCGTCAACGCCAGCCGCTCCCAATCCATTAACTGTTCTGCGTCCGCGTAGCGTTTGAAATCATCGAGCGACAACGCCAGCGGACCTTTGTTTCCGTTCGGTCGCAGCCGCGCATCCAGTTCATACAACGGCCCGAGATTCGTCGCGTGTGCCATTGAACGCGTCAATGCTTGTGCGAGTTCCGCGAAGTACGAGACTGCGGGCAAGCCGTCAGCCGTCGATCCGTCTTCGTTGTAAAAATAAATCACGTCGAGGTCCGAGCCGAAATTCATTTCACGTCCGCCGAATTTACCCAACGCAAGCACAGCAAATCCGACCGGTTTGCCCTGGGCATTCAACAGCTCCCCGCGCCGCTGTTTCAGCTCCTTCAAACAGTGCTTCAATTGCGCGTTCAAAATCGTCGCGGCGAGATCGCTCAATTCTTCTTGAGTTCGCGCGAGGTCCACTGAATGAATCAAATCCGAGACGCCGATGCGCAGCAATTCGCCCGCGCGATACGCTCGCAGAGTGTCGGCGATGTCGCCGCCCGAGACAAGCCGTTTCAATTCGGCGTTCATATCGTCTTCAGTTTTACGCTGCCCTGTCCGCAGCGAATCCACTAATTCATCGAACAAGCCAGGATTGGCAACGAGGATGCCAGTGAGGAATTCGCTCCATGCTGATAGTTCCGCTGTCATCTTCAACAGCCACGGATTTTCATTCAGCGTCAAAAAGAAAAGCGCCTTGGCTCCCAGCGATCCGGCGATTCCGGCGAAGCGTCCGAGCGATTGTTCTGGCTCGCCGGTGGCCGCGAGCGCTGTCAATAATTTTGGAGCAAGTGCTGCGAACATTTTCCGGGTGCGCGATGGCGACGTCAAGACGAGCCGTTCTCGTGTCAAATCCAACAGATCACGCGCACACGAATCCGACGCAGTGAACCCGTATCGCGGCAGCAAACTTGCAATGCGCGAAAGGTCCGGATCGGGCGCAAGCAATTCATCTGAAAGCTCGCCATCCACTCCGGGTTTGTCGCTAAACAAATTCGCAAAGAGACGTTCAAAGACCTCGCGCGTTTTCGTCGTGTTCTTCATGCGTTCCGCTTCAAACGCGTCCTGCGCAGTGACGAGGCGCGGCGGCAGCGTCGTCTGACTATAGGAGTCTGAGTATCCCATACTGAGCGCGATGCGACGGCGACTGACCGAGTCTGAGGGAAGTAGATGCGTTTGCATGTCGCCGTACAATTGCAGGCGATGTTCGACGTGGCGCAGAAACACGTACGCGTTGTTCAGCGGCGCGGATTCGGCATCGAGAATCAAGCCTTCGCGGCGAAGCAAATAAAGTGCCCGGAGCGTGTTTCCCGTACGAACGCCGGGATGCTCACTGCCGTACAACAGTTGCATAAATTGGACCGTGAATTCAACGTCACGAATCCCGCCGCGTCCGAGTTTGACTTCGTCCTCGCTCTCGCCGCGCTTGGCCACGCCTTTCTCGATCTGGCGCTTGAGTGCCTTTATATCCAGGATGGCGTCGTTGCTGAGAAAGCGCCGGAAGACAAACGTCTGCATCTGGTCGAGCATATCGTTACCGAGTTTGACATCGCCCGCGATGGCGCGCGCTTTGAGCCACGCTTGACGCTCCCAGGTCCGGCCCTCGTCCTGAAAATAATTCATGGTCTGCTCAAAGCCGCGAACAAGCGCGCCTGCAGTGCCGTGCGGTCGAAGTCGCACATCGACGCGGTACACGCGCCCGTCTTCTGTAACTTTGTCGAGCGCTGAAATAAGTTCCTCGGCGAGTGCCGTGACGTATGCTTCCGCGCTGACTGAACGCGCGCCGCCCTGCGTCTCGCCTTCCGCGCGGTGCATAAAAACGAGGTCGATGTCTGAACTGTAATTCAATTCTTCACCGCCCAATTTTCCGAGCGCAAAGACGGCGAACGGGATCGTCTGCACTGGCGCGCCACCACTGGCTTGAAGATGCGGCGCGGGTAGCCAGCCGAGGCGTGGACGAATGTTCTCTTCGGCGATCCTCAGTGCCGCGCCGACACACGCATCGGCCAGTTCGCTGAGCGCTCGAACCGTTGAATTCAGCGGTGAAACCAGCAGAAGGTCGAGCGTAGCGATTTGCAGCATGAATTCAACGCGCATGCGCCGCAGTGTGGCGAGACGCTCGGCGTGGTTTGACGCAAATTTCATGCGTTCAATGAGTTGCCATTCCCACGCTTTTCCACCTGGCAAATCCCGGGACAATACAGTCTGCAACGCGGGCTGCGTGCGCGCAGGAAAACGGATGAAGTAACTCGACAATGCTGGCGTCGAAGCGAACAATGCGAAGAGCGCTTTTAGAAATTGAGGCTCACTCCACGACGGCGTCATCGCCGGGCCGTCCACATCGATCCAGCTTTCAAAGACAGAAAGCGCCTGCATCGGATCGGAACTCGACGCCAATGCGTTGGCCACGGTTTTGAATTGGGCAACAGAAAAGCCGACGCACTCCGGGCGCTCGCGCAGATCGGCAAATACGCGACGAACGCGTAACGCATCGCTGAACCCGAGCAGCGTCCAATCGGCGTCCGTCACGTCGTTCAACGTCTCGCGCGCGGCGAAAATTCGGGTGGTAGCTGATGGTTCCATAAACGCTCAAACACTCGTGGAAAAGGATAATGGTATATTTTCGCAGGTTTGCGAGAACTGTCCACCGCAACGGCGAAACGCGGTTCCCGGGGAAACTTGACAGCGCGAATCTGGCGGCGATAATCATGTCGTAAACTGGCTGCGGCGAAGTGTGTGCCCACTGGTCCCGTTTGGCCTGCGAGCAGCGTTGAATGCCCCCACTTATAAAAATCTGCGGAGTCAAACAAACCGACCACGTCCTCGCTGCCGCACGAGCCGGAGCAACGGCGATCGGCTTGAATTTCATTCCGCCGAGTTCGCGGTATGTAGGCGGAATTAAAGAAGCGGCTACCCTGATTCGAGAATCGGCACTGCCTGAAATGAAATGGGCTGGGGTATTCGTCAATCCCGATTTCGACGAATTGAAGATTGTGCTGGCCTCACTGGACCTTCAGATCATCCAACTTCACGGCAACGAAACTCCGGAGTTTGTGAGCCGCGTCAAAGCGCGCGCACCCAACGCATCGGTGTGGAAAGCGTTCCGCGTTGAAACGAAAGAGGACTTGAACGAGATCGCGAATTTCGAATGTGACGGCGTGGTCCTTGACGCCAAAATCGCTGGAACATTCGGCGGGACGGGCCACACATTTGATTGGTCGATCCTGAACGATTTTCAGCGCACCGTCCCGTTGATTTTAAGCGGCGGATTGAATCCCGGCAACGTCGCCGAAGCGATCCGCATCACCCGACCTGACTGGGTCGATGTGGCCAGCGGAGTCGAGATTTCCCCGGGCGAAAAATGCAAAACGAAGATCGCGGATTTTATTCGAGAAGCGAAGAGCGCAGGGAGTTGAGACGGAATCATAGCGTTGTTCCCATGTCGATTGCGCATCCCCTCCCCTTCTGCTAAATTACGAATTGCACCATTCCAAAATCCGAGGTCATTAAGCGTGGCGGAGACGATTGAATTGGGACCGCTTGCCGGGGCGCCCCGCAAGCTGGGGGAGCACGTCAATCCCAAGGGGTATTGGGATCTTGTCGCGCTTCAGTTTCGCAAAAACGCCATTGCTGTGTTGAGCGTATACACAATTGCGTTTCTGTTCCTCCTCGCGTCGTGGGCGTTTATTCTCGTCAATGGAAAACCGTTTGTCTGGACGAAAGACGGCTTCACGTCATATCCCTTGCTCCAGGATTTTGTCGCTCCGGAATTCAACATCGATCTCATCTTCAATTTCTTCTGCCTCGCCACGCTGACGATTCCGCTGGCGTTTGGAGTCCGAAAACTGCTGCTCAAATTTTCTGGACGAGAATTTCAAACGGGGACGTTCATCATCGCAGGATTGGTCGTGGCGTTGCTCCCTTTTTTGGATGCTCAAAACGGCTTTCGCAAGTATTTGCTGAATCGCAATCCGTATCCGGAATGGGCAGCAAATTTGGATGCATCTAAAGGTGATCGCGCGGTGTTTACGCTGATCAACCAGGACCCGATTACGCCGACGAGCTTTCCGCTGAAAGAGCCCGACCGCACGAATTGGCTTGGGACCGACAGCCAAGGGCGCGACGTTCTGGCGCGCATGTTGCACGGCGCACGCATTTCGCTATCCGTCGGATTTGTCGCAGAAGGCATCGCGGTTTTGTTGGGCGTTTTCTTCGGTGCGCTCGCTGGATTTTATCGCGGCTGGGTGGACATCGCGATCTCTCGGTTTATTGAAATCGTGATCTGCTTCCCCACCTTCTTTTTGATTCTCGTCATCATCGCCTATTTCGAAACGCGCAGCATCTTTCTCATCATGGCGGTGATTGGTTTGACATCATGGCCCGGCATTGCGCGGTTGGTGCGCGGAGAATTCCTGAGGCTTTCGGAACTCGAATACGTTCAATCCGCGCGCGCGCTGGGAACGTCCAACATGCGTCAGATGTTCCGCCACATTCTTCCCAACGCGATGGGGCCCGTGTTGGTCGCCGGTGCGTTCGGTGTGGCCGGAGCTATTTTGACGGAATCGGCGTTGAGTTATCTCGGCTTTGGAGCGCCGCCACCTATGGCGACATGGGGCGAAATGATCAGCCAGGGAAATGCGAACATTGAAGCGGCGTGGTGGTTGATTGTCTTTCCGGGTGTCTCGATTTTTTTAACGGTCACGATTTATAATTTGGCAGGCGACGGGCTGCGCGATGCAATGGATCCAAAGATGCGGCATTAACGACTTCTGACACGTGTTAAACCATTGGTGAAATGAAATCCTATGTCTCTCCTTCAAGTTCAAAACCTCCACACGCATTTCAAAACCGACGCGGGCGTGGCGCGGGCGGTCGATGGGATTACGTTCGACATTAAGAAGGGCGAATGCGTCGCGCTGGTCGGCGAGTCTGGGTGCGGTAAGTCCGTGACCAGTTACACGATCATGCGCCTGCTGCCGATGCCCCCGGCGATCATTCCGGAAGGCCAGGTACTTTTCAAGGGCCGCGATTTGGCGAAGATCAGTGAAGCAGAAATGTGCCGGATTCGCGGGCGCGAAATCGGGATGATTTTCCAGGAGCCGCAGAGCGCGCTGAATCCGGTCTTCACGGTCGGCGAACAAATTTCCGAAGCGTATCTCACGCATCATCCCGACGCATCGCGGCGCGAAGCGTGGGAGAAATCCATCGAGTCCATGCGCGCGGTGGGCATTCCCGATCCACAGCGTCGCGCGGCGGATTATCCGCACCAATTATCGGGTGGCATGAAGCAGCGCATTTGCATCGCGATGGCGCTGATTTGTTCGCCGGAGTTGCTTATCGCTGACGAACCGACGACGGCGCTCGACGTGACCATTCAGGCGCAGATTTTGGATTTGCTCAAGAATTTACAAAAGGAGCGAGGCCTGTCACTGCTGCTGATCACGCACGACCTCGGTATCGTTTCTGAAATGGCCGAGCGAACGAACGTGATGTACGCAGGAAAGATCGTGGAACAATGTCCGACGAAGGAATTGTTCCGCCGTCCGCTGCATCCGTATACGCAAGGGTTGCTGCGCGCGCGACCAGGCGGAGAAGCGGCGTTCCAGCACAAGCGGCTTTCGGAAATTAAAGGCATGGTTCCGGCGGCGACGAAGTTCGGCGACAACTGCCGCTTCAATCCGCGCTGTCCGCTTTGCACGGACGAGTGCGTACAAAAAGCGCCGCCGTTTGCGGACTATGGAAATGACCACCGCGCGGCGTGTTTTCATACGAAGGCCGAAGGAATTGATGCGTGGAAAGACGTTGTTTAAACGGCATTTGTGATTTGTAATTTGTCATTTGTCATTTGTGATTTTAAAGGCGCTCGAATTGCTTATTAATGACCGTCCACTTCTTGCGCTTGAAACATCTGGTAATTCGCTGGGCGTGGCGTTGCACACGCGGGCGGGGATCGTGTTTAACGAGAATGTGACCGAGGGGATGATTCACGGGCGGGCGTTGGTGCCATTGATGAAATCGGCGTTGGAATCGCAGTCGATTCGCGCGGAGGATTTAGGTGCGGTGGCGGTGTCGCAGGGGCCGGGGTCGTGGACGGGATTGCGGATCGGGATCGCGGCGGCCAAGGCGTTTGCGTATGCGTCTGGAATTCCCGTGGTGTGTGTTCCGAGTTTCGAGGCGTTGGCGCTTGAGGCCTGCGGAACGACTGGAAGCGGGGCGGTGCTGACGTTGCGCGATGCTCGGAGCGAAGGTTTTTTTGCGGCGATTATTGACGTGACGAACGGCGCGCCGACGCGGTTGTTAGAGGAGTGCGTCTTGAAACCGGAGGACGTTCTTGTGGCTGCGAAGCATTCCGCGCGAGCAGGATTGATCGTCTGTGGCGACGAAAAATGTTTGACGACACTTGCTCTTGAATGCGAGGCAAACGGTTGGACGTTGCGCCCGGATTTGATGCACATCCCGGCGCGAGCGGTTGCGGTGTGCGGGTGGCGGCGGTTCCGAGAGGGGCTTGGGGTGGCTCGAACGGCTGCGGAAATTCATAAAATTGGACCGCTGTATTTGCGCGCGAGTGATCCGGAATTGAAATTGAAAAAAAGTCCTGCCGCGTGAGCTTCCGCGACGTAAGTAGAACGGGCTTATAGCCCATTCAGTTCGAACCGATGCGACGTCATTTTTCTTTGGAGCCTACGATTCTGGAAACGGGAAACACTCAACTCGAAGCGCCGGGCCAACCGGCGAACGCGACCGAGCAGAAGGCGCTGAATAAGGATATTCAAAAGGCTGGGGCGAAAGTCCTGGTGCCGCATCTGATCATCAAGGTCGCTGGATTATTCGCGAACTATTACATTCCCAATCACTACAGTTTGGCGATTGCTGAAGTCTTCAAAGTCATCAACGATAGTGTTTTGAATGTCGCGTTTTTGATCGGAGAGCAATGCCTTGCTCCGTCGTATTTGCCGCTGTTTTCGCGCGCAAAAAACGAGAACGGTGAAGCGCGTGCGTGGCGCTACACATCGATTCTGTTCAATCTTCAACTGATCATTCTGCTGGCTGTCGTTGCGGCGTTCGCGTTTTTTCCAGAGACGTTTGTGGATCTATTGACGGACTATAAAGGGATCGATCCGGAGAAAGTGGCGCGGCGCGATATTTTTGTCAAGATGCTGCCGTTTGCTGCGCCGGGATTGATCGGGATGTCGCTGGCGAGTTTGACGTACGTCATTCTAAACGCTCACAAAGAATTCTTCTTCGCAGCGTTCGGCGATTCGGTGTTGAAGCTTTCGATTGTCGGCGGAGCGATGATCGGCGTGGTGCTCAAGAGCAATGATTGGCGTTACATAGCAGGCGGTGCGGTGGCGGGCGGGACGTTGAAACTGGCGACGCATTTGTTTGCGCTGGGATTCAAGCGCATCCGAAACTACACACTGACGCTGGATCTTTCGGATACTTATGTAAAGGCGTTTTTCGTCCTGGTTCTGCCGTTGTTGCTGGGTGTGTTGATTTCGCAGGGCCGCGAACAAATCATCACAAAAGTGCTGACGAGCCAGACGAATTTGAAATTGTATTTTGGCAACGGGCGCAATCTGGTGGACACGATTCAATTCATCGTGCCGTATACGCTGTCGATTGCTCTGCTTCCGTTTTTCTGTGACCTCTCAGCGCGTTCGGACAACGCGCGGCTCGGCGCGGTGTTGACGCAGATCATCCGTATTTTGATCTGGGTCTTCGTGCCGGTTGGAATTGTGCTCGCTGCGGCGGCGCTGCCGATGTCGAAGATATTGTATCAAGGCCCCAAGTACACCGACGAATCGTTGGGATTCACCGCGCACGTGTCGCGCTTGTATGCGATGCAACTACCGTTCGCTGCGATTGAAATGATGGTGATGCAGGCGTTCTTTTCGAGCAAGCGTGTGATCGCGCCGACGATTGTGGGCTTCGTGTTTTCTGCGTTGTCAGCGGGGACGGCATATGTGTGCGTTGAGAACGGGTACGTGACGACGCCGCTTGGAATTTTGACGCTGGTGCCGCTGTGTTTGATTGTCGCTCGCATCGTCAAATCGATGGTCCTCGTCACGCTGTTGCGCTGGAGTGTGCCGGTGTTGCCGGTGCTGGAGACGGTGTCGTTTGCAGTGCGGTTGTTGATTGCCGGGGTGGCGGCAGGTGCTGCTGCGGTGGGTGCGTCGCGTTTGAATTTTGGCGAAGGGCGACCGCGTCAAATGGCGCTCGCAGCCGTGATCGGCGTGGCGGGATTCACGGCGTTTTTGGCGGTATCGTTGGCGTTGAAGATGGACGAGCCGAAAGAATTCTGGCATTGGACGATGGAGAAATTTAAGCGCCGAGGGGCGAAGTCGAATTGAGCGCGCTGAAGCCGTCATCCACTGGTCGCAAGCGCTTGTGCTTCGTTGTTGAAGCCACGGAAGGCGGCGTGAGAAAACACGTGCGCGATTTGTTGCGCGTGTTTTTGCGGCCGGAAGAAGGCTTTGAGATATTCGGTATTTTTGGTGATCGGGGTGAGGTCGGATTTCGCGAAGAGCTGACTGCGTTAGCGGCCGGGCATTCCAATTTCAGCTACGAATTTGTGCCGGGATTTCAGCGTGCGATTCGTCCGTGGACGGACTTGAATGCGCTGTCGCAGGTCAAGCGTTTGATGGCGGCGTTCAAGCCGGACATCGTTCATTCTCACAGCGCGAAGGCCGGATTTATTGGGCGGACAGCGGCGCGGACACTCGGTGTTCGGACGATTCTGCATACGCCGCATGTCTTTCCGTTTCAATGGACGAGCGGTGTACGCGGGCGGTTGTTTCTGGCATTGGAGCGTCATGCAGCGGGCGGGGCTGGGACGATCATTTGTGTCAGTGAAAGCCAGCGCGATGACGCGTTGCAGCGCGGGTTGTGTGACGCATCGAAATTGATTGTGATTCGAAATGCGATTGAAGCGCAGGCGATGATTCCGGATGCGCGTACGCTCGCGCGGACAAAGCTCGATTTGCCCCAGGACGCGCGGGTTGTTGGGATGGTTGCGCGACTGGCTCCGCAGAAAGGCGTGGGCGTGTTTGCTCGGGCGGCGGCGGAGGCGTTACGCGCGCGGCCTGATGCGATTTTTGCGCTCGTGGGTGGTGGGCCGTTGGAAGACGAATTGCGCGAGCGGTTGTCTGCGTTGAATGTGCCGCCTGAGCACTTTCGGATTCTCGGGCATCGTTCGGACGCGGAGGCGTTGTATCCGGCGTTTGATATGCTGGTGTTATCGAGCTTGTACGAAGGGCTGCCGTATGTGTTGCTGGAAGCGATGGCACGAGGGGTGCCGGTTGTCGCGACGGATGTGCTGGGATCGCGCGATGTGGTGGCGGATGGTGTGACGGGGTTGCTGGCGCGCGTGAATGATCCGGCAGATATTGCGGCGAAGATCGTGTCGCTGTTGGATGATCCGGAGAAACTAAAACGCTTCGGCGAGGCGTCGAAGCGACGCGTGGCCGACGCGTTTTCATTTGATGAATTTGTGCGGAAGCATCGCGACGTGTATCTGCAATAAAAAAGAGCCGAACGGATTTCGGCTCTCTCTCGTATGCGTGTCGTTGAAACGAGCCGAATAAAATTCGGCTCTACTTTACGGCTTAGTTTGAAATTTGCGGTTTGAGTTCGGTTGGTTTTTCCGGGGCTCGACCGCGCGCGCTTTGGTCTTCGTCTTCATCGTGTGCGGCTGATGCGGCGGTCTTGTTCATGTCGCGGTAGCGGACGTATTGAAACGTTGCCACTGCGAGGAACGCCAAATCAATTCCGACGCAGATGCTGACGGGCACCATGCCGCCTGCACCTGATCCGTATGAATGCAGTCCTTTGCCCAGCACAAAATTCACGCCATACCACGCCATGACAATCGACAGGAAGCAGAAGACGGATCCGAACGCGAGTCCGAAGTTTGTCCACATCCCGGCGAAGCGACCGTGCAGGACGACGATGTAACACATCAGCGCAATGAAGGCCCACGTTTCTTTCGGATCCCAGCCCCAGAAGCGGCCCCAGGAATAGTACGCCCAGACGCCACCCAGAATCGTTCCGATGGAGAGCAGCAGGGTTCCGACTTGGATCACGCGGTAGACGAGCGTGTGAAGTTCGCGGTGTTCTTTGCGCGCGGTGGGGTTGAACAGATGCGAGAAGAGGGAGATGTGGCCCATGGCCCACGCGAGCATGAACGCGGCGTAGCTGAGGGTGATCGTGAGCACGTGGACGGTGAGCCAGAAGTTGTCACGAAGGACGGGTTGCAGCGGTTTGATGCTCGCTTCAAATCCCGGCGTTTCATTGTTGCCGACGAGCACGGGAACCATGTCCATCAGAATCAGACACAAGAATCCTGCGGTCGATCCGGCTAGCACATAGAGACGGGTGCGATAGATCAATTCGAAGATCAATCCAAACAAGACCGCTCCGAACCCGACCCAGATCACGGATTCGTACATGTTCGAAACCGGCGGGCGGCCTGCGATGATACAGCGCAGCGTGAAGCCGTAGATGTGAAGTCCAAGACCGAGCAGATAGAACGCCATCGCTCCATAATAGAGCGGCTTGTTTTTGTTTCGGGACGCGAACAGTGCCAGGATTGCAGCGAACAGATACAGAATCCACGCGCGGGCAAACGGTCGTTCGTTGTTGTACTGGACTTCGACGCCCAATTTACTGTCGGTCGGATAGACATCGGGGCTGAGCGCTTGCAAGGCGTCTCTGAAATTCTTCGATGCGGTTGAGAAGGCGGCGGCGTCGCGCGAGCGGTAGGAGTCGCGGAACGCGACGTAGGCGTCGATGGTTTTTCGGGCGCTGTCGGTGTTGTATGGGAACATGGCTTTGTTGAGTTTCGGCGAATTCACGCCGGCCAAATCGAGCAAACTGGCCCACGTGCCTTGCAGCGCCTGATCAAGCTTTTTCTGATTGGCTTCGGCGTCGCCTTGAACGCGTTCAAAGGGGAACGGGACCATGGCGAGTTCTTCGTCGGACGCGGCGATGCGGTTGACCATTTGCATGCGAACGGAGACGAGCTTGGCGTCTTTTTCGAGCGCGGATTGGTCGTCGTCGGACTTGCCTTTGGTTGCCAGCAAGATGTCCTTGAGCGGGCTGCGCGCGAGTTCACGGATGGAGAGGCGCTTTTCGTCGAAGTACATTTCGCGATCCCTCCCGGCATAACCGCACGCATCAGCGCCCATGACGCCAATCGGGGGGATCAGCTTTTTTCGGAGATCGCTATTCGACACCAGAATAATCGGCTTGTCGTACCAATAAGGTGGGAAGAACCAGATCGATAGGTACAAATCCATGGCGTTGAGCTTGGCGCAGTTCGACAAGTCTTTGCCGTCGGGCATGTCTTTGCCGGTCGATGGGTCGCGGTAAAACGTTGCGCCAATGAGCGGGCGGCCGACGATTTGTTCGACGGTTTCGAACGCGAAGGTTTGCAGCGGTTTCTTGCGGCGGCCTTCTTGAACGGCGATCATTTCGGCCTGCGTGAAATCCAATTTCCAGGACGCATCGTCACTGGGTTTCATGATCGGTTCGTTGGGACCGTCGGATGCAAATGCCGGCACGACACACAGTGCGAAGATGATGGCGGCGAGTGTGGCGAGGATTGGGATTCGTTTCATGATTTCGTTCCTTCGGTTTGACTGAAGACTACGAGCGCAGTTCCAAAGATTGACATTCCGGGAACCTATTTCTTCTTCTTTTTCTTCGACTCTTTCTCGGCTGCTTCTGCGGCGGCGGCGGCGACTTGAGCTGGGTCTACTTTAGGGCGGTTGAAGTACGGACGCAAATAGAACATCGTAAAAATTCCGAAGTTGATCATGATGCAGCCGACCCATTTCAGGAACCAGCCTGGATCGCGCAGGACTTGGACGCCGGAATAATTCGGGTCGCTGTGCTCGGGGTCGTTCGGGGTGATGTGATGGCTGGCTTGCGAGAATTTGTAACAGGTGCCGAGCCACGGGCCGTACCAGGATTTCGGAAACGTCGTTGGCGTGTTCATCGAAATTTTTTGTTCGGATTCGCGGTTTTTGAAGACGACGTTTTCGACCATATCGTTTTTGATCAAAATCATCCGACCATCGGACAATTTGAAATCGGTGACACGTTTCAAATACGGCTCGCGGCTGTAGCGGGTGAGGTCGCGCTTGTAAAGGCTGAGCCATTCGCCGACGAGGACGACGCTGCCGTCTTTGTTGAAATGCACGGGATCCGTGTAATCTTGTGAGGGCTTAATGGGTGTCGGATCGGATTGCGATGTTCCGAGCACAAAATTCTTTCTGAGCGTAACGGCGCACTCCATGTTTTTAAATCCGAGCGTGCTTTCAAACGCGGCGAATTCATTCGAGCCTTCATCGGTCGGTGCTTTGAATTCTTTCAGTCCGACACAAAAGGGAATCGGCACGGTTTGGTTGACGAATTCAAAATTCACGCGCTTCCCGCCCACGTCCAAGTACTGCGGGAAGGTGTTGTCCACTTCCGTCTGGCCGACCCACATTTCGTTGCTGGCTCCGCCAATCGTCACGCTGCACAGAACGCCCTTGTTTGTTTCTTCCATGGCGAGTGCCCCTTTCGAGGCTTCTTTTGGCGCGAATATGACTTTGCGTTTGGCACCTAAAATCAATTCGTGGACGACGAACTCGGCGCCGGGTGCCCAGCCGACTGAGACGGGTTTTTCGAATTCAACGTCGCCGGTTTTCTCGGTCGGCATGCCTTCGTCGTCGTCCTGCATACGTTTGCGCGGGGTGTGTTTGATCAGGTAGCGAAGCTTGCCATCGTCGCCGAGATAAAATGCGACGCCGTTGCTCGTGGAAATGACCGAGGAGCCTGTGCCTGCTGATTTGACTTTCAACGCAGCTTTGGCGTCGGTCGGCGCGCCGTGCTTGGGCGTATTCATAACGTCTTTAGTTTTGGAGAAAACGAAGAACACTTCCGAGCTCGGAGCGACGCGCGTCGGGTCCTGTTTGAAAACGGTGTTGTGTTCGGCATTGGCTACTTCTGTCGCGTTCGGAACCCAGCCTTTCACGTCCGGACCGACCAGTTCAAAACACACAGCTGGATTCAGCGGCAGGTTATTGCGCGTATCCGGCTCCTTCTTTTCGTTCATGATGAAATTCGGATAGTAGCCGCGAATCGTAATCTTCCAGCCGGGCATGTTGTCGAGTGGCGTAGATTTTGTTTCGCCGGGATTGAGCGGAAATGAGAAATCTTTGTCCTGAAAATGGAGCAGCAATTCAGCGGCGTCATCGACCGGGAGACTCGACTTCATGGTCTTCGGAAAACCGGCGAGAAAGACGACGCTGGCCGGGCCGAGGTTGTCGCGTTCGTCCATGAATATAGAGGAGTCGTTGCGCCCCATCATCGGGCCTTGCAGCGTGAAATTGATGCCGGGTTTGCCTTTCTCGTCGCCTTTTTCTGTAGGCACGGCGACTTCATGCGCTGCGACGGGCAGGACGTGCTTGATCTTGACGAGCGCGTCGGGTGTCGGCGATTTTAAATCGAGCGCGTCCCAGAGCGTGTTGATTTTGAATTTCGTTTCGGCAGATTGGCCGTCAATTGTGACGCGCAATTTCTCGGCGTGAAGTTCCATGAAATTGGTGCCTGCTTTGGTGGTGTGCAGGTGCATGTATCCTTCGATACCCCAGAGGCGGTCGATCATCGCTCCTGCGAGCAGCGTGATGATGCCGGCGTGAGTGATGACGAAACCGGTTTGGTGACGCTTCCATGGGTAGCGAATCGCGGCGACGCAAAACAGATTCACCGCCAGCGCGGTCAGCCAGATGTTGAACCACCACGCGCCGTAGACATATTTCTGCGCGACATCGGCATTGAACGAGGTTTCGTAAACGGTTCCGACGGCGGACGCGACGATGATAACGGACAGTAGAATGATGGCGAACTTTAAGGACGCCAGGAATTTGTAAATCGCTTTGAACATAGCTCTCCGATGCTGAAAACCAACGGCACTAGATTACACAAGTGTCAGACGGTTGAAAGTCCGAATTTTCAGAAAGTTTATATAAAAAAAGATAGAGCGAATTGAGCGCTAACAGGGAACGCTCTGAAGCGAACATTTCGGAAGGAAAGAGCCTATTAAATGAGTCGATAATCGGGATGACACCACAGCGGTTTTGATGTTGGTAGTTGATCAGGATATGGAGAAATGAACGAAAGGATCAAAAGAAGACGCCACTGATCCAGTGTTTTGCAGAGAACGAACCAAGAGTTGAGCAATGGCTGTTTAATTGCTGAATACCGCGTATGTGACGTGCACGAAATTCGTCATTACCAATGACAGGCCGGATGAAGAGAAAGGAGCACCGATTTATGAGAGCAGATCGAGTTGTACCAGGATTTTCAGGCGAATCGGACGCGGTACGGTTTTCGTTTTGGAAACCGGAGCCGTTGCCTCCGAAGAACGCGGCGATTGTGCCGATCGAGTTGGTGTCGCTTGGCAATTTGGATTCCGTTGCTGCGAAGTTGCTGGACATTCCGCGCATGTCGCATGTGCCGAGCGCGCCGTGGGAAGCGCCGATGAATGAAAAAGTGCGCTTGCATTGGGGGTGCGAAGCGGGGGTGTGGCTGAGCGTTGCGGTCGAGCAGGGGCCGCTCAATCCCGGCGAAATTCTGACGATAGAAGCGCAGAGCAAGACACCTGAGAAGACGTTCTTCAAGCTGTACGTCCAGATTTTCGAGCAACTGGGCGTGACGGTTTTGGACGAACGTATTCACGAATTTTTTACGCCGCGCGAATTCAAAACGCGGTTGGCGGGTTGAGCGTCGTAAGCCCGAATGACAATATTCAGATCGCTTTGAGATTCGAAAATATATCGTTTTGTTTCGCAAAAATAGTTGCTTCGCATGAAACTGGTAGCAAAATGGTTGCTATGAAGTTCAGCTTACTGCATCACACCGATTGGACAGGTCACGACGATCATTTCGATTTAGTGTTGCAAACTGCATCGGGACATGACGATAACGATACAGTGTTGAAGACGTTTTCGATGCCAAGCAATGACTGTCCGACAGGAATTATGATAGCTGCAGTGGGTGCCGTAATGCGGTTAGAACCGCGTCCGGATCATAGACGGCTCTATTTAGATTATGAAGGACCTGTTTCGAACGGGCGTGGAATTATAAGGCGAGTTGATACGGGAGCCTTGATTTGGAAGGCTGGATCACCCGATCAGGACGAAAAATCGTTTCGGTTCGAGTTGCAAGGCATGTTCATGAACGGATGTTTTTTAATTCAGCAAGACGATTTACATCAATGGTTTATAAGTAAAGTGACAGGTTTTTAAAGTAGTAATTGCACTCGTGCATTTATGTCGTATAATCCCGGCGTAGTGACTCAATAATATGGTACGACTATTACGGAAGGACAGTTTGAATTGACTGGCGCGCGGATCGATCTTCATAATCATTCTACGGCTTCCGATGGTCGCTTGACCCCGGCGCAGCTCGTTGAGATGGCCAAGAACAGAGGCCTGGCAGCCATCGCGTTGACTGATCACGACACGGTTGCGGGTTTGGCCATGTTCCATGAAGCCGGCAAGAAGCGCGGCATTGAAACGATTTCAGGCGTGGAAGTGTCAGCGGATTTCGAAAAAGGAACGATGCATATCATCGGCCTTTTCGTTGACTCCAAAAATCAAGAATTCCGCGCGTTCCTCAAGTGTCTGGCCGACGGTCGCAAAGTTCGCAATCCGCAGATCATTCAGAAACTGAACGACCTCGGCATGAAGTTGACCATGCGCGAAGTTGAAACCGAAGCGGGTATGGCAGACAACGGGCCGGGTAGCGGAGCGATTGACAAATGCGTCGGACGTCCGCACATTGCCGCCGTGATGATTCGCAAGGGATACGTCGCCAACAAGCAGGAAGCGTTCGATAAATTTCTCGCCAAAGGCAAGCCGGCTTACATGCCGCGCTTCGTTGCGACGCCTGCGGAATCGATCCGACAGATTCACAATGCTGAAGGCCTCGCCATTCTCGCGCATCCGTTTTATTTAAAAGCAGAAGACGACGCCGAACTCGAATCCATCATTGCCGATCTGAAAAAGAAGGGCCTTGATGGAATGGAAGTGTATTACAGCACTCACACTCCTGAACAGAAAGCGCTCGCGGCTCGCATTGCGACGGATTTGAATTTGATCGTCTCCGGCGGCAGCGATTTCCATGGCGAAGAAGGCCGCAGCGGCCATCGTGTGGACATGGGCACGGGCATCAACGGCACCCTCAGCATCCCGTATGAAATCCTCGAAAATCTAAAAGCCAAGCGCATGAAGCGATCTTAGCACACCTCCTTTATGTGCACGTGGATATGGGCCGTGATTTCGATACAATCGACTTGTTTTCGACGTCATCTCGACTAACGTCTTTTTCTGAAACTATTTTTTCAATGGTGCAGTTCAATTACTTTTTGCGAAGGGATCTTCGGCTATGGGACTCATGGATATGCTGGGCGGCGCGTTAAGCGGCAACAGTGGGAAAGCCGGTAGTAGTGGAGTGCTGGAATCCGTGCTCGGAATGGTCACGCAGCATTCAGGTGGATTGGGCGGTTTGGTCGAACAATTGAAAGCCGCGGGACTCGACAAGCAGGTCAGTTCGTGGGTCGGAACGGGCGACAATATTCCGGTGTCTGCTGACCAGATTAAAGCGGCGCTGGGTTCCAGTAAGATCGCTGAAATCGCGAAAGCCTCTGGCGTCTCGAACGACGAAGCCGCACACGGTCTCGCGAAACATTTGCCCGACGTGGTCAACCAATTGACGCCCGACGGAAACGTCCCACAAGGCGATCTCGCAGCGCAGGCAATGGCGATGCTGAAGTCGAAGTTCTTCGGATAAATTCTAGCCCGGGTGCCACTGGCAGGTACTCCTGCCAGTGCCCTTCTCGTCCTAATAAAAAAAGTTCGCCACCGATTTAATCACGGAGTGTCTCACCGCATGAAAAACATCGTTTCAGTGATCTTGGGTGGCGGGCAAGGCTCGCGGCTGTTTCCGTTGACGAAAGACCGCTCGAAGCCTGCTGTTCCTCTGGCGGGCAAGTACCGCTTGATCGACATTCCGATTTCAAATTGCATCAATTCTGAAATCCGACAGATCTACGTGCTGACGATGTATCAGTCCGCGAGTCTCAATTCGCACGTCGCCAACACATACCGCTTCGACGCATTTTCGCGCGGCTTCGTGTCGATCCTCGCGGCTGAACAAACGGCCAAAGGTGGCACGTGGTTTCAGGGCACAGCCGACGCGGTCCGACAGGCGTGGGTGCACATCAACAGCAGTCCATCCGAGCACATTTTGATTCTTTCCGGCGATCATATTTACCGCATGGATTATGCCGCGTTTAGCCAGTCGCACAACACGTCAGGCGCGGATATTTCTATTGCAGTCCAACCCGTCACGCGTGAAGAAGCACCGGAACTTGGCATCCTGAAAATCGATGCCAACGGTCGCATCATCAACTTCGTCGAAAAGCCGAAGACGGCCGAGGCGCTTGAAGCGATGCGCTGCGATACGACTCAATTCGGGCTCACGAAAGAGGAGGCCGAGAAGCGTCCTTTCCTGGCGAGCATGGGTATTTATTTATTCAACACGCCAGTGATGAACGAACTGCTGCACCGCGATGTGAAGCAGCACGATTTCGGCAAACACATCGTCCCCCAAGCCATCGCCGAACGGCACGTCAACGCGTTTTGTTTCCAAGGCTATTGGGCCGACATCGGGACGGTCGGCGCGTTTTATGAAGCGAATCTCGACCTTGTCCGCGCCGCGCCGAAGTTCGATTTCTTCGACCCGTTGATGCCGATCTACACCCACGCTCGCCCACTGCCCGGCGCGAAGCTGAACGACGCGCGTGTGGAAGGCTCGATTTTGTGCGAAGGCGTGGTGGTCGAGGGCGGCTGGGTAAGCGATTCGATTTTGGGTGTCCGCGCCCGAGTCTGTAAAGATGCCCGCATCGAAAACTCGATTGTGATGGGCGCAGATTTCTTCCAATCGCCGAACGATTCCGCTCCGCGCATCGGCATCGGCGAAGGCGCGGTGTTGCGCCGGGCGATTGTGGACAAAGACGCCTCGATTGGAAAAGGCGTGCGCTTGATCAATGCGAAGAACGTCCAGACATACGACGATCCGAACCAACAGTTTTATGTGCGCGATGGGATTATTCTGGTCTGTAAAGGCGGAGTGATTCCGGATGGGTTTGAGTTTTAAAAATGGAGCGGCAGTAATCCATGAAACCAAAAGTCTACGTTGAAACGACTATCGTTAGCTACCTCACAGCATGGCGAAGTTTTCAATTAGTCATGGCGGCCAATCAAGAATCAACGCGGCAATGGTGGGATAATGATCGGAAATATTTTGAATTGTTTATTTCCGAAATCGTGATCCAAGAGGCGACTGCGGGAGATATTGAAGCGGCCAACCGGCGTCTTGAGGCCATTAAAGATTTACAGGAACTGCCAGTAACCGACGACGCTCATCGTTTGGCAAAAGAATTGATTGACAAAGCACATTTACCGGTTAAAGCTCAAGTCGATGCATTGCACATCGCGGTTGCTACCGTTAATGGAATGGACTATCTCCTGACATGGAATTGCAAGCATATTGCGAACGCTATGTTACAGACAAAAATGCGAATGATCTGTGAATCGTTGGGTTACGAAATGCCGGTCATTAGTACGCCAATTGAATTAAATGCGGAATACGAACATGATTGAAGACTCAATAGTCGCCGAAGTTCGAAAAGCTCGCGATGACTACGCAAAGCGGTTCAATTATGACTTGGATGCGATTTGCAAGGACCTCCAGGAAAAGCAAAAACTATCCGGTCGAAAGCTCATTGCCTTTCCGCCAAAACGCCCCAAAAACAATTCATGAATTGTCGGATATTCATAACCGGATGTTGATTTCTGACATAAGGTTATGACATGCAAATTTCTAATACCTCAAAAAAAGTAACTGTGAATGTGCCGCAGAAAGAAATCAATCTGTGACCTCATCACACTCTTTCTGCATTCAAATTAGGAGATCGTCTCATGCGAACGTACTTGATCGTGGTGCTCATGTCTGCGATGACCCTTGTGTGTCTTGAAGCCGCCGATTATCCGCAATGGCGCGGCCCGGCACGCGATGGTATTTCGTCTGAAACGGGTTTGTTGAAAGAATGGCCCAAGGACGGCCCGAAGCTGAAATGGAAAATCGATAAGATCGGTGGCGGATGGTCGACGCCATCCGTTGCTGGCGACAAGATTTTTTTGATCGTTGACAAGGACAAAAAGGAATTCGCAGTCGCGCTCAACGAGAAGGACGGCAGCACGATCTGGTCGACGGAACTCGGCAGCGTTGGCATCAACACCGGCCCGCAATATCCCGGTTCGCGCTCCACGCCGACGGTGGATGGCAGCCTCGTGTATTGCCTCGGTTCGAATGGCGATCTCGCCTGTCTCGATGTTGAAAAAGGTGGCGTGAAATGGAAGAAGAATTTTAAGACGGATTTCGGCGGGAAGCTGGGATTGTGGGCGTTCGCAGAATCGCCGTTGATTGATGGCGATGTTCTTATTTGCACGCCCGGCGGCGAGAAAGCCACGATGGCAGCGCTCGATAAAATGACGGGCGCGACGCGGTGGGAGAGCGTTGTTCCTGGAGGCGACACAGCCAGCTACGCATCAGCGATCGTCGCACAAGGAGCGGGCATCAAGCAGTACATTCAGTTCGTTCAAAACGGCGTGATTGGCGTGGATGCTGCGACGGGTAAATTCTTGTGGCGCGACGACCGCACCAAAGACAAAGCCGCCAACATCGCCACGCCGCTATTCTACAACGACATGGTCTTCACATCATCCGGGCGCGCGGTGGGCGGAGCTGTGAAACTGACTGCGGTGGACGGCGGCATTCAAGCGACGCCGTTGTATAAAGACCCCGCGCTAGCAACGGGAATCGGCGGCGCGATCCGCATTGGCGATCACATTTTTCTGAACAACCGACAACTGGTCTGCTGCGAATTCGCAACGGGGAAAGTGCTGTGGGAAGACAAATCCATCGGCGCTGCGTCGATCAGCGTTGCTGACGGTCACCTCTATTTGCACGGTCACGAAAACGGCACTGTGGCGCTTGTTGAGGTCTCAACAGCCGGATACAAAGAAAAAAGCCGCTTCACGCCGACGCATGAGATCAAGGCGAAGCAGGCGTGGTGTCATCCGGTTGTCGCGAATGGATGCCTCTACATTCGAGATCTAGAGGTGTTGTGTAGTTATGATGTGAAGGATGCGGCGGGGAAATAGTAGTGCGGCGGAATGCTGAATTGCTAGGGACGTCATTCATGTCCGAATCTCCGCCCCGCAAGCGCTTTCAGATTCATCTCTCGACGGCCATCGTGATGATGTTTGTGGCGGGAGGATTGATTTGGGCAAATGTGAGCGCCGGATGCAAATCGATGGGTATGCGCTTAAGGATACCAGGTCCGAGTGAGTTCTATCTTGGAAAAATATATGGCTGGCCGTTTGAGTTCAAGACCGGTGAGGGTTTGTGGACTCCCATGAAACCGCCTTATCCAAAACTAGATATTGTTGACGTAGATGTTGTGAATTATGGTATGGCTGGGATTGACGCAGTTGTTGCTATATTGATCCTTTCCGTCATCTGGTATCTATGCGAATGGCAAATCCGTCGCCGCTTAGCGCAGAAACACGTTTAACTTGTTTCGTATACTTCCTAATCGCATTTGGCTTTTTCGTCTTGCCGTTGCAATTGGCGGGTGAGATAATCAAGGCCAGAATAATGAGGTAACGCTTATGCTGCTGGATTGGTCGACCTGTCCCGAAGTTGAACCCTCGCCCGAGAAAGTCAGTGGCGCGTGGGTTTTTCGAAACACGCGTGTACCCGTCTATGCGCTCTTCGAAAATCTCGAAGGCGGAGCGAGCGTTGCTGAGTTTCTGGAATGGTTTGAGGGTGTCTCCAAAGAACAAGTCAATGCCGTTCTGGAGCATGCCGCGCGGAGTGTGCGAGCTGCATGAAAATACTCTTCGACCAAGGAACCCCGCTGCCGTTGCGGGCGTTTCTTTGCCATCATGATGTGTTTACGCTCAATTATCTGGGCTGGTGTTTACTTACTACATAGCAGTGTCGTGGCTGCAAATTAGAAAATATGCGCATTATGCGAATCCTAAATTACCTTGTCGTCTTCATATTCACATCAGCTTATATTTCGGCTGCGGAGCCCGATGACTCCTTGAAATCTGCCTTCGCCAAGCGCTTTGACATCGGCGTTGCGATTCCCGGGACGAATTTGAAAGACTCTGAGAAGGCGCTGCTGCTCAAACACTTCAGCACCATCACATCTGAAAACAGCATGAAGCCGCAGTCGCTGCATCCGGATGAGGGGCGGTATGAGTTTGGTTCCAGCGACGCGCTCGTTGAGATGGCACGCAGCAACGGGATAACTGTAAATGGTCATACGTTGATCTGGCATAGCCAATGCCCGAATTGGTTTTTCACGGATAACGGCAAGCCTGCTGAGCGCGAACTTGTTTTAAAACGGATGCGAGAGCACATTGCTGGCGTGGCCGGGCATTATGCTGGGAAAGTGGCGAGTTGGGATGTGGTGAATGAGGCGATTGACGACGGGCGCGAGTATCTGCGCAAATCGAAATGGCTGACGAGCATCGGTGAAGATTTCATCGCGGAGGCGTTCATCGCAGCGCGGCTGGCGGATCCGAAGGCCGATCTGATTTACAACGATTACGGAATCGAGTTGGGCGGCAAACGTGAGAAAGCATTGCGGGTGATTCGCGATTTGAAAAAACGCAACGCTCCGATCACGGGCGTCGGCATCCAGGGGCATTGGGCGCTCGACCGCGTGCCATTCAAGGCCATCGAAGATGCGATCATTGCGTTTCATGCGGAAGGCCTGAAAGTGTCGATCACGGAATTGGACATCGACGTGGTGCCGCGTTCGAGCTTTGGTGCGGATATCAGTACACGCGAAAAAGGCTCGGACGATCCATATGCGAACGGCTTGCCCGCAGACATTCAGAAACGGTTGGCTGATCAGTACGCGCAATTGTTCGCGCTGTTTTTAAAACACAGCGACAAAATGTCGCGCGTCACATTCTGGGGATTGCACGACGGTCGGAGTTGGTTGAACGGTTTCCCGCGCAGACGCACGAATCATCCGATGTTGTTTGACCGCAGTCTACAACCCAAGCCAGCGCTGGATGCTGTGCTTGGGGCAGCGAAGCAACACGAGTAGCGGTTGCTCCGCATTGCGTCGAAAGCCTATCGCTCTAACGCGCCAACGCCGCCCACACATCATCATTCCCCAACCGTTCCGCGATCTTGACTCCGAAGGCGGCTTCAATCGGCGACAGGATTTCGGGCGTCGCGTCGTGAATGCTCCGCAATGCGGCGCGGCAGGCTTCGACTCCGGCGGGCGTCATCATGCCCAGCGGGCGGCGGCAGGCTCCGACGCCCATGCCCAAGCCAGCCATCATCGTTTTCACCGGGACCGGGTTGCGGAAGCGGTCTTCCACTTGCACGGAACGCCCGTCCTTCAACCGGCGCGTGCTCAATATTTTGCAGCCGACCAGTTTGAACAGCGGAGCGAGTTGTGCTGCGATTTTGTCGGCTGTCGTGCGGTCGCTTGCGCGCATCGCTTTGACCATCCTCGCCAATGCGCCCGGAGCGATGTTGCTCATCACGGAGATCACTCCGGATGCGCGAATCTGCTCGTCCTTCATCATCGTCAACGTCATGTCGTCGTCTCCCGACATGATCGCCAATTCGGTGCCGCAATACTCGCGGTCCAAACGCATGCGGTCGATGTTGCCGGTAGCTTGTTTGACCGCCGGGAATCGCGTTGGGTCATTGTGGAGAATCGCTAAATCCGCCGCACTCATTTCGGTGCCGCAACGTCCCGGGATAATGTAAGGGACAATCGGGATTCCCGGCGCGTTGTCGGCGATGCACTCGTAATATTCGGTGCGCAGTTCCAAGCTCGACGGCGCGTTGTAATAGCAATCGACGACAAGCGCGGCACTGGCTCCGGCTTGCTGCGCGTGACGTGTGGCTTCAATCGCTTCTTCCGTGCTGTTCGAACCCGTGCCGGCAAGAACGCCCACGCGGCCATCGGCGAAAGCGACGCCTTCTTCGATCACGAGATTGTGCTCGGACCAGCGCAAGGACGGCGATTCACCTGTCGTGCCTGCGGGAACGATGCCGGTGATGCCTTCAGCGATCTGGAAATCAACGGTCCGCTTGAAGGCGTCGAGATCAATCTGGCCGTCTTCTTTGAACGGCGTAACCAGTGCTGTCCAGACTCCATATGGTTGAAACGCGACGGACATAATAATTTCCTTCCTCAAAACGATTGCTGATTAATTACGATAATGCGAATTTGGATTGCTTGTAGTTCCGCCTTCAAGCGGTCCCGGGGAACCGCCTGAATTCAGAACGACGAATGTATTAATACAACGCTCTCGGACGTCTATGCGGGAACAGGTGCAGGTGGTTTCGCCGTAGCCGCAGGAGGAGCAGGCGCTTTCGCCGCCGGTGCTGCCGCAGCGGGCGCGGGCGGTGGCGCTTCTTTTTCCTTCAATTTGATCCATCCCAAGCCCATTGTTGTCGGGCGGGACTGCCACAAGATCGAGAACGACTTCGCGTCCGTAAACGCTTTTTCAGCCTTAACCTTGTCTTCAAAATCAGTCCGGTCCGGCGGCAAGCCCACGCCCGGATAGACCGTCAACACATAACCAATCGCTTCTTCTGACGCCACAGTGGATTTCTCCGAAAATTTTGACACGCTCTTATATAACGTGACGGACGACGTGTCCAGAGAAACGAGGGTGCGTTTCTAGCGAGTGTACTCAAGTTGCTGTTCGCCGTTGCCTTCCCCTAACCAAAGCCCTTGCCGTTTTCGCGAAGATTCGCGCCGATTCGCGAGATTCGGTGTTAAAATCCGTTCGCCGTTTCAGGTTTAAATGCAACATGGCTTAAATCGATCAGAAACAGATTTGGCTCTTGAAAATTTAGTCCGATAACAGATAAGGTGTTCCATTACAGGAATGCCATCTGAACTCATCTCTAGGGCTTCATGGACCGACCTCTTCTGAATTCCAGTCAGAAACCCACGCGCTTGCCGCCTGAATACCAGGAGCGGCTGGAGTGGATGCCTGCGCATCGGATTTTTGAAGAGACGGTTGCGGAAGCGCCGGATGTGATCGCGATCAGTTCCGGAGGTCGGGAGTACACGTATCGTGAGGCCAATGAAGTGGCCGAACGCGTTGCGCGGTTTATCGTCGCGCGCGGATTGCCTCCGGAAACGCCGGTCGGAGTTTATGCCGACCGTTCGCCGGAATTGTTCATCGCATTTGCCGGGATTTTGAAAGCGGGCTGCTGCTATGTTCCGCTCGATCCGCTGCATCCGGTTGAACGTCTGAAATACATGCTCGACGAATTGAAGACGGGGCTGATTTTGTCAGCTGAACCGTCGCACCCGTTTGGCGAGATTGCGGGAATCGACGTCGTCCCGATTCGCAGTATCATAGACGCTCCAGCCGTTCCATGCGAGGGCCATCCGCGCACGGTCAAACCCAATCATCTCGCGTACATTATATTTACGTCGGGATCAACGGGTCGGCCCAAAGGTGTGATGCTCGAACACAAGGGCTTGGTTAATTTCTGCTATTATTTCAAGCATTTCCATAAGTATAAAATCGGTGAGCGGTGCGCTGAATTGGTGCGCCCGGGATTCGACGCGTCGATCAGTGAACTCGCCGGATTTTTCTTCAATGGCGTCGGCGTTTACATTCCCGACAATGACGCAATGGCCAACCCGGCCCGGTTGGTGGACTTCATCGTGAAGCACAAGGTCACGCGTTCGTTTGCCGCTACTCCTCTATGTGAATTACTGATCGAAGAAGAGTGGCCGCAGACCGGGGTCGCTTTTTATGAAATTCAAAGTGGCGGCGAAACGCTGCGCAAGCGCCCCACCCCGCGCCATCCGTTCCACGTCACCAATGTCTACGGCCCGACTGAAAATACGAACATCTCGACCGAGTATATTTTTATCGAAAACGCGGGCGACGATCCTCGCCCGCCGCCGATTGGATACGCGCTCGCGAACACGGAAGCGATCATTCTGACGGAAGACTTGAAGCCTGTTCAACCCGGGCAGGAAGGCGAGTTGTTTTTGGGCGGAGTCCAATTGGCGCGCGGCTATTTAAACCGTCCGGATTTGACCGCTGAAAAATTTATTCCGCATCCGTTTGATCCGACGCCTGGAGCGCGCTTGTATCGCTCGGGCGACCTCGCGCGGTACCGCGACGATGGCGCAATTGAGCACATCAGTCGCATCGATTTCCAAGTGAAAATTCGCGGCCATCGAATCGAACTCGGCGAAATCGAGACGGTCTTGAACGCTCAAACCGGTGTGAAGCAGGCGGTCGTTGTTCCAGTGATGAAAGACGGAAAAGCAGAGAGTCTCGCGGCGTTCTGGGTAGCCGACCTGACGCGAAAAACA
>Ga0194042_1000081_pt1 | contig 26864 bp, 22 predicted proteins | sample JunL4412m_MetaG_FD_148974 | JGI IMG/M metagenome (GOLD analysis project Ga0194042, IMG submission 148974) | Anoxic zone freshwater microbial communities from boreal shield lake in IISD Experimental Lakes Area, Ontario, Canada - Jun2016-L442-12m | ecosystem: Environmental > Aquatic > Freshwater >...
ACTGGCAGGGGTACCCAATTCACCCAGCTAACTTTACCACCCCTTTTCGTGATCATCTGCCGTTCCCATTGCCTTTGTCGTTTTCGCGTAAATTCGCGTAAATTCGCGGTAAAAAAAAGCAGTTCATTTCATTGTTCCGCCCCTTGCTACGCCCGCCGAATTCGTTTATCATTCCAGCACACGAGACGCGACCGCGTGTTGTATAAAAAATGGAGGCCATCATGGCTGAGCTCGACGAGAAATCAAAACTGTTGCTGAATGTCATGCAGGACGAAGTGCCTTTGGTAGACCGTCCGTACAAAGCGCTGGGCGAGAAAATTGAATGCTCCGAAGACGAAGTCGTGGACCGCGTTCGCATGTTGAAAGAGCAGAATGTGCTGCGCCAAGTCTCGACCATTTTCGACACGCGCAGCCTCGGCTATCAGTCCAGTCTCGTTGCGTGCAAAGCGCCTGAAGGCCAGGCCGATGCTGTCGCTGACATCCTCAATCAACACCCCGGCGTCTCACACAATTACGCCCGCAAACACGATTTCGGTCTGTGGTTCACCATCGCTGTTCCAGGCGAAAATCTAGCGCGCCTGCAAGCGCATATGGACGTGCTGCAACGCTTGAGCGGTGCGCAATCCGTGCGCTTGATGCCGACGCTGCGCCTCTTCAAGATCGGCATGAAGCTTGACATGACCGATGGCAAGGCAAAGAAGATGGGCCTCGACGAAGAAGGTCCGATGTACTCCGACAAACAGCGCGATCTTGAAAAGCCGGCACTGACAGAAAAAGACATTCGCTACATTTTGGCGCTTCAAGAAGACATGGAAGTCCGCCCCGATCCCTACGCGCCCGTCGCGAAACAACTGGGCACGACGACTGAAGAAATGTTCGATTGGTGTCGCAATTTCATCAAAGTCGGACGCATGCGCCGCGTCGCTGGAATCATGAACCACCGCCACGCTGGCTTCCGCGCCAACGGTATGGGCGTCTGGAACGTGCCGAAAGAGCGTGTTGAAGAAATCGGTCTGTTCTTCGGCCAGCAAGGCCCGATTACGCATTGTTACTTGCGCCCGCAATACCCTGACTGGCGTTTCAATATCTTCACCATGGTCCACAGCCAGAAGGTCCAGTCGTGCGACGATTACCTCGCGGAACTCTGCAAACAGACCGGGATCACCGATTATGAAACGCTCTACTCGTACAAAGAGTACAAGAAGATCCGCCTGCTCTATTTCACTGGCGAAATCGAAGCGTGGGAAAAACAGAACGGGATTGATGCGAGCTTGTATCAGTAAATTATATGAACGGGCGCCACGGAGCACGGTACTGCTCCGTGGCACCTACCACTGGTGAAATGAGTATATTGAATTCTAGCAGCGCATCGAAATTTGGAAAGGCATTCGCAGGCCGACAATGTCTGATGCGCCCCCCTCCGAACTCCCCGTCGTGTCCCGCAAAACGCAGTCGTTGTTTAACCTGACATGGTTGTACTTGATCGTTTCGCTGACCGTTTTACAAGGCTTCATCCTCACCCCGCTCTATCTGAAATATATCCCCGAATCGTTGTACGGTGCGTGGCTCGCGTCCGGAAATATTTTGAGTTGGATTGCGATGGCTGATCCGGGTGTCAGCCGCATCATGCAACAACGCACGGCGTACACGTACGGTCGCGGAGAAACGGATCGGCTCGGCGGTGTGCTTGGAACCGGCTTATTCCTCGGCAGTATTTTCGCGCTGATTCCGCTCCTTGCGATTCCGTTCAGCGGCCACATCGTCGGGATGTTGACGCTCACGCCATCCGAGCATGTCGAACTCACTCTGGCTTTCAAGTGGGCACTGCTTGCCACCAGTTTGATGATCGCGATGTATCAACCGGGCGCCGCCAATCTCGGCTTGCAGCGCAGTAATAGTGCCGGAATCTCATATGTCTCCGCAACCTTGACGGGAATTGCAGTCACGTATTATTTGCTGACTTCAGGACACGGTGTGGTCTCAATCCCCATCGGTCTGGCGGCTCGCGCGGCACTGATGCTGATCATCAATGGCGCATGGATGGCGCATTGGGTTCGACGAAATTTGCGTGGGAAAATCAACGTGAGCAGAGACGAACTCCGCAGCTACACGGCGCTCTCCGCGCTCACGTTTGTCGAGCGCATCGTCTCCGGCCTGCTGATCCAGTCCGACGCGTTCTTCATTGCAAAAATGTCGTCGAACGGATCGGCCGTGATCTACTCGCTCACGGGACGGGCATTCGACATCGTCCGCATGCTGTCGGATCGGATGTTTCCAGCATTTCTTCCAGGCATATCACATTTGGCGGGCGAAGACAAACGTGAGCGCCTGCGCGAAATCGCAACCCGCCTCATGAGCATTGTGGCGCTGACGATCTCGGTTGGTGCTGCGTGCGTCATCGCGATGAATTCAGCATTCGTAAGCCTCTGGGTCGGCGTAAATTTTTTCGCGGGCCAACGACTGACCATATTATTTGCAGCGCTCACCGTGACCAACGTCATCTTTAGTTGCATTGCTGAAACCGCGTATGCGATCGGCGGCGTCGGGCAGGTTGAAGTGATGCGCGTGGTCGAAGGTGCCGTCCGAATCGCCCTGCAACTCATTCTGCTGAAAACCATCGGCATCCTGGGCCTGCCGTTGGGTGGATGCCTCGGAATGTTGCTCGTCAGCGGCTTTTGGCTGCCGCGCTTGGCCGCGAAAAACTTTGGGACCGACACGCGTACTCAATACATTATCGTTGCGAAAAACTTCGTGAGATCCGGTATCTTGATGGCCTGCGGATTGGCTGTATGGTACGGATTCACCCGCCACGTCACGGCTTGGACGTGGTGGAAATTTGCGGGGTGCAGCGTCGGTGTCGGCATCGCGTTCGGAGCACTTGCCCTGGCGATGAGCCCCTCCACGCGCGAAGAACTTCGGCGGCTGATAAAAACAGTTTCGAAGCTCCGCGCATCACCGTGAATCACATGCGTTTCAATGCTTTTTCGGCTGCCTTCTTGATCGCCCGTGTCCATTCTTTGTCGCTGGATTGATACGACGTATAGCCGCGCACAGTTTCTTTGTACGCTGCCGCTTTCAATTCACCCAACGCCTCAATCGCGCATAGCTTCGTTTCATCGTCGCCGTCTTTAAGCGCAGCGGCAATATGCTCCGCTGCGTTCGGATGTTTACACTTCGCCAACGCTTCGCACAACCGCCCGCGCAGTGAGGCGAATTGCGTGTCCCGCGCGAGCTTCGCCAGTCCGTCTCCCAACTCCGGCTCCGCCAATTTCAACAGCGCCTGACACAACACAAAGCGGTGCGTTCGCTTCGCCGGAACCGGAAATTGTGCAATCAGAAACTGCCCCAGCATCGCGCGCGCCGCCTTATTCGTCACCTGCAGAGCCATCATTCCGGCAATCTCTTCGTGAATAACTCGATCTGTGGACGATTCATAAAAATCAATCAGAATTTTAGCGACGGCAGACGTGATCATGTGGGTTCCACGGCGCAACGCATCAATGCTCGATGTTTCTGCGGACAACGCCGCATCCAATTCACGTAATCCGAGTGACGTCGCAGCCTTCAACATATCTTGAACACCCGGCTCGAACGCATTGCTATATTTCGCGAACACCGCTTGTAGTGCCGGGGCGTTACCGCGATCAAGTGTGACGTTCACAGCGTCCCACAGCACCTCCAACGTCACATGGCACCGTGTGGCAGCCGAGGAAACGTCGCAATCCTTTGCGCCCGGCGAGGGCCGCTTGGCCGAAAGCATGTCAGCCAGCATCACCCGGCATTCATGGATTGACGCCGCGCTCAACCCCGCTTCAAGCAGCAGCGCAGGCACCAACCGAGAGTCCACCGATCCCGAAAAAGTCATGTCATCCCGTGCTGAAAGTTCCGCAGTCGACGGACCGCAAATGTCCGGAAATACTGTGCTCAGAATCGACCTGTTCTGCAAGTATCAATGCTGAACATTTCAAAATAATTTTGGGCGAGGTATTGCAGTACCAAACAAAAACGCCCCTCGCAGAATCTGCTATAAGGGGCGTTTCGTTTCCGTAAAAATTCACATCGCATCGCTTACGGCGTCACCACCGTTTTCACCAAGGGCGGCTTCGCGGCCACGTTCGTGTTCGCAGCAGCCGAGGCCTTGTAGATCATTTCTTTCCCAGGCTTTTCCATCAGCATGGCCTGAGCTGAACGCTGGAGATACACCCCGCCGACTGAATTGCGGAACGCGACAACATCCAGATTGCGGCCCGGACATTCCGTGTTTCGTCCCGGGACGTTTCCGTGCCCGATGATCTCGTTCGTCGGAATCGAGGCCTTCGCCTGAAGGAATGCCACCAATTTCCGCAGCGATTGCATCTGTGCCGGGCTGGGCGGGCCACCATGTTCGAAATCACCGACGAGACAAATGCCGATGCCGTGCTGATTGTATTCGTAATTTCCAGCGTGGGCACCCTGCATCTGCTTCTGCCATCGGTAGCCGACTTCGACCTGGCCATCGCCGGTACCGCTGCCGTTTCCAATCACAAAATGATAGCCCAGACCGTCCCAACCTTTTTCACGGTGCGCACGATCAAATGAAGCAGCGCTTCCGGAGGTGCTGGCCGAATGATGGATGACAATGTGCCGCCATTCACGCGAAACCGGAACAACCCATCCCGATTCACCGGGAGCGACAATGGTCACATTGTCCTGGGGCAAAGAAGGCAACTGCGCCGGCGGACGCGGACACGGCGGAGGCAACGGACGCACCTGAGCCGAATTGAAAATCGCATCCAATTCTGCCTGAGAACGCGGTCCGCGCAACCCTTCCATCGGAGGTAATTGTGTCACCGTTGTTTGCGGCGGAGGCTGGTAGCTCACAACCGGTTGATTTTCATACGACCGATACGTCGGCGCGTCCGAGACAACCGTCGTGCAGGAACTGCATGACTTATTATGGTCGCGACCGCATCCCGGCGCAAACAACAATAGCGAGGCCGTTATGGGCCCGCACACTTTAAACCAGCGGCTCGATGACGTCAGATTCACAGGCATGGGATTCTCCAAAAGGATTCGAACTGTACCGCCGGATTTTCGCCGGCACGAATAGACTGCATGACCGGCGCTGTCGCCGGCGGTACACAAGACGTTTAGACCACTTTATTGATGACCGTTCCAAGCCCCTGAACTGTGAGTTCCACCACGTCGCCCTTATTCAGCAACTGCGGCGGCTTCAAGAACACGCCGACACCCGCTGGCGTTCCCGTCGCAAGCACATCGCCGGGCTGCAGTGTGATGCCGCGCGTGATGTACTCGATGATTTTATCAACCGAATGAATCAGATTATTCGTATTCGAACTTTGACGAGTGACGCCATTCACCTTACAACTCAACGCCAACTCATGCGGATTACCCGCTTCGTCCGGCGTCACCAACGACGGCCCAAACGGCGCAAACGTGTCGAACGATTTACCTCGGAACCACTGCTTGTCACCGAACTGGCAGCAGCGCGCGGAAACGTCGTGAACGACGCAGTAGCCCGCGACATAGGACAGCGCATCAGCCGCTTTGACATGCTTCGCCGTCTTGCCAATAATCACGCCGAGCTCCACTTCATAATCAAGCTGCGTGACACCCTCAGGATAAACGATGTCATCATTCGGACCACAGGCAGCCATCGGCGACTTGCCAAAAAGCAGCGGCGATTCCGGATACGCGTGACCTTGTTCGTCAGCGTGATCCTTATAATTGAGCCCGATGCAAATGATCTGTCCCGGCTTCGGCACCGGAGCACCAAGCCGAACGGACTTCGCCTCGACGACGATTCCTGCCGGAGCGGAAGCCGCGACATGCCGCGCCTTCGCCCAGAAATCGCCACTCAAGAACTCGATCATCGTTGATGGAATTGAAGCGTCTGCGCGGTTGAGATCGGCAATGGCTGCTCCACCATTGATCAAAACGCCCAAACGTTCACGGCCCAAAGGTCCGTAACTGACTAATCTCATAGCACCCCCCAGTGCGTAGTTGTTGTTTACTTCTTCGACAGTTTTTGACGCCAGCTTGAGCGCACTTAGGGATTTATTGCATTCGAAGTCGTGCGAGTTCTGCGCGTGTGCATTAAATGCAATAATTTTTGCAGTCAACATCGCGAAGACCTCGTCTATAATAAGCGTATGAGAACCTATGTTTCACTCTTCCTCTTCTCTGTGACAATGCTCGCGCAAGCAGATGTATATCTGCTCGCGGACGGAACGCGTTGCGAAGGTGTTTCCGTCGACTACGGCGACCAACTCACGATCACAACATTTGATGGCAAGACCATTAAGGTGTTCAAGAAAGATTTGCGCGGCAGCATTCCCGAACCCAAGCGCAACGAGTATTTCAAACAACTGAAGGCGTTGAAAGACGACGACGCGTCCGGCCGCGTGACGCTCGCCAATTATTGTTTGAAGAACAATTTGAACCCTCAAGCAACGGCGTTGTTCGAAGCCGCCTTGAAAATCGATCCCTCTTGTATGGAAGCGGGAAAAGCGCTGGGCTATGAATTGACCGACGGTCGCTGGCATGCGCCCGTCGATGCCGAGATTCAAATTGGCGTCCGACCTCAAGCCAAATTTCCAGAAGCAACACATGATCAAGTGGTCGCGTTCCAAAAGCGCCTCGAAAAAACTCCCGTCGACGCTATAGGCGACCCGAACGCTGACGTCACCGATCTGATCACAATCGCCCGCGCAAATCCCAGCGCTCTCGCTCAACTCATGATCCCACCGCAGATGCGCGGAGCCGTCTCAGGCGTCAAGCCGGATGTCCGGACGCGTGCCGCTCGGTTGGCCGGATTGACCCAAGATCGTCGCGTCATGCAAGCGCTGATTGACGCGAGCATCTACGACTCTGACGAAAATACGCGCTTTGCAGCCGCGAAGGCACTCCCAAAATTAGAGGAGCCTGTCGCACTGCGTAAATTGATGGACATCGCCACATCCGGCGACGCCCAACGCGCCCCACTAGCCATCCGCAAACTCGCCTGCGCCGCGCTCCGCCGTTACGGCAGCCAGGAGATCATCGAACGCATGATGAAAGAACTCTCCTTCGAACTCGCAGGCGGAAACCCAATCGATCCCAAGAACCGCATGCGTGGAAAAAGTGCAGGCCTTGGTTCGGACAACCCGCTCGGAGTCCAGGACAACATCCTCCCGGCCTACGGCGTTCCGGACACCGATCTCTATCCCGTTCTGACCGCGATGAAAGAAATCACCGGCAAGACTTTTGATAGCAGCGACAAGGATTTCAAAACGTGGGTCGCCTGGTGGAAAACGGACGGCCAGAAATTCACGTTTAAAGATTGATCGCAGGACTTGGAGTGAACATGAAACTCGCGACGTTGCTGGGCCTGGCCCTCCCCTTCATCCTTCTCGTGTGCGGTTGCGCACGCGCAGAAGATGTCGTGACGTTGGACGACGGCACGGTCATGAAGGGCAAGTTCATCAAAGAGGAAGCCGGCAACATTATCCTTCAACAGACCGGCGGTGAAACAAGCGTGATCGCCAAGTCCCGCGTTAAGCGTATGGAAATTACAACCGGGCCGATGATTGTCGATCCGCTTGCCAAAGTCCCAGCGAAAGAGAATGTGAAGGAGTCCGAAAAGGAAAACGCGGTCAAGCCCGCGATCGGAAACCGCAACAATTCCCCGCGCAATCTCAACCCCGCCTGGGCCAATCCGCGCATCGCCGAAATGGACGATCTCGGCTCGCCCGAATTGGCCAAGCGCAAAGCCGCACTCGAAAAAGTCAAAGCCAGCAAAGACGAATACACGCTTGTGTTGCTCGCCATGTTGAATCCAAAAATGAAGACCAGCGAGTACACGCGCATCGGTATTTTACGAGCGATGATCGACCTCGCTCCGCTCTCGGACGAAGCCGCTCGAACCATCGCCTACTCGGCAATGTACGATCCGTATCCTGAAGCCAAACGCGAAGCCTGCCGGACGATTCGATATCTCGTGGACGACCGCGCGATTCGCGAATTGGTCAAATATGCAGCAACCGAAGCCAACGCCACACTGAAGCAAGCTGCCGCTGCAGCGTTACACGAAATCGACGACAATCGAATTTACGCATCACTCGTTGCAGCTGTTCCACAGCCACAGGTCAGCGGCAATTTCGGCGAGCCCACCGGACTTGATAAACCGAAGTATACGCTCCCCAGCGGCCCCGGCGGATTAAACATGCCGATCTTTCTGCCGTCGCAACCGATCATGGGCGTCGCATCCGATTACGGTGGCCCGATTGTCGATTTCCTGCGCCAGCTCGCGCGCAAAGACATGGGCAATTATCCGTACGCGTGGAGCGTCTGGTATCGTGAGAAGATCGGTGAAATCGGCAAAGAAGAACGCGACGCCTACCGTGATAAGCGCGGCATTCGCGACCGCTCCAACGCACCGTAATCGCCATAAAGTAGAGCCGAATTCTATTCGGCTTTGCATGTTGGGATTCACTGAGCCGAACAGAATTCGGCTCTAATCTACGTCTTGGAATCAACCCCATCATGCTTTACGCCCCGTGTTGGCTCGCAGCGTTTTCACTCTCGCTAGCCATTTTCGCCGCAGAAGAGCCACGCATCGGCCTCTCGCCGCTTGCCGAAAAGAAAGCACAACTCGACGCAAACATCGCCAGCTTCAAAGCGCACGTTGACGGCTCAACCGATACTCGAAAATCCTGGGACGAATTGAACGCCGAGGACCGAACCCGCGCGATGGCCGCCGTTGCGTGGAGCAAAGAGAAATCGACCTACCGCGAAAAAGCGATCCGAGCGCTCGCTCGCATTTCACCGTCGTCCGACGCCGACGGCACCGCCTTGAAAGCGCTCGCCAGTGTCGCGGTCGCAGAAGGTGACGGTTCGTTGCGTGCGCTGGCCCGCAAAGCCTTGACCGCCGAAGACGACAAACGCGCTCCGAAATTGCTGGCCAAAGCACTCGAAGTCAACGACCCCCTCGTCAAAAACAACGCCATCGAAGCCCTGCGCGACATTGGCGGCCCACGTGTTTTTGAAGTCATCGTCGAACATTGGAAAGAGATCTGGGGCGAAGGCCCGCGCGGCTACGTCTTCATTGGAACGCAGCGAAGTTATATCAGCGATTACGACATCTCAGGAAGTTCCTACGACCCCGTCGTGAAATCGTTTCTAACGGGCGCAGTCCTGGACGCAAAAGTCGTGCGCGTCGAAGCTGATGTGTACTACCTCTGGATTCGAGAAGTCACCGGCGAACGCAAACTCCCGAACGATCCCGCCGCATGGAATCGCTGGATCAAAAAGAACGAAGCTCAACTCACGAAGCAAGCCGAAAAGAACAAAGCCGACGCGCTCGCACACTTCAAAGACGATTAATCGCGCTATGGCTGCTTCGCAATCCAATCATTCCATTTGTCGAAATGTCGCCCGAAATCCTGCCCCGTCGCCTGCTTCAAACTCGCCATCGCTGGAACCACAATCGTTCCTTCGACGCCGCGCAATTCCAGTACCGGTAGATCGATCGGCAGGTTGATGCGCTGTCCCGTAATCGCGACCGAATCCACGCGCACCAGTTCCGCCGCGCCCGCGCGAACTTCAAGTATCGCGTAATACAGCAGCGCTTGATAAACGCGCTTATCACCCACGTCGTGAATCGCATTCACCGCCGCTTTTCGAACGGGCTCATTAACCTTCAAAAGCCCGACGTCATCAAACGCCGACTTCCACGTCTCAACCAGTGTCTTCGCAGCCACCGCGTCGTTTCGCACTTTAATGAGATTAATGACCGCCGCACGTGTCTCCGCATCCTGCTCATACACCGCCGAAATCGCGAGCGCCTTCCCAGCTACTTTCGGCTCCGGTTTACACAACGCCAGCCCCGCCACCGCGCCTCGGCGCAACACGGGATCGCCGCAATTGTTCCAATTCAACATCCACAAGAACTCTTTGGTGCAGCGCTCTTTTTCGCGCATCAATCCAAGCTTCAGATCATCGGCATCCGAAAGCTCTTTTGTAGCCGCTAAAATGCGAGACGCCGCGAGCACATCCGTGTGCAGCGCGGCGTCGGTCAGTCCCGGCCTAAACCATTCTTTTGCATTTGCACTGCGAATCACCGGCGTCGCCGTTTTCTCTCGCCGAATTCCAATCACCATCTCGCCGACGTCAGCCGCATGAATGAGCGCAGACGGCACCCCAGCAACGAGTGCTCCGATACATAGGGTTCGCTTGAACGTGTTGATCATGATTGCACTTCTGCTGGCAACGCACTCGTTGCCGTCCGGGCTATTGCAGGCTTGCCGAAGAATTTCGCGTGTACTTTCTTGGCGGCATAGTATCCCAAAAATATCACAAGAACCGCGACCGCCATCATCATCATGGCACATAAAAACGCAATGTATGGAAAGAACACAGCGAGCAGACTCAGCGAACCCGACAGGATGTCTTCACCAATCGACAACGCCGCATTGCCCGCTCCGCCATGAAACATCGCAAGGGCCGTCGATTTCGTACGGAGCACCGCTTTGCCAGCGTGCATCGTCATCGCCGTGCCGCCACCAGCCATAAGGCCCAGCAACAGCGTCGTATGCCCATCCATCTTAGTGATCATGGACGCAACAAGAATCGTTCCTGCAATCGGTCGCGCAACTGTACCCACCACGTCCAGAAAATGATCGACCGCGATGAATTTATCGCCGCAAAATTCAAGCACCGACGCCAATCCAAAAATCACCAGCATAGGATCGCTGGCGAGAAACTGCATCGATGAATTGAGTTGAATGTGTCCTGTCCTAGCCATGATGCCCATGACCAGCAGCGGAACCCACGCGCGAAACCCGGCGCATGCCGAAAGACTCACTCCCATCATAATCTGATAAACTAATTCCATTCGTTCCTCCGTGATGCGCTTAGGAATCCTTTCGACACAACCGCGTACTAATTATGACGAACGAGTCCGATAATTGATTCAACTAAAATCAACATTTTCGCGTTTCATGCAAACGGGCTATAAGCCCGTTCTACTCTCGATCCGTAGAACGGGCTTATAGCCCGCTGAGTCCAAGTCACTTTTCTCTGACTACTCCATCCCGTTAATAATCTCATCCACCTCTTCAGGATCGCGAATTCCGTCAACCGCGTCAAGCTGGTCGAGCAATTCCGGATCAACATCGTCCCCAAGTTTTGCGGCCTCTACCCGCTCCACTTCAAGCGGTGTCGGCGCCGGTCGCCCAGGGTTATCCCTGCTGCCCTTCGGTCCCCACGCCGACCCATTGTTATTGGAACGAACCCGCTTGAAGCGATCCCAGCCTTCTTGCGAGATGATCAACTCGCGGCCCTTGGCTCCGCGATCCGGGCCGACAATGCCGCGTGCTTCCATCTGGTCGCACAGCTTCGCGGCGCGTGTATACCCCAGTCCCATGCGGCGCTGCAACAGCGACGTGCTGCCTCGGCCCATCAGCAGGAAGACTTCGACCGCCTCGTCGAATTTCTCGTCGAGTTCAATCGCCTGACGATTCGTCTCGACCGGTTCACAACCGTCTTCGTCATCTCCATCTTCACCCGCAGCTGCCTGCATCGCGATGCGTTCAACTTCATCAGAGTACACCGGCTCAGCCTGATCTTTACACGCTTTGACCACGCCTTTGATTTCGTCGTCCGTGATGTACACGCCCTTCGCGCGCGTGATGTTCGAATTGCCCGCGCCGATGAACAACATGTCGCCTTTACCCGCAAGCTTTTCTCCGCCGCTCTGTTCCAAAATAATGCGGCTGTCAAGCTTGCTCTTCACTTGGAAGCAAATTCGACACGGCAGATTCGTCTTGATCAATCCCGTCACTACATCCGCGCTGGGACGCTGTGTCGCGAGGATCACGTGAATGCCCGCTGCTCGAGCCTTCTGCGCCAACCGCGCAATGGCCTGTTCGATTTCCTTGCCAGACGTCATCATCAAATCGGCAAACTCGTCTACGATCACCACGATGTAAGGCATCGCGTCTTTGTAGTCCTCCACCTTCTCGCCCGGAGGTATCAACGCCAACCGTTCTTCGGTCGTCTTTTTATTAAACGATGCAATATTTCGCACGCCGATCTTCGACATGCGTTCGTAGCGCTGTTCCATTTTCTGAACGGCCCACGTCAACACACCCGCAGCCAATTTCATGTCCGTCACGACCGGCGTCAATAGATGCGGAATGCCTTTGAAATCGGTCATTTCAACCTGCTTCGGATCGACGAGCACCAGCTTAACTTCGTGCGGTCGGCGCATCAGCATCAGACTCATGATGATCGAGTTCACGCAGACCGATTTGCCCGACCCGGTCGTTCCGGCGATCAGCAAATGCGGCATGTTCGCAAGGTCCGCCACGAGCGGATTACCAATAGCATCGCGTCCCAAAATCAACGGCAACGTCCACGTCTTCGCACGGAATTGAGGCGACTCCAGAATAGGCCGCATGCGGACAACGTGGTCTTCCGTGTTCGGAATTTCTAACCCGATTGCATTTCGCCCCGGGATCGGCGCGATGATACGCACACCGTTTTCTGCTTTCATCGCCATCGCCAGATTGTCCTGCAATCCAACCACGCGCTGCACTTTAATCCCGGGGTCCAATTCCAGTTCGTACATGGTCACGGCGGGGCCGCTTTGAATGTTCGACAATTTCGCGCCGATTTTAAAATCCCACAGCGTGTGAACAATCGTCGCGCCACGGTCGCGCAATGTGTCGCTCGAAATCTCCGGCGTCACATCTTTATCAATCAACAGATCGTACTTCGGCAAGTCGTAATGAACGGGCAGTTCTGGTTTCGGCGGTTCAGCATCAAGATCCTCTTCGAAGTCGCTCCCCTCCCCCACCCCATCCGAATCGTCATTCTGTTTTGCCTTGTTCGCACCCGACGCTTCGGTCATGGCGTCTTCGAATTTCTGTTGTTGAGCCGCGCGTTCGCGATCCTTGACAGCGCGTTCCTTCTCCAATTTTTCAAGCGCAATATTGTCGCGTTCCAATTGTTCGCGCGCGAGTCGTTCGCGATCCAAGCGCTTCTGTTCTGCCTCTTCAGCCTGACGCATCGCTTCCTGACGGCGGCGTTCCGATTCACCTTCTTCACTTGATTTCGATGACTTCGGCGAGAGGTTCGCAGCTTTTTCAGGATCGAACGAATCGACATCATCAACGCTTTCAGTTGGCATAGTCGCGCGAGCGAGATTGCGCTCTTTGGCGAGTTGTAAATCTGCCAGCGTCACTCGAATCTTACGTTCTTCCGGAACGATAGGAACAATAGAGACCGCAGGCTTTTCGCTCTCGATGATGCTCGGTTTCGGAACAATCAAACCGACATCACGACGCTCGGCAACAGAAGCTACCTTAATAGGAGGCGGCACTCCACGCGCAGCGATTGAGCTGGCTGGCACACCTACCATTGCCGGTTGCAAGCCACAGCTTAACACGTCATTACGCTTGCCAATAATCCAATTCAAAAGGGACGATCCGCCCTGGGAAAAACAAATTCCGACGAGCGTAAACGAGGCCTCGGTCGTTTTGGGTTCGATGAGATAAAACGAGAGAATCGCAACCACCAGCAAGAGAACGTAAACACCCACTTTTCCGAAGTAGCCCACGAGCATTGGCGCGACAAACGTGCCGCCCACCAATCCGCCCGGCCCGGCGGGATACACGTCAGAGATGCTCGCGTGCGAATCCATCATGCCGCTCCACGCGCACACCAGCAGCGTCATCAGAACTGCGCCGAGCGTTCGAAGCGTGAAGCCTTGCGTCGTTTTTCGAAGGCACATCATTCCGCCAAAGACGAGCAAAAAGAGCGCGAGGACATATGCGCCGACTCCATATAAACAGAAGGCGTGGTGCGCCAGTTGCGCGCCGAAGAAGCCAGCTTTGTTGTCGAGGTCCGCTGATCGGTTGACGCAGTAGTCCATCACGTCATACGGCGAATGCGTGTAGAGACTCACACACAAGAACGCCGCGATCCCCGCCAACCCCATGCCCGTGACAATGGCCGTCACTTCGTGCTGCCGATTTCGGTCCATACACCTCTCCCCCACAGAATAACGACCTTCGTAGTGTCGGCAGTTTTTGAGCTCGATTTGAGCTTTTCTTATCGGCAGGATCGAATAAACATCTTTATCAATCGTCAGATTTTGACGAGATAACTCGTGTCCGCCTGATTTGTGGTGTAAATCAGGACAGCAACCTTCACTCTCATTTAAGGTATCGTGACCATGAACAAGACCGCAGCCATGATGTTGATGCTCGCATTTTTTGCGACACCGTGTTTCATTTCGTCCGCCATCGCCGCCGACAAAGGCACGAAGAAAAAGTCTGAAGGCGGACCGGTCAGCGTGACAGGCAAGATTTCGACAACGAAGAAAGACGCCGACGACTTCACATCCATTAAATTGACCACACCCGACGGCAAGGTCTACAACATCACGCTCGACGAAAAGGGCAAGGACCTCGCGAAAAAGTATGAAGGCATCAGCGCGGTAGTGAACGGAACATCAACCACGAAAGATAAGGATTTGTGGCTGACGGTGGAGTCGATTGGGGAGAAGAAGAAGAAAAAGAAGTAAGAGAGCATGGCGACTCTTTAGTAATTAGAGGTTGCCTATTGCTGGAGATTATAAGCGAATTACGATCTTGCCAGAAAATACACTCGCAATCAAATAAGCGTGATAATTGAGGCTAAAATATCGTGGACAGTGCGATTCCAAATCAAATCAATCCACGGTATAGATTCTCAGGTAAAATGGATAATGCCGCCCGCCTTATTCCATTTTTCATGATAGGGTTCGGGTTAATAATTGGGTATGTGGCAGGCAAAATCTGCTACAGTTGTGTATCAATACGCCTGGAATTATTAATTTGCAGCTTTTTTGTTGCCGCGACGGGCTGGTGTGAAGTAAAATTAGCAAAGTTGATGAAGTGCCGAAGTCCGATTTGGATATACACAAGCGCTGCTCTCGGGGCCATTGTGGCAATGGGTGCGTTTAATGTCAGTTTGGTTGAGGAATTGCTGGACTCCATAGACATTCCTTATACTAGCATGGCTATCTGGCTGATGAATCCGCTAGATACTCTAATGATTGCAGGGCGGTCACGTAGTGTATGGATTTTTGAAGGGATGGTATTTTTAACCACGCCCATAGCGGCATATTGGTTTTACCGGAGCGAAGTGTTTTGTGAAAGTTGCAAAGTATGGCTCAATTTAAAAAATAAAACTATTTGCCTGCCATTTCCAATTTCGGATGAAGGGCGGAAGGCCTGTGATAAAGGTGATTTAGCGCTTGCGTCCGAACATTGCGCAGAGAATTATGGCTCTCGACTTGTATTGCCTTACGTTAAATTGAACTACACAATCTGTTCCCGCTGCGGAAATTGCGGCGCGTATCAACTCGTTCAAGTTAGTGAGGGCAAGCAACAGCGAGAAGAATCACGACTTTCACCGGTGATGGTTTTGGATCCGGAATCGGCGCATCATTTGTCAATTTTGATCGCCAAACGTCAAATCAAAATGCCACCGGCATCGATGATAAAACACAAAGTCATACCCCGAGCCCGACCAATTGCACGCAAATCTGTAAACCCTAAACCCAAATGACCGGATCAAGAATTATTTAGCGGACGGCCGAATGCAATGATGAAAAAGAACGCCATACCACTCATCGTATCAACGTTCGCTATTTGACTGAACGCCGAACATCTACACTTAACCCACACGCAACAGCACGGAGCAGGGTACTGCTCCGTGGCACAGGCATTAGTTCTTCTTCGGCAACAGCTCCAACATCGCCTCACCCATTCCATGTCCGATGCGTGTAAACCAGATCGCGCTACCCATATAGTGGTAGCCAAAATCGCCGCCGGTTACTTTCCATTTCTCCATGTTCTCTTTCCACTTCGGATATAATTCCTCAGCGGCTTTATCGACCAAAACATCTGTCCGGAATGTTTTAACATTGCCTTTGAATTCCGGAACGTCGTTCATCGCAAGCTGTGCTTTTTGAATCGTGAGCATCGCGCCGGCCGCAGGTTTCGACCCGTTCTGGCCCATCGCTGCAATCACGAATGGCAGCGTCGGAACATTCAAATCCTTCCGCACGTCCTGGATGAAATGCTTCATGTTCGACTCATATTCATCTTGCCCGCCGTACTGATCATTCCACCCTTGAAACCACACAAACCCCGCGATCTCAGGCGTGCAATCCTTTAATTCCGGAAAGAGCGTGGCGCGATTGTCGAGCGCCGTTTTGACTTCCGCCAGCATCTCGCGATACGATAGCCCGTATTCTTTCTTGAGTCCCTCAAGAGTCGGCAACGGGTCATTCTTCTTATTTTTTTCGTTCGCCTTCGTGACGCGTTCCTGAGCCTGCTTCAACTCTTTTTGAAGCACCTCGTCAGACGGAAAACCTGCGGACGGCGAACGGAAATTCTTCACGAGCGAACGCCCACCCCATGCCGCTTTGATCAACATCACCGGCTCGTCAAACCGGTCGCCCATCATGACCCCGAATTCAAGCTCTGCACCCGTCCGCCCGGGCGAACCGAAACCGACCGTCAGCGGCCCTTTGCGGTCCAGAAATTTTATGAACACATCGTCGCGCACAATCCATTTGTCGTCTTTGCGCAAATGAGCAAAGAATTCTTTTGTCGCAGGCGCAGTCGCTTGCACGTCAAGCAACGCATTCGGAGCCTTCCCTTCCATGTTCGATTGGCCGGACAAAACAAAGACTTTTACCGTCTTCTCGGCGCCAAGGAGGGGCAGTGCACATGAAATCAAAAAGGTAAGAGATGCAATCAAGATTCGATTCATGGTACAGCCTTTCGAATGGATGGATATGGAAAGGCGGAGCCATTCTCACATGAATAGCTCCGCCACATGAACACTTGTAAAGATAGTGCGTCTACTTCGTTTCCGGCAGAACCTTGACCTTGATGTTCTTGAACTGAATCTTCGAGCCGTGGTCCTGCAAATCGATGTAGCCGTTCTTGACCGTATTGAACGTCTTCACTTTGCCCCACTTGCTCGCAGCGATCAAGGCTTTGAATTCAGCGGTGCCGGTGTCCACATCGACGACCTTTTCACCGTTGACCCAATGCTCGACTTTGGTGCCGTTGCTGACGATTTTAAACGTGTTCCATTCGCCTTTACCCTTGGTCGCAATCTTCGTGGGCGCGACGACGTCGTAATACGAGCCCGCGTCATTCTTGCCAGGCTTCTTGTCAGCGGGATGGATCATGACCTGCATTTCCGGGCCGGTCGTATAAGGCTGAGCACCTTCTTCACTGCAGTGATAAATCACACCGCTATTGCCTTCGGTTTCGAATTTCCAATCAATCACGAGTTCGAAATTTTCGAATTTCTCAACTGTTCGCAAATCGCCACCTTTGCCCGTCTGCGATAGCAACCCATCGATCACTTTCCAATCCGTCGGGACGGTTGTCTTCTTGTAACCCATCCAACCGTCGGTCGTCTTGCCGTCGAAAAGCAACTTCCAGCCGTCCTTCTTTTCCTGCTCAGTCAATTCATTATCCGCCGCGCGAACGCTGGTGAAAACCATCAACGCTAACGCAGCCAGCGTCATCAATGTAACGTTCTTCATGTCACTCTCCTAAATTGTATTCAAAATCGCAGCCGGATGAGGCCGCTCACTGAAGAGGACTACACCGTGCTCGCATCGGTTCGCACTGGATTACGTGCAGCATTCGAAACGCACATTTCCGACACTTGAAAATTGCTTTTAATACGATACTGCTCCTTGACATTAGTAATGCTATGCAATACTATTCCTCTATGGCGATTCGATCATTCAAATGCGTCGAAACTGCGGCCTTGTTCCACGGAAAGAAGATGCGTCGGTTTGTAAATATTGAAACGGTGGCTATTCGTAAATTGGCAATGCTTCATCGCGCTGCAACGTTAGATGACTTACGAGTGCCGCCAGGAAACAGACTAGAACGCCTTCGTGGTGATCGTACCGCGCAGCACAGCATTCGCGTGAATGATCAGTTTCGTGTCTGTTTTGTTTGGACACCCGATGGACCGACCGAAGTTGAAATTATTGATTACCATTGAGGAACCAAATTCAATCGGAGCTTCGTAATGCGTAAAGTCAAATATCCCCATCCTGGTGAAATTCTTATCGAGGAATTTCTGAAACCAATGAATATAACACAGTACCGTCTAGCCAAGGAAATCGGCGTACCTCAAGGCCGCATCGGTGAAATTGTTGCTGGAGAACGGTCCATTAGCGCAGATACCGGATTGAGATTATCCCGATTTTTCGGCATGTCTGAAAACTTTTGGACTGGATTGCAGCTGGACTACGATTCCGCCAACACCAAAAGTGCAATCGCAAAATCGTTGGGAAAGATTACGCCTTGGAATCGAGAATTGGCGGTGCAATCACCCAGTACGGAAGGCGTTTCGAAGCGACTTGATAAGATAAGCAAAAGCAACAGCCAAGCCGATATGATCGAATTCTAATAACCACGTCATTTCATCGCCAACTGCAATCGCTATTCATACATGATAATTTGCTCGCTCCCGTTAGGGTTAATACAATCAGCGATTCGCGTAAGTTTGATTTAAATAATGTATGCCGAGGAAGGGAGTCGAACCCTCACGATCTTGCGATCACAGGCTTCTGAGACCTGCGCGTATGCCAGTTCCGCCACCTCGGCTTGAGGTGCCGTTTCATGGGTCTGAAACGGTCACGTTATATTACCGGAATAACGCACTTTGTCAAATTCGATTCAACAGAAACAGGGACTTTCTGAGAGGTCACGAGCCTGATCGAGTATGAATGACTCGTAAAGTCATCGTGTGAAAAGGATTAAAGAACTCAATCAAAAAAATTTGACAAGCGGCATTTCATGTGGTTTAGTAAGGGTGTGGGCTGGTCGGGACGCTGACTGGCATGACAATTCGCACCTGATAGTACCGCATATCCGCGTGGATACAGCATTCTTGACTGAATGCCCCCGGGTTGCCGCTTCTCCAAGTGGCAAGGGCTAGACAGGGAGGTCGTCTTATAAAGGAGGTGTTCACGTGAGTAGTAATTCCTACGGTGACCGGAGGTTGCTGTCCGCGTAAAGCAGGACGGAACTTCAAGTGCTCGTGATTTTAGCACTGGCCGCGTCAAACGAGGACCGATTGTTTACACCGTTGATCGGTAACCTTGAAACGCAGTTCGCCGGGTTTCGTCCCGGGGCTGACGGGTCTCATTTGCGCGTGACAGCGTGTTGTTCTCACCGGCCGGCTTTCACCTCAGACGTGAGAGCCGGTTTTCTATTGTACCTCTTTCTGTACATCTTCCGTTCTTCGCCGTTCTTTGCGCCTTTGCGAGAGACAATCGCTCACTCCTGCGCGTTCATCCGAATGAAGCGCTCAAACACATCCAATGTCTCATCGCTGACGTGATGCTCTATGCCTTCCGAGTCTTCCGCTGCGATGTCCGGCTTGACGCCCAGAGCGATCAGAAATTCCAGCACAATCGCATGACGGCGGCGTGCTTCTTCCGCCAATTTACGACCCTGTTCCGTAAGAAATATCGAACGATACGGCTGCGTCGTCACAAACCCGTCGCGTTGCAATCGCGCCACGGTCTTGATCACCGTTACATGCGTCACACCCAACCGTTTTGCGATGTCCGTCGCGCGCGCTTCACCACAGGTATCGATGATATCCGCGATGGTTTCAGCGTAATCCTGAGACCGCTCTTCTCCATGCGCCGAACGCGTTTTGCGATGAATACTCGCTTGAGTCTCAGGGCGCAACAGCGTCTGGGCAGGCGTGGGCGCTGGCTTGCGCCGCCGCTGTTTCGGTTTAGCGGGTGTCATTGTGTTTAATTTATCGGATAAATATTTTTCCGCCAGATGTTTCTTGACGCAGAGTGTAACCATGGCTACACTTTGTAGTGTCGTATTCAAGCGGACGTCAAACCGCACAGCATTTAAAACGAAGGTAACTCAGCCGTATGCAGACCGACGCGATCATTCCGGGAGAAGTTCCTGGACACAAATCACTCGAAGGACTCCATAACACCGTCTCCGTTCCGCCTACAGAAGCAGGTTTTTGGCGTCAATTGCGCGCGTTTGCCGGGCCAGCCGTTTTGGTTTGCGTCGGCTACATGGACCCCGGCAATTGGGGCACCGATCTTTCCGGCGGCGCCCGATTCAAATACGGCCTCCTCTGGGTCGTCGCGCTCTCCAGTCTCATGGCCATTTTCCTGCAAATCATCTCCTCTCGAATCGGCGTCGTGATCGGCAAAGATCTCGCGCAATGCTGCCGCGATCATCTCCCGCGTTGGACTCGTATACCGAATTGGATTCTCTGCGAATTAGCCATCGCCGCGTGCGATCTCGCTGAAGTCCTTGGCAGCGCAGTCGCCTTGAATCTCCTTTTCGGCATCCCACTTTTCTGGGCCGTCGTCATTACCGCATTTGACGTCATCCTCTTGTTGAGTCTCCAACGATTCGGCATGCGCTGGATCGAAGCGATGGTCGCCACGCTCGTCGCAACCATCGGCGTCTGTTACGCCATCGAAATCTTCGGCCTCGCCCAGACCAAACCGGATTTCTTAGAGATGGGCAAAGCGCTCGCGAATCCCGGATTTCCGCACCCCGGCATGTTAGTCGTCGCCATCGGAATCGTCGGCGCGACAGTCATGCCGCACAACCTCTACCTCCATTCAGCACTTGTCCAATCCCGCAGTTTCAAGCGCGACGACGCATCGTTGAAACAGGCGATCAAGTTCAACGCCATCGACTCGACCGTCGCGCTAGCCATCGCGTTCTTCGTCAACGCAGCGATCATGATCCTCGCCGCAATTGTGTTCTACGGAAAAGACAGCGTCGTCGTCAAAGGCGGCGAGATCGTCAAATTCACAGAAGACAGCGACTGGATTCGCGTCGCATATCTCACACTCGCTCCACTCCTTGGCACGTCGCTCGCCAGCACACTCTTCGCAGTCGCTCTCCTCGCCAGCGGCCAAAGCAGCACCATCACTGGAACTCTCGCAGGCCAAGTCGTGATGGAAGGATTCATGCACTGGAAAATCCAGCCCTGGGTGCGGCGCTTGATGACGCGCCTCCTGGCAATCATCCCTGCCATCGTCGTAATCGGTGTACGTGGCGACGGCAGCGTGACGGACCTGCTCTGCATCAGCCAAGTCTTCCTCGCCCTGCAACTCCCCTTCGCCATGATCCCAATGTTGTACTTTGTCAGCAGCAAAAAACTGATGGGCAAATGGCGCCCCGGCCTACCCCTCCTCATCGCCGGCTGGACCAGCGCCGTCCTGATCACAGCGTTGGATATTTACGGTCTGCCTGAGACGATTGCGTCGGCATGGAAAGTGGCGTTCGGCGGGAATTGAGAAATGGGCGCGGCTAAATCGAATGTTGAAATTCGGCACCGCGCCCATTTGCAATGCTAGCTCGAATGTCGTTCATCGAATGCGATTTCCCCTTCGCATAGGACTTGAACGCACCGAACCAATCCGGAGTCTCATCCCCCCTTGGCTTCTTCAGCGCCATTTCTCGGCTCAGCTTTTTCGCTTTCTTTGACATAAAAAGTACCCCACAGGCCTATTCGTCCAAAGTACCACGACGACACTTGTTGGCGGGCCAAGCTCTTGGCCCTTGCTTGCCACCAGCTTTAGCTCTTGTCTTTACCCACATCTTTTCAACAAAGTAGTGCGTGTATTCCGTCCCATAGGGACGATTCAATGGTAGCCCGGCAATTCATTGCCGGGTACGTGGAGAAGGAATTGATAGTCCCGTAGGGACGGCTGAAAATCGAGCGCACATTTTCAGCCGTCCCCATGGGACTATTTCAATACGTGTCAATTGACCCGGCAATAAATTGCCGGGCTACTATTGGGATGTCCCTACGGGACGCAACGACTAGCCACTTATTGCTGTAAAGATGTGGGTAAAGACAAGAGCTTCAGCTGGTGGAACAGAGATTCACTAGCGCCAATCAGCAGGCTTCAGCCTGCTTGCAAAGATACTCTTCGCCTCGCCCGAACCCACCGCACGAAAAGCACATTCAACGCGCCAAATGAAATCAACACAATCCACGTCAACGGTAATTCAAGTAGCCCGAGCCAGCCGTAGTTTCGAGTGCGCCGCCAGATTTCGACGGCTTCAGGGAAAACAATTGCAACGCGATGTCCACTGGAAAAGTACTTTACGCATTTTATGTAATGATAAAATTCCTCGCGTCCAAAAAATATTATTTCGTCAATTTGCAGGACGTCGATTCTCTTGGGTTCGATTTTTTTCTGCGTAGACTGAAAAGCATAGTCAACCAGACTCCCATCGACAGTAGAAAGGCTTCTGACCGAATACGTGTAAGGCTGTTGTTCCCAATTCTCGGTCTTAATCCGCAATAATTCGCATGAATCAAGTATCGCTCCGCCATCCCGAAATTGGATACTTCCCGGATACAAAACGCTCGCTTTCCAGCGCAATCGTTTCGATTCAAGGTCGAAAAAGTGCACTTTTCCAGCTACTTGAACCGCCAATGCCTTGCAACTGCTATCAACAATAATTTCATAATTCGCCCCATGTAGGAACCCACGGTTAACATCATCAATCGGCAACGTATACTCCAACCGCCAAACCCGATGATTCAACGCCAGCCCAACGCTCGCCCCAACGAACACGCACACAATCAACAACGTCGAAAGATGAAATCGCGGCATGATTCTCGTCCAGGGTTCGCTAAATCTCGCGCCACCGTCCTACCCGCAAAAATGCCAAATCACAAATAACAAATACCAAATGACAAATGCAGTTTCCCCGCTAAACTACGAACTCACATTTCGACTCTCAGGAGATGCTCCGCGCAATGGCCCCACAGTACATTTACATCATGGAAGACCTCCACAAATTCCATGACAAAAAAGAAGTCCTCAAAGGCATCTGGCTCAGCTTTTATCCCGGCGCGAAAATCGGCGTTCTCGGTGGCAACGGCGCGGGCAAATCCACGCTCCTGCGCATCATGGCCGGCGTCGATAAAGATTTCGACGGCACCGCCCGCCCCTATGCCAAAGCCACCATCGGCTTCGTGCAACAAGAGCCGCAGCTCGACAACACCAAGACCGTTCTCGGCAATCTCGAAGAAGCTGTCGCCGACACCAAAAAGATTCTGAATCGCTACAACGAAATTAATGACAAGCTCGCGCATGAGATGAGCGAAGACGAGATGAACGCGCTGCTCGAAGAGCTTACGTCCGTTCAAGAAAAGATCGACGCGTGCGACGGCTTCAACCTCGACCGCCAGCTCGAAATCGCGATGGACGCGCTGCGCCTTCCGCCGCCCGACGCCGATGTCAGCAAACTCTCCGGCGGTGAAAAACGCCGCGTCGCGCTCTGCCGCACGCTGATGCTCAAGCCCGACCTGCTGCTCCTCGACGAACCGACCAATCATCTCGACGCCGAATCCGTCGCGTGGCTCGAGCGCCATTTAAAAGACTACAAGGGCGCCGTCATCGCCGTCACCCACGACCGTTACTTCCTCGACAACGTCGCCGGCTGGATTCTCGAACTCGACCGAGGCAAGGGCATCCCATACGAAGGAAATTATTCGAGCTGGCTTGACCAAAAACGCAAGCGCCTCGAGATTGAAGAAAATGTCGAATCGTCCCGGCAAAAAGCGCTCGCACGCGAATTGGAATGGGTGCGCTTGTCCCCGCGTGGACGCATCGCAAAAAATAAGGCCCGCATCGCGCGCTACGAAAAGCTCGCAGCCGAGGAAGCAAACGTCCGCGAAGACGCTATCGAATTGCAGATCCCGAAGGGTCCGCATTTGGGCGAAAAAGTCGTCGTCATGAAAGACGTTTCCAAAGGCTTCGGCGACAAACTGCTGATGGAAAACATCAGTTTCTCGCTCCCGCCTGGCGGCATCGTCGGTGTGATCGGACCGAATGGCGCCGGTAAAACGACGCTCTTCAAAATGATCCTCGGACTCGAAAAGCCCGACAAAGGCACCGTCGAAATCGGCAGCACCGTCGACATTTCATACATCGATCAGAACCGCGACACGCTCGATCCTGAGAAGACAGTGTACGAAGAAATCTCCGGCGGCAACGACTGGGTCTACTTCGGGAAAACCGAACGCATCGCCGCGCGGTCGTATCTTGCACGATTCAATTTCAAAGGTGGCGATCAGCAGAAAAAAGTCGGCATCCTCAGCGGCGGCGAACGCAACCGAGTGCAGCTCGCGAAATTGATCAAACGCGGCGGTAATCTGTTGCTCCTCGACGAACCGACAAACGATCTTGACGTCGAAACACTCCGAGCGCTCGAAGAAGGCCTCGACAGTTTCGCCGGCTGCGCGGTCATCATCAGCCACGACCGGTGGTTCCTTGATCGCGTCGCGACGCATATCCTCGCGTTCGAAGGCGACAGCGTCGTCCGCTTCTTCGAAGGCAACTTCCAATCATACGAAGCCAAACGCCATGAAGAACTCGGAACCGATGCCGACACGCCGCATCGAGTGGTGTACAAGAAGTTGGTTCTGTAAGTATTGTTTCGAGTTTCGCGTTTTGGGTTTCGTGTTGGTTGGAACAAAATCCGAAACCAAAGGACACGTTCATGCGTAATACAAGTACAGAGGATCACGCATGAACATCAAACGACTCGTACTGCTCTTCAGCATCGCCCTCGCTATCAGTCTGCGATGCAGTGCTGAAGAGCCTGCTCCTCTCTCGCATCAAAGCCTGCTCGAAAAACTCCGCTCCGATGATTTTGATGAACGCCAAAACGCCTGCGCTGAATTAATTAAACGCGCTGATGCGGTTCGAGAACTTGTCGGCTCAGAGCTGTCCAAATCCGACATCGATGCGGATTACAAATTGAATCTCAAAGCCGTAGTCGCTGGCATCGCTGAAATGGATATCCTCAAACCCATCGATGCCCCCAAACGCATTGATCTGGAAGTGGCGAACGAAAGCGTAGAATCTGTACTCAAAAAAATCTCCGACGCGTTCGGACAAGTCGTGACCGCTCGCGGTAATTCCGAATCAAAAAAAATCACGCTCGTCTTAAAGCAGAAGACCTTCATGGAGTCCGTCGATGCCGTCCGTCGCGCCGCAGGACTCCGTTTCTTCCCAACCTATACGACCGTCGCGCCAGCAGTGAATGAGGCCGATTTGCTCGCACGATTTAAAAATCTATCGTTGGCGTCAGATAAATCGCTCGATGAAGAAGTCGTCGCCACAAGCGGCCCGTTTGCCGTTTCGCTCTTCCGCAACCACCCACCGAAATATGCAGGCTTCAATCTCAACAGTGTCGAAACCGCGATGGGCGGCTCATTGTACTGCCAGTCTGACATTGTCATCACCAAGGCGCGGATCACTCAACTTAAAGCGACCGCACTCAACCAGGAATTTGACGAACTAGCCCGCGCGAATGAGTTCATCTTTCAGCGCTTTTGGAGCGGAAATTCGCCAGCGAACGGCTCGTTCTTTTTAGGCTTTTCAGCAGTACCCCGTTACGTCGAGGATATTCCAGATGGCTTAAAATGGAAGATGTCTCTAACCGTCGAAATACCAGTTAAACGCTCCGAAGAAAAATTCACATTCGATCCATCGCTATTCGGTCAGGCTCAATCGTTGAGCTTTGGATCACTGACCATCCATTCCGTTTCGCAATTGGGCAGCAGTGTATGGAATGTTGATGTCTCCGTCCCGGCGAACGCCTTTGCTTTCAGCCAAAAATCCGAATTAGCCACCATCCCCGAAGGCCCGCCCTTTCGAACTTCCGTTTTGACCAACAGTGCCATTGTGCTGCTTGACGCCAATGGAAAGCAACTACACTGGACTCGAACTCAAGCGCGTCTCGCTCGCGAAAATGACACGGGGGCAACGTATCGGTTGACTATGCAATCAATCGCGAAGCCCATCGCCATCGTGTTGACTCGGACGCTCAAAACAGCCACACGAACCATCGATTTCGAATTCCCTGTCGACTCTCGTCCGGTGAAGTTTTAGAAGGAATTGACATCATGCGCTCACGAACTCTACGACTCGTCATCATCGCACTGTCGTGTGTCTGCCTCACCTCTTTCAGCCGCGCAGAAGAAGACGCCGACACGCGTAAGCTCCTCGACACGCTCAAGTCCGATGACTTCGACGCGCGCGAGGCCTCCAAGAAAAAGCTGATCGAAAAAGGCGAAGCCATCCGAGAACTCATCACCGCCGAGCAAGCCAAAAAAGACCTCGACCCTGATTACGCCACGTACCTCAAAACCATCATCGGCAAATTAAAAGACGCCGATGTGCTCAAAGCGTTCGACACGCCCAAGCGCATCGACCTCGACATCCACGATGAAGCGGTCAGCGCCGTGCTCGCAAAAATTAAAACGCATTTCGGGTTCAGCACGTCCGCACAGAAAGACGCTTCGGACAAAAAGATCGATTTGAAAATCAAAGGCGCGACATTCATGGAGTCCATCGAAGCCGTACGCAAAGCTGGCAAACTGGCCTATGATCGCAACGCGTTGATGCAAGGCATGTTTCGCGGTCGTCTTGGCAATGGAGAGGATTCTGTTTCGGGCATCGTGCTAAAAGACACGGCAAATGCAGACGACGTTCCCAGCGCTGCAAAAGGTCCCGCACTCGTTTTTTTCGAGACGATTAACTTCAACATGTCGCGCACCTTGTCGTTCGGAAATGGGGTCCAACGAAATGCAAATGCGCAGAAGAATTACTACATCCAAGGCTACGTCATTGTCGAACCGGAACTGCGCTGTTCAGCCATCGGCCTTGTAAATTTCCGCAGTGCTGGGGCAAACAACGAAACCATCACAGCCAGTAACGTTTCGCTCCATAACTATTGGGGCGGGCAAGAAGCAAAGGG
>Ga0194042_1000082_pt1 | contig 26845 bp, 22 predicted proteins | sample JunL4412m_MetaG_FD_148974 | JGI IMG/M metagenome (GOLD analysis project Ga0194042, IMG submission 148974) | Anoxic zone freshwater microbial communities from boreal shield lake in IISD Experimental Lakes Area, Ontario, Canada - Jun2016-L442-12m | ecosystem: Environmental > Aquatic > Freshwater >...
AACCCGAACGAAGATCGCTGTCGGTTAATTTGAATTCACGTTGATAGTAGGAGTCGGCGTGTTCGACGCCACGTTGCGCGGGGTCGAAATTGCGACGCGTGTTTCCATCGTCGAAACGGACGAGCATGTGGCCGGAATCGGAGGAGCGGCTCGGGACCGGAACGCCGAAAACTTTGAGGCCGGATTCTTCAGCGAGTGCGAGGCAGAGGACGGAGAGGCCGAGGCAGTTGCCGCGTTTATTTCGGCGAACATCGGTGAGCAAAAAAGCGGAGGCGTCATCGCGTTCAGGGAGGCCGAATTGCTGGGATTCGAAAAGGAAGCGAGCTGTCGCGTCGGCTTGGGATCGTAGGCTGGTTGTCCCGGCGAGTGCGGCGGTCAAATCGGACGCGAGTGATTTGATGGCTTTGCGTTCGGCGTCGAGGTCGAGTTCGGGGTGCGCGTGTTTGCAGATTAATAAGGCACCGTCGAGGATGCGGATGTTTGTCTCGGAGCGCCGGAGGTAATCAGATAGTTCGCGTGATAAGCGGGGTGGGGCGGGAGGTTCAGCGGCGCACGCGCAAAGTGTCACGAGCGTTAATGTGGTGAGTGAAAGCAGCTTCATATGCGATTAAGACGCGTGCAGCGGTGTGGATGCTGCAACGCGTCTTTATTGAGGGAGAGACCAGGCACGGTTTTAAGCGGTCGCGGGTTTGGGCGAGCGCATCATCTTGAACAGGATTGGGACTGCGATGGCTCCGGCGATCAGTGCGATACCGAGCACGGGCCGGTAGTAAAGCCAGGCGATGCCGACGGTGATGAGCCAGACTGGAATGGCGCAGACGAAGGCTCCGATGAATGTGCCGACGCTGATGATTGAGCCGATGAAGGGGATCACGTCAGCGAGCGTCACGAACGGTCCGAACAACATGCTGAAGCCGATGACGATGAACACGAATCCAGCGGCGCGGATGATCCATGTGATCATTTTATTTTCGTCTTCGGCTTGCTTGAACATGGCGTCGGCGCTGACCAGACCGCTTTGGACCAACAGCACGTCACCGGTTTTCGCTTTGTAGGTTTCGAACGTGTCTTTGATTTGGCGCGCGACGATGCTGATGGGGCCGGGCGGGAGTTCTTTGAACGCGATGCGAACGTCGCCGATTTTGGGACTGGAAGCGTTGCCCAAATAGAGCATGCCATTTGAGACGGTGTACGCGGGCTTTTGTTTGCCGTCTACAGCAGGCTTCGTCGCTTCGGCGGGAACGAGTGTCTTGTTGGGAGAGAGGGAATCGAGGATCAGGTCGTTGAGTTTGAAGGCAGCGAGAGTAGCGTCGGTCGCGTTCTTGGACGAGCCACCATACGGAATCGAACCGGGGTTGTTGTGGCCGATCTTTTTGAAACTGGATGAATTAATTTCGCGGCTGCTCCAGACGGTTTCATAGGTGTACGTCGTGGTGCGCTCTTCGCTGCCGCCGACGTTTTTCTTGGACTCGGTGTGCTCCTTTTGTTCCCACTGGTACATTTCGACGGTGCGATTCAGGCGCAAGGCGCCGGGGGCTTTGATGTCGAATTGATCGTCGGCGAGACCTTCGGCGGATTTGGCTTCGCCGGAGACGTGGATGAGTTTGGATTCGTTGGCAGGATCGACTTTGTCTGCGGAAACAGCGACAACGGACGACGCGCCTTCTTCAAGCGCCTGCTGGCGGTGCACGGCTCGGCCTTCGTTCCAGAAGAGCACGGCGACGGAAATCCCGGCGAGGATAAGTCCGAAGAAAACACCTTTGATGGAGTCCATGAGGCGCGAGCCCCATCCGACGGTTGTAGTCTCAGAGAAACTGTCAGACATGCGATGCTCCTTATGAAAAGGCTTCCGTGACTAAAACTACTTTGCGAACTCGGCCCATTTTTCGTCGAGCTTCGCGTCTTGCGCGGAGCTGGCGTGAATCACGAGGCGGTAGTGGAAAACGACGGTCTTATTTTTCTCGACTTTAAGGTCTCCGGCGTGAGCGTCAACGGTTTTGTCGTAGTCGTGCAAGCCGAACGGATTCGGGCTCATCAAGCCGTAATCGCGGATGTGCCAGTTCGTTGGGAATTTGGGATTGTTCGGATGGTCGAAGATCGCGACGCCGTAGTCTTTGCCATTGATTTGCCCGGAGATGTCGCCCCATTTTCCGGTTTTGCCCCAGCAGGCTTTCATGCCTTTTGAGCCGGTCGCGAGTGAGAGGTTGTCGGTCTTCGACAAGTCTTTGACGACGCGGACGGCGATCAAGCCGGCTTCTTTGGTGCTGCCGAATGTCACGTCTACGAGCGCTGTGTACTCCGACTTTAGATCGATCATGCGCGAGCCGTCGGCGTCGATGAGAATCTGGACGGTGCGGGTTTCTTTCAACATCGGCTTGTGGTCGATGTCTTCCCATTCAAGTTGCTCGACGAAGCCGTTTTCAGACATCTTTGAAAACGCGATGTGGTTTTGTTTCGGATGATTTTCTTTGCCGTCCTTGGTCTTGCCGCTCAAGCCCCAATGATCCGCGCCGTTGACGTCGCCATGTGCGACCCAGATCGAGCGGTGGTGCGGATGGTCTTTGGATTTTAGTGCGGTTTGATCGGCGGTGATGATCGTGCCGTCGGACGCCGTCGCGGCTGTGAAGAAGGGGCGGCGGTAGGGGACGCCGTCGCCGTCGTTGAAGAAGTAGTTTGAGAAAGGTTTGCCGCCGATTTCGATGACGATCTTTTTTTCGTCGGGCGTCAGCTTGACGGAGGTGTCAGCGGCTGAGCAGAACGACGTGGCGAAGCACAGGGCGAGGAGGAGCGACAGGATTTTTTTCATAGTGTTTAGATTACACCGGAGCGGTTGAAATTAGAAAATTTAATTGGGCAGTGTGTCGTAGATGCGGGCATAGGAGTGATGGCGGCGCGGATGGATTTCGCGGCGTTCGAGGGCGGCGAGGACGGCGCAGCCTTTTTCTTTCAGGTGGACGCAATCGGCGTAAGCGCACTGGCCTTGGAGCGCGGCGATTTCGGGGAACCAGCCCCAGAGGTTTTGGCGGTCGGTGTCGGCGGGCGTGAATTCGCGGACGCCGGGCGTATCCACGATTTCGCCGCGCGTGCCGTCGTGAAAATCGACTTCGAACAAACGCGCGTGCGTCGTCGTGTGCGTGCCTTTTCCGGTTTGAGTCGAGACGGCGCCGGTGCGCACGGTTGCGACGTTCAGGCTGGAGTCGAGTCCCAGCATCAAACTGGATTTTCCGACGCCGCTGTGCCCGGACAACACGGTGCGCTTTCCGGCCATCCAGTGTTTCAATGCGGCGAGGCCTTCAGCTCCGAGCACGGGGTCGAGATTGCTGGTCAAAAAAACGTTGTGGCCGAGGCTACGGTAGACTGCCAGTAATTCGTGGTCAGAGTCGATGATACCCATGTCGATTTTGTTGAGAATCAACGCGGCTGAGAGGTTACTAGAAGCGGCGCAGACGAGAACACGGTCCACGAATCCGGGGCGAAAATCAGGCTCGGCGGTGGAGGCGACGATGGCGACTTGATCGATGTTGGACGCGAGTGTTTGGAACGCGCGACCGGATGGATGGAGCCGGCGGAATTCGCTGCGGCGTCCCTGCACTTTTAACAGGATGCCGTAGGTATCCGTCTGAAAAAGTTCTTGTTCGCCGGCTGGTTTTGGGATGGCCATTTCGACGATGTCGCCGGGCGCGACGAGGCTGGACAAGCCCAAGTCGAAGTGCTGCAAGGCACCGCGCACGATGGTGCGGATGATGCGCGGAATGGAAGCAGAATCGAGCATCGCGGGTGCGTCGATGCGGGTCAGGAAATTGCCTTTGCGGACTTCGACCACTGTGCCTCGTGCGCGGATGCCGTCGAGGGTTGCGCCGAACTGTGCGGCGTGCTCGCTCTCTTCGATGCGATTCTCAACATCGGCCTTTTTCTCCATCACGCTCAAGTCGGCGAGGTCATCGTCTTGAAGGCGTGAGAAGCCTTGGTGCCGAACGATGTCCATCGTACGATCTTTGCCGCTGGCGACTTTGCGCGGAGCACCGCGCCCTTCTTGATGGCGGTGATGAGATCCGTGACCGCGAGCATTGCCGCGCGCTTGTTTTGGGGTCTGTTCGCGGCGTCCGCCGCCTTTGTCTGAATTCGTGTTTCGTCCGGCCATGGGGTCCGTTTTTAAGATGAGAGAAAATCGATGTTGATTGAACGTAACCATTATAGCGCTTCACTCGGGCGCGGCACAGCCTTATCTGGATCGACGGGAATAGTAAGCCGCGCTCGATTAAGATTACGTTTTCGGTCTTGACGTTCTTTGAATTGGGCACAGACTGCATGATACACTCATTTTCAGAGCGGGAGCAGCATGAAGCGACAGATTGAATTGTTGAAGCAAGCGTCGTTGTTTTCAGACATGGACGACACCGAACTCGCTGCGATGCGAGTCGTCATGGAAGAACATTCGTTCGTTCCGGGCCAGAACATCATCCGTGAAAATGAAGACGGGAAGCATGTGTTCGTAATCGTCGGCGGGAGTGCCGATATTTTCATTACGGACGCGTCGGGGCAGGAGTTGTTTCTTGAAAAAATTGGTGCTGGCGATTTGTTCGGCGAGATGTCGATGCTCACTGGCAATCCGCGCATGGTCTGTGTTCGCGCGGTGGATGAAGTGAAGACGCTGACGCTTTCGCGCACGCAGTTCCACGATGTCTTGATGAAACATCCGCACGCTGCGATTGACGTGCTGACTGTCGTCAGTAAACGGCTGTATACGACCGACAAGTTGCTGCGCCAAAGTGTGAGCCGTAATGTCAATGAAGTGATCGAAGAGAAGAGCACGATCGGTCAGATGATCGCTGACCGGTTCGCGTCGACGATGGGAAGCTGGAACTTTATTATTATCCAGTCACTCCTTTTGATCACATGGGTGCTTTACAATTCGCTGGCACCTGAGTCGATGCGCTTCGATACATATCCTTTTATTTTCTTGAATCTAGCGCTGTCATTTCAGGCCGCGTATGCTGCTCCGATCATCATGATGAGCCAGAATCGGTCATCCGACAAGGATCGTCTTGCTGCGGAAATTGATCATCAGGTCAACGTGAAAGCCGAGATCAAAACGGGTTTGATCATGAGTCGTTTGGGCGATCTGGAAAAGAGCATGCACTACCTTCATGGCGAATTGCTGGAGCACATGGGTAAGGGCGAGGCGAAGTAGTTTTACAGGAGCGGCGGCAATTCTGCCGTCGCTCCAAGATCGCTCTTACTTTAATTTCTCTTCGCGCTGATCCTTGCGTTTTCGGGCGTTGAGTTCGGCCATCACGCCTTTCGTGACCATCCGGGCGCTTTTCTTTGGGCCGATGTCGCGCTTCTGGTAGTCGGGTTTGGCTTTGAGTAACGCATCGATAACCGGGTCTTCGTTTTCTTTATACCCGACCATTTTAAACAGCGGCAGGCCTTTCATCGTGACCAGAATCGGGTCGCGGTGGCAGAGCTTTCCGTACTTCTGCAAATTCTCAGCGGCTTCGTTCAACGAGATGATCTTCATGGCGGTGTGCGTGTCCTGGATGTTCGTGTTTCGAGAAATGCTCGACGCGTGTCGCGAGAGTATAGCATAAACGGGCGGGGGTTCAAACGGCGGACTAGGCATCGAGACCGTCGTCCAGGCTTTCTTTCAAGACGCGTCCCAACAGATCGAGTTCGTCGAGCGTGATTGTCAGCGGCGGGACGGCGAGGATCAGATTTCCAATCGCGCGGATGTTGACGTTTCGTGCGCGTGCTGCCAGGACCACTCGATGTCCCGCACGTTCTTCCCAGGCATAATCGGCGCCGGGAGCGCGACGTATTTCGAAGCCTGCCATCAAGCCGCGACCGCGCACGTTTTCGACGCGCGGATGTGAACGCAAGCCGTCCAACATGCGCCATAGCGCTGGGATTGTTTGTGTTTGGACGTGCTCTAAAAAGCCGGGGCGCGTGAGTTCATTCAGCGCTGCCAATGCCGCCGCGCATCCCAGCGCTGATCCGGTGAACGTGTGTCCGTGATAGAATGTTTTGCGTTCGGCGAACGTGCCTTGAAACGCGCGGTATACGTGGTCCGCTGCGAGCACCGCTGAGAGTGGCAACAAACCGCCCGTCAGGCCTTTTGCGAGACACACCATGTCCGGACGCAGATGCGCGTTGGGGCCGGTCATGTGTTGAAAGGCGAAGAGCGTTCCGAGGCGTCCCATGCCGACGGCGACTTCATCGAAAATCGCGAGCACGTTGAATTTCTTTGCTGCGGCCAGGACGCGTTCGATGTAGCCATCCGGCTGCGGAATGATGCCGCCCGGTCCCAGCACAAACGGCTCGATCATCACGGCGGCGAGCGTGGCGTGATGTTCTTCAATCGCGCGCTCCATGGCTTCCGCGCACTCCATCGCGCAGCTCTCGCGCTGCTTGTTCCAGGGGCAGCGGTAGCAATGGGGCGGCGGCACACGGCGCACTGGAAACAGCAAGGGTTTGAATGCGGCGTGAAACAAATCGACGCCGCCGACAGCGACTGCTCCGAGCGTGTCGCCGTGGTAGGCTTCGCCCAGCGCGAGAAATTCCGAGCGTTGCGGCTGGCCTTGATGCTGCCAATATTGGTACGCCATTTTCAGCGACGCTTCGACGGCTTCCGAACCGGAGTCTGCGAAGAACACATGATTCAACGGTGCTCCGGCCAGTTCCACTAAGCGCGCGGCCAATTCAATCGCCGGGACGTGTGAAAGTCCCAACAGTGTTGAATGCGAAAACCGTCCGAGTTGTGCGCGGATTGCGTCTTCGACGGCACTCGGCCGGCATCCCAGCGCGAGGCACCAGTAGCCGCAATTGGCATCGAGATAGCGCTGGCCATCGGTCGCGATCAGCCAATTGCCCTCCGCGCGTTCTACGATGGGTGGAGCGGGCGACTCGACCGCGTACTCGTTCATCTGCGTAAACGGATGCCATAGAGCGGAGGTGTCAAGCGCACGAAGTTCTGGATCGGTCATTGTCTCTCAATTGAAGTAGGTAGGTGTTCTGTTCAAGAGCCGCGCGCGCAAGCAAGCGGCAATTATTTGTTAGGATGCAACGATATGGGCCGCTTGCTTGCGCGCGCGGCTCTTGGGCGGAATTACAAAAAAATGTAGTTTGAAATGGTTGCTACGCGCGCCATTCCAGCGTCTTCTTTTCGCCATTCTGCTTGTGAGTTTTGTCGATGCAATTGAGCGTCAGTTCGACTCCTTTTTCGGCGAGAATGCAATCGACCCAGCCACTTGGTTTGCCGACAGCGAAGGGGTACGCTACGGTTGGAAGGTTGATCAAATGAATGCCTTCGCGTTGGGTCAGCGACCAATTGTGGGTGTGTCCGAAGAACAGGGCTTTGACGTGTTTGCGCGGCGATAGAACCGACCAAAGCAATTCGGTATCGGAGATGCCGGAGACCTTTTCGTCTGCTTTCGGCGTTGCGTTGGGATTTTTAAAGACGGGATTGTGATGGACCATCACGAGCGCGGGTTTGTCGGGTCGGGCGTCCAATTCCTTGGCCAGCCAGTCCACTTGCTTTTGTCCCAGGACGCCGGGTGTGCTGTTGACTTTGTCGAGTGAATCAAGAATGAACCAATTCGCGCGCGGGGCTTCGACGACTGTGACGTAGCGGTTCTCGACCGCTTTGCCTGGCTCGGTGCCCGCGTCTTTTTCGGCTTTGATCGCGTTCCAGAAATTGGTGCGGTCGTCGTGATTTCCCAGCGTCAAATGCAGCGTCATGCCGGCTTCGCGCAGTTGTTTCAACAGGGTGTTGAGCGTGACGTAGTCCGATTCCAAGCCTGTCAGAAACACGCAGTCGCCATTGAGCAGTACGGAGGCTGGCGTGACGTTTGTCGCTTTCAATTCGGCGCAGACTTGATTCAAATTTTCGTACATGTTCACTGTTCCGCGCAATGCTTTCGGATCGGCGGCGATGTGTGGATCGGATAGTAGAAAGAAGCGATGCGGATCGGTTTCGTTCGCTGCTCGGGCGGAACGTGAGAGTATCAAACTCAAACCCGCGGCAGCGGAGCCGCTCAAGAACGTTCGGCGAGATAAGGCTGGCAACGTCATCGGCATGGCGCAATTCTCCAGAGTGATACTACTGCTTACACTGATTGCGGGTGCTACAATTGCTTTTTCCCTCTCCCTGTTGGGGGAGAGGGCCGAGAGCGGTACTCCGCTCCGGGGTGAGGGGAAGACGCTTGATTTTATCGACGCGCTTGGATTAATCAGCGCCTTCCCCTCACCCCGCGAAGGAGTACCTTCGTCGGCCCTCTCCCTCAAGGGGAGAGGGGAACAGCGACGCACGTCCGGTCATGCTTACACTGATTGCGGTGCTTCGGTCTTGATTGCTTTCAATGCAATGCGCGACATGACGGTGAGTGCGATGAGCGTCAAGACAATTCCGATAATTCGCTGGCCCAAGAGCATCGTATCGACATTTTGCTTCGTGGCTTCATCGACCACCTTGGCTGTTTCGCAACTGATGTATAAAAATGCAGCGTTCAAGGGCAGCATGCCGATAAACGTTCCGAGTGCAAATTTCCAATAGGGTATCCGCGTCATCGAGAGAACGTAGTTGATGATGGTGAACGGAAAGATGGGCGAGAGACGCATCAGGATCACGACGGTCAATGCTCTTCGTTCAACCGCCGTGTCAATTGCTTTGAATTTCGGTTTGTCAGCGGCCCACAGTTCAACGCGTTTCCGTAATACGGTCCGTCCCAGCACAAATGCAATCGTACCTCCGATGTTGGCAGCGATGACGGTCAGTACTAGACCTTTCCAGAATCCGAAGACCGGGCCTACGCCCATCGACAGCGCGATGCTGGGAATCAGAAAAATGCAGAAGCCGATGTACGTCGCGATGTAGGCAAATGGCGCGATCCAGCCGAGTGAGAGAATGTAGGCGCTGAATTGGGTCAGCCATAATTTCAGCGGAAGAAAGGCGAAGGCGAGCGCTCCGATCACAAACCATGCGATGAAAAAATAGCGGGCGCGGCCGGGCTTGGGTTTCGGTTCGGATGTGGCAGGCGGTGGAGTTAATGGTAAAGGTTCGGTCATGAGAGCGTTATTGTTCCCAGATGTTCAAACTGGTTTCCAGCGCCGCCGTGAGCGTTTCGCGTTTGAATCCATCCGGCACCGGAACTGTGAATTTTGCCGGGGCGATGGGCGTATTCAACGACAAATCTTCGACATCCAATTCGAGCGAATAGGCTCCGCCCGGGACATGCAGTGTGACGCGCCCGGGATAGGCTGGTTTCGACGGAGTAGCATCTGCTTCAGGGAAGCGGTAACGTGAATACACGATCCGTCCGGCATCCACTCCACCGCGTGCAAAAACATTCTTTTGTTCGACCACGCGTGTCGATAAATCGACGGTCAAACGCGTTAGGTAGCGCGGCAGTGGAGCGGACGTTTCTGGCACGTTGCAAAACGCCTGGTTGTCCACGCAGCAGGAGGTCCGGCATAGTTGAGCGGATGGCGGAGCGACTGGAAAAAACAAATCCAGTGCTCGACCGCATTGAGCGAGGAGCGCCAGATGGCAGTTCGGTTGATTGAGCAGTTCCTCGCGCGTGCCGGTCAGATGACGCGATTTTCCTGGCAGGCAGAGCGTCACGTTCTCGCCGCGCATGCCCATATCCAGCAGCAATTGTCCGCTCTCGGTGGTGACTCGCAGACGCAGATTTCCTGCTGCGTCGCCAAGATAGGCGCCGTTGAGTGGGTACTCTTTTTTCTTCACGGCGTCACGTAGCGTGACGTGGAGACGCGCGATCACGCTGGTCGCTCCTTCGCGCCGGGACGCGAGAGTTTTTGCGCAGTCTAAAAATGTGGTGCGTTCGCCTGCTTGTGTGGCGGAGGCAAGTAGAAGAATGAGTGTGAAGAATAAACGTGTGCCACTGGCAGGTACTCCTGCCAGTGTGAATTTGCAATAACCCGTTGAATTTTTAATTTGACGCAGCGTGGGGGCACTGGCAGGAGTACCTGCCAGTGGCACACGGCGGTGAGGACTTGTGTGTGACATTGGCGGTTAGTGCGCTCCGCCTTTGATTGTGCCTTTGCCGGACTTCCCGTTGTAGGTCGCTTTGTAGTTGGCTTGATACAGTGCGTCGTCGGTTTCAACTTCAACGTGGATCGTTAATGTTTTGCCGAGCGTCATCGTGTCGATCCCGAAGGATGTAAATAGCGCTCGGAGGTCGCGCAGTACGGTGACGTCCTTGAAGCTGGTCAAAATGGTTCCTTTTTTCAGGTCAATTTTGAAGCTCTCGGTTTTGTTGATTTGCGAGGCGTGACGGTCGACGAGGAACGAATATAGAGGCGTCAATGGCTTACCTGCAAGCCCGGCACGGACTGTGTAGGTTTTGCCTTCGAACGTCCCATTTTTGATTGCGTCGCGCGCTTGTTGCGGCGTTTTAACTAAACCCGGGACGATGATGTTCATGGACAATTGATTCGACGCGGCTTTATTCAAATCCACTTTTGCGGTGCAGATCAGCGGATAGATGTCGCCGGGTGCGGGCTTCGTGACGGTGATGAGAATGTCGGGCGAGGTGCTGGAGTTGTTGGAGCTGTCGGTCACGGTCAAGCTCGCGAGGTATTCAACTGAAAGCGGCGCGCCCGTTCCGAGCGTGTAGGTGTGGCTGACGTTCTTGCCTGTGGCGGTGGTGCCGTCGCCGAAATCCCAGGTGTATGTGGCCACGATCCCGGTGCTGCCGTTGCCGGAGAATTGGACGACAAGAGGTGCGTCGCCTGAGGTCGGAACGGCGAGCGCGTGTGCTTGCAGCGTGTTGGTTGTTGCGGTGATTTGAATGACCTTCGTGTCGGTTGAATTGAATGCTCCTGTGACGGTCAGCGATGCGTTGTACGTTCCCGCGATGGTATACATATGTGAAACGGTTATGCCTGTGACGGTGGGGGAGCCGTCGTCGAAATCCCATGTGTACGTTTGAATGTTTCCGATGCTGGCTGTTCCGGAGAATTGAACGATCAGCGGCACATCGCCGGTCGTGACGTTTGCGTTGGGAACTGCTGTGACGGTGGGTGTCGATACGGTAATTTGGATTGGCGAAGAGGTAAGCGTTTGAGCCTGCGCGTCTGAAATCGTCAAGGTCGCCATGTAGGTATTTGGTGTTGAGTACACGTGCGAAACCGTTGGTCCGACACCCTTGGTGCCGTCGCCAAAATCCCAGGAATAAAGGGTAATAGCTCCGCTGCTACCTTGACCGGAGAACATCACGGTTAGCGGTGCATCGCCGCTTGTGGGTGACGCGTTTGCGTTGGCGTGGAGACTTGCCAGTTGCGGAATGTTTGTGCAGAGCGCGAAGGCCTGAGCTCCGGAGGGGATGCTGGTGCCCGAGACAGTAGCCGTCCACGTCCCGGCAATTGGATTAGCGACGACAGTTTGTTCGATGGGATCAACGGTATTCGGTCCGGTATTCGTAGCGAGATTTGACGGAAAGGCTGCACTCAACGAATATGGATAATGCTTTCCACCCTGCGGATCGGTCAATATCAAATCGAGATCATTGACCAACGCTTTGGCTGCATTCGGATTACCAGGCAAATCCATCCAGCAGAGTGTCATTTTAAGCGAAGGCGTGTTGGCAGGAACAACAATGTTGTATGTAGCGCCTCCTCCGTTTGTCACAGCGTCTTCAAAGAAAACGGCTAGCGACGGACTGTCTGAGTGTACATCCACCAGCCGAACTGCTGCGTCGGCGTTGATGATGCCGAAACCGTATATTTTGTCCGGCCCGGTGAATCCGAGGTCGGTGGCTGTTTCGCACAACAAGGCTTTCATCAACGCGGCTGTGGGATCGCCTCCGTACACGATTATGTAGCGTTGCTGGACGAGGGCGGCGATACCGGTTGCGGCGGGCGTTGAGAATGAGGTGCCAGAATTGCTGGTGACAGATGAAGTACCCACATCCAATTTTACGCCTTGACCGAAGGCGACCAAATCGGGCTTGATACGTCCGTCGTTCATCGGACCGTGTTCAGCGAAGGAAGCGCTACCGCCAGCCGGTGCAGTTGGCGGAGTGCCAAACGGATTCCCGGCTTTCGCAGCCGCTGAAGTCGATTCGATACAGAGACCATTTTTCATCCCAACGAAGAAATCGATGTGCTTGTCAAATCCACCAACTTCTTCATTGCCCGCGAAAAACGCGAGAAGATTTTTCGCTCGAAGCGCTGAATCCCAGTCGGCGGATGTGGTCTGATAATCGCCCCAATTGCTCACGGTCGGACCGTATGAATGGTTCGATAAGAGAATTTTGAGAGTCTTCATGCTGGACAAATCAGCGGTCGAAAACGCGTCGCCACCTACAAATGTTGTTGCGGCATAGACGGATATTTTCGCTGCGGGTGCTATACCTTTTGCGGTTGGTTGGTTCAATCCTTCAGATGCGATCTGGCCGACTACGGAAGTGGCGTGCGTGTAATTTCCAAAAATAGTGGAGTCACCGTCGGTGTCGATGAAGGTCATGCGATTGACAAAATCGAAATGCATTTCTGGCTTACCGATTTCGCGCACGGCTACGGTGATGCCAGTGCCGTCGAGGAGGTCGCCTTGATCGCGAACGAGGGTGACGTTGGAGCTCGAATCTGTTATCGCATCGCGGTTGGCGATGGGCGGCGGAGCAAATTCAATGAATGCGACGGAGGACAACGCGGCGATGTGGAGCGCTTGATTTGCGCGGGCCGAACACATGAATCGCGGGCCGAGGACACTTGGGTTTCCGAGCGTGACGGCCAGCGCGGCGGTCTCAGGCGATGCGGCGATTTGAGCGGTCATTTCAGCGAGCGTCGTCCCAGGGCGAGCGAGCACGCTGAAGCGCGTCAAGCCGTCGGCGAGCTGGGCGTGAGGCGGTGTTCGTTGAGCGAATACTTCGCCATGCAATTTGTCGCGCGGATCGATCTGCGATACGCCGCGCACAAACGGTAGTTTTGCGGCGTCTTGAATTGCGAGCACATCGCCACGCACGGTCCACGCGTAGCCATCGACGTAGCCGAGGAGATCGACGCCGGCTTCAGATAATTGAATACGCTGCACGTCGGTAGGGTGTTCGGTGAATTGCATGTAGACGGAACAGTCGCGTTCGGGATGGTGAAGGTCGTCTGTGGAAAAAACGTCAGCAGGTGCAAACGGGGTGGGTAAAAATGCGCGGGCATTGAGGCTCACGACATATTTTTGAAACGCGGGCTGAATGGAATCACGAAACGCGCGTGTGCTTATCGGGTCAAAGAAGGCTGCCCCGGAACGATCGGCGGAATTCAAGGCACCGCCCCATTTATAGGCAGCGCGTGCGGCAATTGGTTCCTGTGAGGGTGCAGTGATGTCTGGTTGTGCCGGGACGTTCGGAGTGTTATATGGGCGCGTGGAATTCTGCGCGGTCGATCGCAGCGCGGATGCGCACCACATATAACACAGTGCGGCAATCGCCACTCCACACGCGATGCCGATGATGATACGCCGTTGACCCGCCATTCGATACTCCCGCCCATTTTCTTTATGAATACAAGGTTACATACCATCCTGTCACGTCAATTGCAATTTAGTGACAAAAGAATTTAAAGCGGCTTATCGCCAAATGAGCAATCGGATGCACTAATAAGGAGAGGGAAAGCGAATTATTTGGGCTGAGGAACTGCGAAAAGCAAAAAAAAACCGGAAACCACTGGGTTTCCGGTTTCTCTTAGACGGCAAGCATGCCCGAACCGTGGGGGGGGGTGAGTCCGGAAGGCACCGTCATCGAGAGCTAAGTTTCAGTTTTTACTATCTGTTGCGTTTCACACTCTTATTAATACCACATGTATGGATTCATGCAATGGGGAAAATCAAAATTATTTACTAATGTATAACTAAATAACAGGACGATAGTTATACTAGAATTAGACTCTCCCGTGCCCGATTTCTTCAAGAATCTTTGGGCGATTTCTCACATTTTTCGATCTTTTCACGTCGCTTTCGCGTCGGAAAGAGCGCGAAACATTATCGGACTATTCATCGTCACGACCCGGCGCGGGCTTGAGAAGAATTTTGGATTATTTTCTTAAGGGACGTGGGGAAGTTGCGAGAGTGCGTGGAAAGGATGCGGATATTGAAATGTAGGACGGGCTTATATTCCGTCCATTTCGTAGTCGTTACACACATGCAGACGGGCTGTAAGCCCGTCCTACTTTGTGTTTGCTACACACAATCACCCAACATGCTGAAGGCTGTTGCGTCGGTGACTTTTACGTTCACGACGTGGCCGATTTTTGCGGCGTCGGCTGCGAAGTGGATCAAGCGGTGGGCTCGCGTGCGGCCGGTCATGCGGTTTGGATCTTTGCTCGGGCCTTCGATCAGCACTTCTTCGATCTGGCCAATTCGGGCGCGATTTTTTTCGAGCGAGATTTTTTCCTGCAAATCAGACAGGCGCGCGTGGCGTACCTTTTTGACATCTTCGGGAACGTCGTCTTCGAGCTTCTGCGCTGGAGTGCCTTCGCGGACAGAGTATTTGAAGACGTAGCTGTTCTGGAAACGGACTTCTTCCATCAGCGTCAGGCTCTCTTCAAAATCGGCGTCCGTTTCGCCACAGAAACCGACGATCCAATCGCCGCAGAATTCGATCTCCGGGCAGCGTTCGCGTGCGGCTCGCACGACGTCGAGATAGCGTTCGCGTTTGTAGCCACGCTTCATGCGGCGCAACATCCGGTCCGAACCGCTTTGCGGCGGCATGTGAATGAACGGCATGACTTTGTCGCCCAATTCGGCCATGGTCGAAAACAATTCTTCGCGGCATTCTTCCGGATGGCTGGTGATGAAGCGGATGCGCTTTAAGCCTTCTATCGGATGGAGCGCGCGCAGCAGATTCCACAAATTCGTTTCGCCGCCGAGGTCGTAGCCGTAGGTGTCAATGGTCTGGCCGAGCAGCATGATTTCGCGGACGCCGTCGGCGACGAGGCGCTTGGCTTCGGTGACGACGTCGTCCATCGTGCGGCTGACTTCCGGGCCGCGCGTGTAGGGCACGACGCAGTAGGTGCAGCGTTTGTTGCAGCCGCGCGTGACGGTGATGAACGCCATCGCTTTATTTTCGCGCCGCGCGACGGTTTCACCGAAATTGACGATCGGCTTTTGATCGATGGCGAGCAATGGTGTGTGAGCACCTTCGCGGACGCGTTCGAGCAGGCGCGGAAATTCGTCGAGCATCCGCGTCCCAACAATCAGATCGACCCAGGGAAATTTCTTGGCGATGTGTTCGCCTTCTTTTTGAGCCATGCAGCCCATCACGGCGATCATGAAATCGGGTTGCTGGCGTTTGCGTTCGCGCAAGACATGCAGACGGTTGTAGACGCGGTCTTCGGCGTGGCCGCGCACGGAACATGTGTTCATGATCAGGAGGTCGCACTTTTCCTGATCCTCGACAAACGTCGCGCCTTTTTCGTTGAGCAGCCCGGCGACCATTTCGGAATCATACTTGTTCATCTGACAGCCGAAGGTGAGCAGATGGACTTTCGTTCCGGCGGTCAGCGGATGGTTGCGGGAGCCTGCGAGCTTGAGCGCATCGGGTGTGAACACGGCGCCATCAGGCCCGCACAGGTCGGGGTTGTGGTCGGGGGATTCGACGCCTCGAAGTGAGGTGTCTGCGTGGTCGTGCGAGTGGGTGTGTGCGTGGGTCGATTCCATAGTAGGCGGAGTCTAACACAGAACGTGGGCGGTTGCAATTCTGAGGAAAAGAGGTTAGGCTGTTGTCGGAGGACTTGGCTATGAGCGAACAAACAATCGAATTGGATCAGGCTTACGCAAAATTGGACGAAGTCGCCCAAGAGGTTTGCGCATCGAATTCGCCAATGACCATTAAGACAAAGGGTGGGGATGAGGTCAAAATCATCCCAGTGCCAAAACCGATTCGATTTTTTAAGGGGAAGCCAGTTTACAGGCTTGAAGACACCCAATATCTTTACTTGGATTATCCTTGGTTGCTTGAATGAAATATGAAAAGCACCAGATTTGCCTTTGCGCGATTCCTGTCGGCAAAGTGAGTTATCCTCGTCCTTGCGTCATACTTGACGTGGCTGCCGATGGCGTATTGGCAATTCTTCCGATTTCGACCAAACAGTATAATGTCGCAACCAAATTCAGAATTGATAAGGACCATCCCAATTTTTTTGCGACCGGTTTGGACGATACTTCCTATGTTTTCGACAGTCCCATTCGCGATGCGCATCCGTCCGAAATGATAAAAATTCTCGGTGCTTTGACAGGTGACTTAAAATCAGAATTCGTAAAATGGATCGGAGAATAGCTTCCCGATCTATTTGTCTGTATGTTGCTGTCACGACAGCGTTCAACCGAACGCCTCGCGTTAAATTTCCATGAATCGATTGTCGAAAGCGGATTGCGAGTTTATAAACCGTGCATCGCTTCACATACTCATTTAAGAAGGATCATCGCATGACTGTCATTGCGCGCTTTCGCCTGTCGTTGGTGTGGGTCGGCTTGTGTTTTGTTTCGATTCATCTTGCCGCGTTCGGATTGGAATCGACGCCAGCTCGCGACACGTTTTTGAAGATGATTGAGCGGCCGCGCGTGGATCCGAAAGTGGAGGTTGGCGAGGCGGTTGAATTGGATGGCTACAAGTCCAGCACGTTCTCGTTTGATACGGAGCCTGGCGAACGTGTTCCCGGTGTCGCGATGTATCCGGCTACGCCGAACGGGAAAATGCCCTGCGTGATTGTGATGCATGGGACTGGGAATTCGAAAGAATCCAAGCAGGTAGCGGCGTTCATGAAAAGCCTCGCTTTGAAAGGGTGCATGGCGGTTGCCATTGACGCTCGTTTTCATGGCGAACGGGCCAAGCCGCTGGCGGGTACTGAGAAATACAATCAAGCGATTTTGAGCAAATTCAAGGGTGAGTCGAAGAGCTTTCCGTTTTTTTGGGACACGGTTTATGACGCGATGCGGCTCATTGATATTCTCTGTTCTCGCGATGAAATCGATAGCAGCCGTATCGGGGTGATCGGGTATTCAAAGGGTGGCATCGAGACGTATTTCCTTGCTGCAGTGGACCCGCGCGTCAGTGTGGCTGTGCCGTGCATTGGGGTTCAAAGTTTTAAATGGGGTTTGGAGAACGACGCGTGGCACAATCGCGTGAACACGGTGAAGACGGCGTTCCTGGGTGCAGCGAAAGTGGCTGGCGTCGAGAAGCCTGATGCTGCGTTTGCTAAGACGTTTTTCGACAAGGTCGTCCCGGGAATTTATGGTGAATACGACGGGCCGGAGATGCTCCCGCTGATCGCTCCGCGCGCGTTGCTGATGATCAACGGTGATAGCGACGGGAATACGCCGCTGCCGGGCGTGACCATCTGTGCTGAGAAGGCGAAAGCGGCTTATGCGAAGCTGAATGCGGCGGATAAATTTAAGCAGATCATTGAACCGAAGACGGGGCATAAAGTGACGGATGAGGCAACACAGGAAGCGCTCGACTTCTTTGCGAAGCATTTGGGCTTTTAAGGTGTTTGAGGGAGTTGGTAATTCGGCCCGACGTGGTTGGAATGCGTGGCAAGGGCGTTTGATTTACCGACGATTTATGCCGCCCTTTCAGGGCTCTATTATTTCGCGCAACGATACCCAGGCCTTACGGCCTGGGCTACATTAGGCCGCCCCTTCGGGGCTAGTAAAATGGAACGCTACTTCGTTGCCTTCCGTTTCAGGACCACGATATAGCGTGGGCCGTAGATTTTGAAGATGTCGTATTGCGGTTGCAGCCAAGCCCAGGTTTTTTTGGAATAGCTTTGACCGAAGGATGTGTAGTTGTATTCGCTGAGGTCGAGTGCGATGCGGATGATGTAGTCGGGCGGTTGGGCTTGGACGACGGTGAGGAATTCGGCGTCGTCGTAGCGGCCTTTTTCGGTGGGGACGCAGGAGATGTAGTCTTTGTAGTAATTCTTCAGATCGCAGAAGTAGGTCAGGCCGGCTTCGCCATGTGGGACGACCATCACGCGTGTGTCTTTCGGAAGCGCGCTTAAGAACGCGACGATCTCTTGGAAGTATTCGCCGGTTGGGACGCGGACGCGTTCGCCTTCGTACATCATGATTTGTTCTTTGGCGATGAGCATGGAGCCGCGCGGGGTGCGGATTTCGGCGGTGCGTTCGGCGTAGGCTGGGGCGGAGTATTGGAGGTGGATGAGAATCAGTCCCGTGAACATGCCGACGCACGTGTACGCTGAGATGATTTTAAAGCTCGGGCGCGATGGCCACCATCCGGGCATGACGCGGAAGAAGAAGACTGCGAGTGCCGGAAGTGCCGGCGGCAACAGGTAAAAACCGTAGTGGTAGGAGACGGTGCGGAAGAGTGAGCGCGTCAACGATCCGATCACAAAAGTCCAGAGCAACGCCATGGGAATGAGTGTGGCGCGTTGGTCTTTGGATTTGATGCCGACCCAGAGTTGTTGGAGGATGATCGCTGCGGCAAGGAACGGGACGAAGCGGAAGGTGCTCTCCAAATTCTCAGTCCAAAACAGGAGTGCTGCGCACACGCCAGCGATGAGACTGAGGATCCTGAGCGGCTGGTTTGACGTGCCGTTCGGTGCTTCTACAAATCGCGCTAAAATGATCGGGAGCAGACACGCGGCGGCGAGGTAGGCGAGTGAGATGGCGAGTTGCGTGAACGAGACGGGCCAGTTGTCGGCGCCCATGGTTTTTAATGCGAACAATTTGTAGACGGGATGGAATGCGAGTTGGAAGAGGTTGTCGGCGAAGAGTGATTGTCCGGCGATGGAATAGAAGTAGCCGAAGACTCCAAAGAAGAGCGCCAAGGATGCGGCGTAACCGGCCAGATGCAATTTCCAGTTGAAGGTTCGGGCCCAGAGCGCGAGGACGATGAAGGCGAGGTGCGGTGCGGTGGCGGCGGTGAGGCTTTCGATTTTGCTTAAGCCCGCGAGCGCGAGGAACAGGACGGAGAGCCAGAAGTCGAGCGGCTTCTTTTTGAGTGCGTGGCGGAGCAGGAAGAAGGTGCTGGCTGCGGCGAGGAGTGAGCCGTATTGGGCGCATGAGCGATAGGACATGGCCCAGTTGAAGCTGCCGTTGGGCGTGAGTTTCGCGAAGCCGCAGATGTATGGGAACGCGACGGCGGCGATGGTGGCTCCGAGACGGCCGATGAAGAGGCGCGCGGTGCGGTAGAGGATGGCGGTCATCAACGCGGCGGCGGTGAGGCCGGAGTAGAACAGGACCCAGGAGTTGCTGCCGAAGAGTTTGAAGAGCAGCATGTTGACGTACGGAATCAGCGGGCCGTAGGGGTAGAGGAAGCTGACGTAGAGTTGGCTGCCGGGTTGCATGAGTGTGCGGGCGTCGTCGAGGTCCCAGGGCGCGTCGATGAGCAGGTCGCCCCACTTACCCCAACTGATTGCGACGCAGTGGACGTATGCCGCCGTCATGGCGAGAATGGCGACCCACCGTTGGATGCGCGTCCGCGCCGGTTCGCTGAATGTCATACGACGTGAGCCTCTCGGAGAGTGAAATGGATGCGCGATTATCTTCGCGAAATGGTGGGGCATTTCCATTGGAGAAATGGATGCGGGGTACTTTGGGTGCATTACCGGACTTGCGCCGCAGTTCCCTCTCCCCTTGAGGGAGAGGGCGGACGGGCGTACTCGCTCGCCGGGTGAGGGGAAGGCTCTGATTTAACACAGCGCGTTGGGATTAATCAACGGTTACCCCTCACCCCGCGAGACGGAACAGCTGTCTCGTCGGCCCTCTCCCTCAAGGGGAGAGGGGAAAGGCTACTGCAAGTCCGGTGATGCACTCTCAGGCTTTCATTGTTTTGTTTGAACGCATAGGCGCTAAGAACAGAAATGATGAGAATGATTCGTGCGTGGTGGGGTAGATTGTTCTGGTTTGGCGGGAATGAAAAGTAACATTTTAAGAGGTCATCATGCGTTTGTGTTTCATAGGTGGTTTTGTGCTCGCTCTTGTTTGTGCTGGGACGATTTCCGGGGCGGAAGGGCAGAAGCCGAATGTGCTGTTCATTGCGATTGATGATCAGAACGATTGGATCGGGTGCTTGAATGGGCATCCTCAGATCAAGACGCCGAACATTGACCGAGTCGCCAAACGCGGGACGTTGTTTACGAACGCGCATTGCCAGGCTCCGCTGTGTAATCCGTCGCGGTCGAGTTTGCTGACGGGGTTGCGGCCTTCGAGCACTGGGATTTATGGACTGGCTCCGGGCATTCGCGAAGTTGAGGCGATAAAGAAACACGTGACGCTGCCGCAGACGTTCACGCAGGCGGGGTATCGGACATCGTGTGTCGGCAAGATTTATCACGATGGATCGATGAAGCCGAAGGATCAGGCTGCGGAATTCAATGCGTGGGTTGTGACGGGTGGGAAGGTGAAACCGCCGAAATTGTTTGCGAATCTGCCGGAGCCGCGTCTGGCTGCGATGGATTGGGGGCCGTGGCCGGAGAATGAGGCGGACACGCCGGATTATCGCAGCGCGACGGTGGCGGTGGATGCGATCAAGAACGCTCCGAAAGACAAGCCGTTTTTTGTGGCGTGCGGATTCCGGTTGCCTCACGTGCCGTGTTACGCGCCTCAGAAATGGTTCGATTTATATCCTGACGCGACGCTGCAATTGCCGCCGGTGTTGGATACAGATCGCGACGACACGCCGCGCTTTTCGTGGTACTTGCATTGGAAACTTCCGGAGCCTCGGTTGAGCACGCTCAAGAAGACGAACGAGTGGCGACCGCTGGTTCGGGCGTATTTGGCGAGCACGAGTTTCATGGATTCGCAGTTGGGCCGCGTGATCGACGCGTTGGATGCGTCCGGGCGCGCGGAGAACACAGTCATCGTGATTTGGAGCGACCACGGTTGGCACTTGGGCGAGAAATTGATCACGGGTAAAAACACGTTGTGGGAACGTTCGACGCGCGTGCCGCTGATTTTTGCAGGGCCGGGGATTTCGACGGGTGCGACGTGTGTGCGGCCGGTGGAGTTGCTCGATATTTTTCCGACACTGTTAGAGCTGACGTCGCTTCCGGCGCGGACGGATTTGGAAGGGCATAGCCTGGTGCCGCTGTTGAAGCAGGCGGACGCTCCGCGCGAGTGGCCGGCGATCACGACGCATAATCATGACAACCACGCGGTCCGGACTGAGCGCTGGCGCTACATCCGGTATGCGGATGGAACGGACGAGTTGTATGACATGAAGGCTGATCCGAACGAATGGGTGAATCTGGCGGGCGATAAAAAGCACGAGGATGTGAAGCGCGAGTTGGCTGCGTGGATGCCGAAGACGAGCAAGAAGCCTGCGCCGGGAAGCGCGCACCGGGTGCTGACGTATGATCCGGAGACGGGGCGGATTAATTGGGAAGGGAAGGATATTGAGAAGGGTGCGCCGATTCCGGATTGAATGCTTTTTTGACCACAGAGGTCACAGAGGACACAGAGGAACGGCAGAGGAAAGACGGGATGGAGCGATAGTTTTTGAGATTTGGGTTGAAAAATGAGGGTTGAGAACGTTGTAGATGAGAGGGTGTATTCGTACGACGTCGAAAGATCTTTTTACCCCGAAGGGGTCCTAGCCATTAGCCGGTGGTTGAGCGCAAAGCGCGATACCACCGGATTCGAATTTCAGATGAACATGCATCCCGGAGGGATGACAGCGGCGGGAGTAAAGCCATCTGTCATCCCTCCGGGATGAAAATTCAAACGGGCTGGTTCCGGTGGTATCGGCCTTCGGCCTCAACCACCGGCTAATGGCTACTATCCCTTTGGGATAAATACACGTAAAACAGTATGGGCTATTTTACGAGTGCACAATGTGATTGTGTGGGAACGGGAATATGTCAATGGTCGGTGGGTGTAATACGGGTGTTGGATTTAAGTAGTTGAGACTGAAATTGATTTTGGACCACTACCGGTAGTGGTAGAAGTCGCGGCGACACCGTGCACATGTGCATGTTTGGGAGCGGGAAGCGGTGAATTGGGGTTGCTGGCGATAAAAAAAGAGCGACCGGTTGGGGTCGCTCTTGTGCGGAGGCTTGGGTTGTTGAGGTCGATGGAGCGGATTACTTCTTGCTGATGGTGCGCAGTTCGGGGTGATCTTTGGCGGCTTCGATGGCTTTGATCGCGTCTTCGACGGCTGAGACGCGGCGCTTGTTCAGTTCGCCACCGGGGTATTCGCGGCGCTTGACTTGATCGTTGAATTGATCGATCAGTTCTTTCAAGCCGGGGATGGCGTCGCGGGCGGCGGATCCGTAGCTGGCGATCAGCTTCATGATCTCGCCTGTCCGGTTTTCGCTGCCGTGGCCGCCTTGCGTTTTTGCGAACGCGACGCCGGCGTCGATGCCTTCCTTGTAGTGGAATTTCGTCAGCGCTTTGAAACCGCCCATACGGATTTCGTTTCCGAACATCGTGTCGGCCGGGGCGGGTGTTTTGACGGCGGCTAGAATGTCTGACGCGAGGGCGTCCATGTCCTTCTGTGTCAATCGGCGCTCGAAGAATTCCTTGAGCGTGGCGCGGGCCATGCCGTCGGCGTTGTTGGCGACGGCTCGGATCGCCGGATAGAGCAGCAGCGGATCGACGTTCTTGAGTTCGTCGGTCAACGGGCCTCGGAAGAGCGCGGCGGCGAGTTGGCCGTGTGTCAATTGCACCGGGTCGGACCAGTTGACGGGGTAGAGCGGCTCGGTGGTTTTGACGAGCGCTTTGATGATGTCCGTCACAGCGGGCTTCGCGGCTCCGCCCATTTTGCGGATCGCCTGCGCGGCTTTGTAGCGCACCCAGCGGTCGTCGTGCGAGAGTTGTCGGACCAACGCGGGCAGCGCTTTGTCGCTCTTCAAAAGTCCCAGCGTTTCGCACGCGGCCTGGCAGATGTGCGGGTTCTTGTCTTCGGCGAGCGTGATGAGTTGCGGGATCATGGCTTGCGCTTCGGGTCGGCGCGCGAGTTCGTCGGCTGCCCAGCTGCGGACAATCGGCGACCAGTCGCTGAATGAGGCGACGAGTTCGGTGGGGCTTTTTTTCGTGCGGTCCAGATCGAAACGTCCGGACGAGATGGCGTCTGCGACTTCTTTTTTGTCGAGCTTGATCGCCGGGTTGATGTCGCGCCCGAGGATGCTGAGTTTTTTGAGCGGCATCGCGTAGGTCAGCACGTAGGTCGCGTTGGGGCTGAGGCCGCTGTAGCTGCTCTTGCCGAAGTAGGTGTCGTCGTCGGTTTTGCCGGGGCCGTATTGTTCGCCGCCGTCATAGGTGAAAGAGCCATCGCTGCGGCGCACGAGGTCGAGGTGCCACGAGGCTTCTTTGAAGAATGCTGCTGCGGCATCCGGCCCGCCGACGTTCGCTCCGATGGCGCTCCATAAGTAGCTGAAGCCTTGGCCAGTGTGACCGCACTCGCGGCTTTCGTAACCGGCGACGGCCATTTTGGCGAAGAACTGCGCTTCCTTGATGCGGTCGCTTTGCACGGCGTACATCACGGCGGACATCGAGTTCTTGCCGTTGTTTTCGTGGTAGGGCCACGGCTCATGTTCGCCGTAAGGGATCGCGCCTTTGTCGACGTAGTAGCCGAAGAACTTCGAGGCGCGGTCAATCGCCGGGCCGATTTCGGGATCATCGACGCCACATTTTCGGCCCATGATGATTCCGAGATTTCCGGCCAGTCCGGCCATGTTCACGGGGCCGTATGGCGGGATGGAGCCGTGGAGGTTGCCCTCGGGTGTGAGCTTCGAAATGCCGTGGCCGAACGTGCCGTATAGGCTCTGGCCTTTGGAGAGCGTGACGGTGTATTCGCGGATCGCGTGGAGGACGTCTTTATCGCCGGTCTGTAAATAATATTCGCAGAGGAAGAGGTTGCGGTAGCCCCAATCCCAGACGACCATGCCGTCTTTCAATTCGAGTTTCAACGTCTGCGGAGCCATCTTGTGGGCGAGGTCGCGGACGCGCGGCAGGTAGTCTGGATTGCCGGTCGACAGCAGTGCGAGGCCGTTGATGGCGCCAGCCCAGCCTTCGTTCAGCGGCTCTTTTGCGAGGGCAGTGCACGCGTCGTCGAAAATGCGTTTGGACTTGGGGCAATTGTACGGCGCTGTGTCGCTGTAGGTGCCCAGGACGCGCAACTTGAGTTCGACGTCGTCGGTCTTTCCGGCGCGCCAGCGTGTCAGTTTGAGGACGCCCTTGCCTGCATCGGATTCGGCGTGTTGAATCGCCCGGGCGATACTTTTTCGCGCATCGTCGCTGAACGCTTTGCCGTCGACGCCGAGGATCACGTCGTCCACTTTCATCACGCCATCAGCGGGGGAATTCTTGCCGATATGCGTGACTAGAATCTGGCGACTGGCCAGCGTCGTTCGGCCTTGCAGACTGTCTAGATAATTCGCGGGCTTGGTGTAAATCCAGCCGCGCAGGCCGGTCGAGCCGAGATTGTAGGTGCTGGTGTGGCTTACGCCTTTGGTGTCGCCTTTGGTTAAATCAGGTGGGGTTTCAACGGCAAAAACCGCCGCGCTCGTCATGACGATTGCGAGCAGCGCGACGACATACTTTAGATTGTTCAAGGGCTACGATCCTTTCAGAGAAATACGGTCTACATGTCCGACACAAGATCGGGTGCTGATGTTGACGGGAGAGTTTCTGTTTTGCTGCGTGTAATGGAGTCTGGCATGAACGGAGGAATATCGACGGCGTCAGAAACGACGGGCGCGTGGGCGGCGTCCGGCGCGGGAGGCGTTTCTGGTATGACGTCCACGACGGGTTCGGCGACAGTCGTTTGAACGGGGTCTAGCGTGGGTACGACTTCAGTGGTTGCGGGAATTTCAGGCAGCGGACCCAGATCAGGAACGGGAACCGGCGGGCGTTCGCGTTCAATGCGCGCGGTTGTTTCTGCGACCTTTTTTTGGATCGCGTTGACGATCAGCTCGTAGTGTTCTTTCACTTGCTCCGGCTTCGATGCGTAGGCGATTTCGCAGCGTTTGCGCCGTCCGAAAACGGTGATGACATCGACGTGCGACATGAGACGTTTCAGGAACACCGTGCCGAACGCCAGCGCTCCAATTCCAAACAGGATGGCTCCGAACATCACGGAGTCAACAACGAATCCCAGCGAGACCAGCGCGAGCACGCCGCACATGATTGCTGGCATAGCAAGACGATACCAGCCCACGCGGCGGCTGTGTGTGACCATTAGAATGTCGTCGAAGAAGATGCGTCGGCGCACGAGATCGACGTACGATTCTTCTTCGATTTCAAAACAATCGTCGGTCAGAAAGACGCGCATGCTGCCGATCTGTCCGCCTTTGCCCAGGAACGTTTTCATAGTGTCACCTGATGGTGTCGAGTCCGCATGTCAGCCCGCTTAAAGTTTCTTAAATGCCGTCATCCCAAGCCAAATCGCCAGCCCTGCATAGCCCAACGTCTCTACAATCGCGACAAGAATGACGACGACGAAACCCGTCATACTGGCATGCTCATCGCGTCGCGCTCGGATGTCTTTGATGCCTTCGATCGAGCGCGCGATGGCCATCGGTCCAAAAATTAATCCCAGGAACGGGCCCACAAAACCGACCGTGGCGTACGCTGCAGCGACGCCGAGATGGAAAGGTGCGCGTTCGGGGCCGAAGTCGTCCGAACCCGATTGCAACACGCGTTCCAGACACGTCGGGCAATAGCCTTTTCCGCCCATCTCAATCCGGCATAGCGAGCAGATGAAGGTACCGCAGCGGTCGCAAATGCCTTCCGCAGCGTTCAATTCGTGGCGCGCGCACGGCGAATCTGCTGCTGAGGCGACAGCTGCGGATTCGCCGGATTCGAGTGTGATGCTTACCGAAACGGCGGCGGCTCCGGCTCCGTTCAGTGTTCGGACGGCCATCGTTTCGGGCGGCGGCTGAAAGATCGCGGCTTGAAACGTACCGTTGCAGGCGGCGCAGCGGTTCTCGCCTGTGCGCAACTGCCCGGGCTTGAAGATCACGCCGCAATTGGGGCAGCAGGGCTTCGGATAGGGCTTGTGAAGTTTACGGACCTTCACCGGTTTTTTCTTCGCTGCCACCGCGTTGATGAGAGCCATGGGTGATCCTTCAATCCGCGTTGACCACGCGCGTTTTAGCGCCGAGATCGTGCAGGCTCGCGCGCTCCACGCCCAACGCAAAAATGCCGTCCAACATGATCCCGATGCAGCATTCGCAACCGACAAAGAAGAGCAGCATTTTCAACGCGGCTCGCCACCAGGCCTGCTTGCGCGCCAACGGATTTCCTTCCGCCGTGACCACGCGAATCTTGACCGCCATTTTGCCCAGTGTCTGACCGTTGTTGTTGACCAGCATGTAGCCTTCGTAGACCATGCCCAGCAGGTATCCGAGGGTACTGAACAGCAGCTTGAGCCCGGCGGTTTGGAGCATCATTTTCGGACTCGTCGGATTGCTGAAACCAATAAATGCGATCTGCCCGACGATGCCGATCACGAATGAAATGCCGAACTTGACCATCCCGTCGACCAGCCACGCGATCAGGCGTTTGTCCATCGCCGCGAGATCGAGACCGGTCATGTCGGTGCCGGCGAGTACGTCGCGGACCTGCGCCGTTTTGCAGTCCGCGCAAAAATAATTCTGCTGCAATTCGACGGCGCAACCTGCGGTGCAAAACTCGCGCCTGCACCGCCAGCATGTCACCAGCCCATCAAGACGCTCCGGATGGTTAAGACATGGCATGGCGGCAGCTCACAAGTCCCGGATTGAATACGTTGAAACGTGGTAGGGCGAGTATCCATCATCGAACGCGTTCGTCAAGTCGTGCTGAAGGCAGGAAGCTTGCACGGATGGATCACCGGGCTTGCAGTAGCCTTTCTCCCTCTCCCCTTGAGGGCAATGGCCCTAAGTTAAGCCA